>Ga0116171_10003546_pt1 | contig 14361 bp, 27 predicted proteins | sample AD_JPNHW2_MetaG_FD_89798 | JGI IMG/M metagenome (GOLD analysis project Ga0116171, IMG submission 89798) | Active sludge microbial communities of municipal wastewater-treating anaerobic digesters from Japan - AD_JPNHW2_MetaG | ecosystem: Engineered > Bioreactor > Anaerobic > Digestate | place...
ACATCAGGTTCCATCCTGAGTATCACGAGTTCGGGATTAAGAACTTCAAAGCTGCTGAGTGCGTTATTGAGTGAACCGGCTTTAAAAACATCCTGACCACTGATCTTGATCACTACTTTTTCATGATCAACGTCATCAACAGTCCGTTTAAAACGCACCTGCTTAAGGTTAAGGATGATCTCTGTAACATCTTCCATAACCCCGGTAATAGTTGAGAATTCATGGTCGATACCTTCAATCTTTACAGTTGTGATTGCGAAACCTTCGAGTGAAGAGAGAAGAATTCTCCTGAGGGCATTTCCGACAGTTATGCCGTAGCCTGGCTCAAGGGGACGGAATTCGAACTTGCCGAACCTGTCATTAGCTTCCAGCATTATTACTTTGTCGGGCTTCTGGAATGATAAAATGGCCATGAGATTTATCTTATTTAATTACTTTGAATACAATTCAACTATTAACTGTTCCTTGATATCTTCAGGTATGTCGGTACGTTCCGGCATGTTCATGAATTTGCCGGCCATTTGTGCATCGTCCCATTCGAGCCAGGAAAGTTTCGAATATTTTTTTGTCGTAAGTGAGTCGACTATCGATTCGAGCGATTTTGATTTTTCGCGAACGCCGATGATATCACCGGGTTTCAATTGGAATGAAGGCACGTTTACCACGTCGCCGTTTACAGTAATATGCCTGTGTGATACAAGCTGACGGGCAGCGGCTCTTGAAGGAGCTATCCCGAAACGGTAAACTACATTGTCGAGGCGTGCTTCGAGCATTTGCAGAAGGACAATACCTGTTACGCCCTTGCTTCTTGAAGCTTTTTCAAACGTATTGTGGAATTGTCTTTCGAGAATGCCGTATGTATATTTTGCCTTTTGCTTTTCCCTAAGCTGGAGGCCATATTCAGATGTTTTCTTTCTTTTCTTGTTCATACCGTGCTGACCCGGAGGGAAGTTTTTCCTGTCGAGGTATTTGTCGGGGCCATAAATGGGATCTCCGAATTTTCTTGCGACTCTTGATTTTGGGCCAATATATCTTGCCATCGTGCTATTTATTTAAACTTACAAACTATATGATCGGTAATACTAAACTCTTCTTCTTCCGGGTGCGCGGCAGCCGTTATGTGGCATCGGGGTTACATCGACGATTTCGGTTACTTCGATTCCGGCATTTGATATTGATCTGATTGCAGATTCACGTCCGGCTCCAGGTCCTTTAACAAAAACCTTAACTTTTCTCAAACCAAGATCATAAGCAACCTTGCTGCATTCTTCAGAAGCCATCTGTGCAGCATATGGAGTGTTTTTCTTGGATCCCTTGAATCCCATTTTTCCGGCTGATGCCCAGGAGATAACCTGACCTGAATTGTTAGTCAGTGAAACAATGATATTATTGAATGATGAATGAACATGAGCCTGACCTGTCGGTTCAACCTTGACGATCCTCTTTTTCAATGCTCCGGTTTTCTTTGCCATATTCTATTTATTTAGTAGCTTTTTTCTTGTTTGCAACAGTTTTCTTTCTTCCTTTACGGGTTCTGGCGTTGTTCTTAGTGCTCTGTCCCCTTACAGGCAGGCCAAGACGATGACGCACTCCGCGATAACAACCTATATCCATGAGCCTTTTAATATTCATCTGCGTTTCAGAACGAAGTTCACCTTCGAGCTTAAAGTTATCGTTCAGAATACGGCGGATGTTATTAATCTGCTCATCGGTCCATTCCTGGACCTTTGCATTCCGGTCAACACCGGCTTCATCAAGGACCCTCTGAGCAGTGCTTCTTCCTACTCCGTAGATATAGGTCAGTCCGATTTCACCTCTTTTGTTTCTTGGTAGATCTACACCAACAATACGTGCCATATATTACTTTTCTTAAATGAGTTGCAAAATTAAACAAATTATCCCTGTCTCTGTTTGAACTTGGGGTTTTTCTTGCTAATAACATATATGCGCCCTTTGCGTCTTACTATCTTGCAGTCGGCGCTGCGCTTTTTAACCGATGCTCTTACTTTCATTATCTTAATGTTTCTTATTTATATCTGAATGTTATTCTTCCTTTTGTAAGATCGTACGGCGACATTTCAACTTTCACCCTGTCGCCCGGGAGGATCTTTATATAGTGCATCCGCATTTTTCCCGAGATATGGGCAGTTATAACATGTCCGTTTTCAAGCTCCACCCTGAACATAGCGTTTGAAAGGGCTTCGATGATTGTACCATCCTGTTCTATTGATGACTGTTTAGACATATACAGTTACATTTTATTTAAAACTCCGTCAATAAATTCAAAAGTCGTCAATACATCTGCTTTTCCCTTATCTATTGCCACAGCGTATTCAAAATGGGCTGAAGGCTTTCCGTCAACTGTTCTAATTGTCCATCCGTCGCGCATCTGCATTGTCTCCTTTTTTCCCAGGTTTATCATTGGTTCGATGCAGATAACAAGTCCTTTTTCCATTTTCGGTCCTGCTCCCCTCCTGCCGTAATTAGGCACTTCGGGGGGTTCGTGAAGCCTTTTTCCGAGTCCGTGGCCAACAAGCTCCCTGACAACCGAGTATCCTCCGCTTTCAGCTTTCTGCTGTACTGCCCAGGAGACGTCGCCAATCCTTTTGCCTGCGACAGCTTCCTTTACTCCTTCCTCGAGAGATTCCCTCGTGTATCTGAGAAGACGTAAGGTTTCGTCATCTATATTTCCTACAGGAAATGTAAATGCACTGTCGCCATACCATCCGTTGAGGATCACTCCGCAGTCGACAGATATTATGTCTCCCTCCTTCAGTATGTAATCAGAAGGAATGCCGTGAACCACTTCATCATTGACCGATGTGCAGAGGGTATTGGGGAAACCTCCGTATCCCTTGAAAGCCGGAATCCCTCCTTTATCGCGGATATAGGTTTCAGCCACGCTGTCGAGATAAAGAGTTGTAACACCTGGTCTGATGAGCCCGGCAATTTCTGCAAGTGTTCTCGACACCAGCATATTGCTTTCCCTCAACAATGCAACCTCTTCATCAGTCTTTAAATACAACATCAAAGAACGTTAATGGTTTTATATCGACGTCGTAGCGCCGGATCTTCCCTTAACACGGCCCGATTTCATCAGGCCGTCGTAATGACGCATCAGCAGATGGCTTTCAATCTGTTGAAGCGTATCAAGTACAACACCTACAAGGATCAGGAGTGAAGTACCTCCATAAAACTGTGCAAACTGCGGTGTTATCTGAAATTTAACTGCAATAGCAGGAAGAATGGCAACGATAGCCAGGAATATTGATCCGGGCAATGTGATCCTCGACATTATAGTATCGAAGAACTCGACTGTTTTTCTTCCGGGCTTTATGCCAGGCACAAATCCTCCGTTTTTCTTCATATCCTCAGCCATCTGAACCGGATTGATTGTAATGGCGGTATAGAAATATGTAAAGAGGATTATAAGTACGCCCGTAACAAAATTATACCAGAATCCGTACATATTTGAAAATGCCACTACAAATGCGGAGCTTGAGTTTGAATATCCTGCTATAATTATCGGGAGCATCATTATTGCCTGAGCAAATATGATAGGCATAACACCTGCTGCATTCACCTTAAGAGGTATATATTGCCTTACGCCTCCATACTGCTTGTTGCCCACGATGCGGCGTGCATACTGCACCGGTACTCTTCTTGTCCCCTGCACAAGCAGGATGGTTCCGAGAACGACAACGAACAAAATTACAATTTCGACTATAAGTGCAATGGGGCCGCCGGCACCACCGAGCCTTGTACCTGCCTCAAATAAGAAGTTCGCGGGCATTCTTGCCACGATACCTATCATGATTATGAGTGAAATACCGTTGCCGATGCCTTTATCAGTTATTTTTTCGCCAAGCCACATAACGAACATTGTGCCGGCGGTAAGTATAACCACCGATGAGAACTTGAAGAAAAATCCCGAAAGGACAAATGCCGTCGGAGGCAGCTGGGCTGAAAGGTTTATCAGGTAAGTCGGAGCCTGCAGGATAAGCACAAGCACAGTAAGGTACCTGGTATACTGGTTGAGTTTTCTTCGTCCGCTTTCGCCCTCCTTCTGCAGTTTCTGGAAGTAAGGGAATACTATTCCAAGAAGCTGAACCACGATGGATGCCGAAATATAAGGCATTATACCAAGGGCAAAGACAGAAGCCTGTGAAAAGGCTCCTCCCGAGAACATATCGAGAAGTCCCATAATACCCGTTGATGTTTGTGCCTTCAGGTTTCCAAGCTGGGAAGGATCGATGCCGGGCAGTGTAACATATTTACCGAGCCGGTAAAGGGCTATTATAGCCAGTGTATAAAGCAACCTTGCACGAAGATCCTCGATCTTGAAAATATTCTTTATTGTCTGAACAAATCTCATGAACTTAAAGTTTTACGACAGTACCCTTTTGAGCTTCAATTGCTTCGACAGCCGACTTGCTGAACGCGTGGGCGTGGACTTCGAGTTTTCTTTCGAGTTTTCCCTTTCCCAGTATCTTTACCAGGTCATTTTTTGATATGAGGCCTGCACTGACAAGTGTTTCCCTGTCAATAACCTCGAGGTTATTTTTTTCAGCAAGGGTCTGGAGCGTCACCAGGTTTATGGCTTTGTATTCAATACGGTTTACATTTTTAAAGCCATATTTGGGGACTCTTCTCTGAAGCGGCATCTGGCCACCTTCAAAGCCGATTTTCTTTTTATACCCCGAACGCGACTTTGCGCCTTTATGTCCCCTGGTTGATGTTCCGCCTTTTCCGGAACCTTGGCCTCGGCCAACACGCTTGCTTCTTTTTATTGATCCTTTAGCGGGTTTTAAGTTACTTAGATCCATTGCTTGTTATATAATATCGTTAATACCTTAAATATTCTCAACTTTCACAAGGTGTCTGATCTTTTCAACCATTCCAAGTATCTGAGGTGTGGCTTCGTGTTCAACACTATGGTTCAGTTTATGGATACCCAATGCCTCAAGAGTTCTTTTCTGACGTTCGGGTTTACCGTTTTTGCTTTTTACCTGGGTAATACGAATTTTTGCCATTGTGGTTTGCTTTACTATCCGTTAAATACTTTTTCGAGTGAAACGCTGCGATGTTCAGCAACAGCTATTGCATCGCGCATTTCGAGCAGGGCTGCGAAGGTTGCCTTGACAAGGTTGTGGGGGTTTGATGAACCCTTTGATTTGGCAAGCACGTTTTTAATTCCGACGCTTTCAAGCACTGCACGCATTGCACCTCCGGCTTTAACTCCGGTACCTGGGGTTGCAGGTTTGATGAATACTTTTGCACCGCCGAACTTAGCCACCTGTTCATGAGGAATTGTGCCATTAATAACAGGTACTTTTATAAGGTTCTTTTTTGCATCCTCAATACCTTTTGCAATTGCCGTTGTAACCTCACTGGCTTTTCCCAGCCCGTGTCCAACAATGCCGTCTTCGTTTCCGACCACAACGATAGCAGAAAAACTGAAGGTACGTCCGCCTTTTGTGACTTTTGTCACCCTCTGAATGCTAACGAGCCTGTCTTTGAGTTCGAGGTCGCTGGTTTTTACTTTTCTTATTCCGTTTCCCATTTTATCAGAATTTTAAACCGCCTTCGCGGGCTGCATCAGCTAATGATTTTACTCTACCATGATATTGATATCCGCTTCTGTCGAAAACAACATTTTCAATGCCTTTTTCCTTGCATTTTTCTGCAAGTGATTTTCCAACCAGACGGGCCTGTTCAGTCTTTTTGATTCCGGTCTGTGCTGCAATATCCTTTTCCTGTGAACTTACAGCAAGCATTGTGATACCAGCGATGTCGTCGATCAGCTGCACATATATCTGCTTGTTGCTGCGGAATACTGCAAGCCGCGGTTTTTCAGCGGTACCGCTTATTTTTTTCCGGATCCTCATGCGGATCCTGGTTCTTTTTTCCAATTTGGTTAAAGCCATGATTTCTTGATTTTACCCCGGTTAAACACTTGCCGACTTACCAGCTTTCCTTCTTATCGCTTCACCTACGAATTTAATACCTTTACCCTTGTAAGGTTCAGGCGGACGCAGTGATCTAATTTTTGCAGCGACATGACCGATAAGCTGTTTATCGATACTTGTCAGAGTAATAACAGGATTGCTCCTTCTTTCAGTTTTGGTTTCAATTTTCACCTCGTCGGGAAGCTGCATTATTATATCGTGGGAGTAGCCAAGGCTCATTTCGAGAAGCTGACCTTTAGCTTCGGCGCGGTAGCCGACACCTACAAGCTCAAGCTCCTTTTTAAAACCCTGAGAAACGCCTATCACCATATTAGCAATAAGTGCCCTGTAAAGACCATGAAGCGACTTGTGAGTCTTCGAATCCGAAGGTCTTTCCAATACGATAGTGTTGTCCACCACATTAACCTTAAGGTCGCGGCTGACAGGTTGTGACAGCTCTCCCAAAGGTCCTTTCACACTTACCACATTGGCATCGCTGACAGTAACAGTAACGCCTTTGGGCAGGTTTACAGGTAATTTTCCTATTCGTGACATTAAACTATCCTCCTAATTAGTATACAAAACATAATACTTCACCACCAATATTTTCCTTTTTAGCCTCTTTATCGGTCATCAGTCCCCTTGATGTTGAGATAATTGCAACTCCGAGGCCGTTAAGCACACGCGGCATATCATCAGCGCCGACATATTGCCTGAGGCCGGGCCGGCTGGCTCTCTCTATTTTCTTTATTGCGGGCTTTTTGCTCCTGGCATTGTATTTAAGAGCTATTTTGAGGACACCCTGCTTATTCTCTCCATCAACAACCTTATAGCTAAGGATATACCCCTTTTCAAACAGAATTCTGGCAATTTCCTTTTTAAGATTGGATGCTGGCGCTTCCACTACTTTATGACCGGCCATAATGGCATTTCTTATTCTGGTCAGCAAATCTGCAATCGGATCAGTCATCTCTTATTCTTTATAAATATTAATATTCATTTTAATTACCAGCTGGCTTTTTTAACACCGGGGATAAGTCCGAAAGAAGCCATTTCCCTGAAAGTTATCCTGCTGATCCCGAACTGTCTCATATAACCTCTCGTACGTCCAGTCAGCTTGCAGCGGTTACGCTGTCTGTTGGGATTGGAGTTGCGGGGGAGGCGGCTCAGACCTACAAAATCACCTTCAGCTTTCAGCCTGGCTCTTTTTGCTGCATACTTGTCAGCAAGTTTTGCGCGTTTTACTTCGCGGGCTATCATCGATTCCTTAGCCATATATTCAGTTTTTAGTATTTTTAAAAGGTAATCCGAAATGTTTCAGGAGGGCCAGAGCTTCTTCATCAGTATCAGCTGATGTAACGAATGTTATCTGGAGACCCATGATCTTTGAGATCTTATCGAGGTCAATTTCAGGGAAAATGATCTGTTCAGTAATACCCAGGGTATAATTACCGCGTCCGTCAAGTTTCGAATTGATACCCTTGAAGTCGCGTATGCGGGGCAGTGCAACGGCAATAAGCCTCTCGAGGAATTCATACATCTTTTCTTTGCGGAGGGTGCACATAACACCGATCGGCATGTTTTTCCTCAGCTTGAAGTTTGAGATATCCTTTGATGAATATGTCTGAACGGCTTTCTGACCTGCAATATCTGTTAATTCCTTAACACTGAACTCAAGCAGTTTCTTATCCGCTATAGCCTGTCCGACACCCTGGTTGAGGACTATTTTCTCAAGCCTGGGGACCTGCATAACGGTTTTATAACCGAACTCCTTTATTAATGCAGGGACGATCTCATCCTTATATTTGTTTTTTAATGCAGGTGTATACATTACTTGATCTCCTCTCCTGATTTTTTAGAATAACGAACTAGTTTATTTTTGTCATTGAGTCTTCTTCCAATGCGGGTAGGTTTTCCGGATGCCGGGTCCACGAGCATAAGGTTGGAAACATTAACCGGTGCTTCTTTTTTCAGAATACCGCCCTGCGGGGATTTTGCATTTGGTTTTGTATGTTTTGAAACCATATTTACGCCTTCCACAAGTGCCCTGTTCTTATCCCTGTCGACTTCCAGCACACGGCCCTTTTGTCCTTTGGATTCACCGGTTATGACAACAACCGTATCTCCTTTTTTGATATGTAGTTTCTTCTGCATTGCCGAATATTTATAGATTATAGAACTTCAGGTGCAAGAGAGACGATTTTCATGTATTTGTCACGCAGTTCCCTTGCGACCGGACCGAAAATACGCGTACCCCTTACTTCATTCATATTGTTGAGAAGGACAACCGCATTGTCGTCAAATCTTATGTAGGAGCCGTCGGGACGTCTTATTTCCTTTGTTGTTCTTACGACAACTGCCTTGCTAACAGTTCCTTTTTTTGCCTCGCCTGACGGGAGTGCGCTTTTGACGCTTACAACTATCTTGTCACCGATTGTGGCATATCTCTTTTTGCTGCCACCCAGAACACGTATGCAAAGAACCTCCTTTGCTCCCGAGTTATCGGCTACCGTTAATCTGCTTTCCTGCTGTATCATGATTACTTAGCTCTTTCGATAATTTCAACTAATCTCCAGGTTTTATTTTTGCTCAGAGGCCTGGTCTCCGAAATGCGTACCGTATCACCTATATTGCATGAATTCTCTTCATCATGAGCCATCAGCTTTTTGGTTCTGTTTACGAATTTGCCATAAATCGGATGTTTTACCTTCCTTTTGATGGCCACAACGATCGACTTATCCATCTTGTTGCTGACAACAATCCCGATACGTTCTTTTCTTAATTTTCTTTCCATTGCTGATCTAGCTATTAGATTTTTCATTTAATTCCCTGTTTCGCAGTTCAGTCAGCAGACGTGCAATTGTAAGCTTCACCTGTCTGATCTTTTGTGGATTATCCAGAGGTGTTATAGCATGGTTAAGCTTCATGCGGACAAGCATTGTTCTTTCGGTATCGATTCTCTCGACCAGGTCCGGAGTGCTTAATTCCCTTATTTCTGAAGTTTTCATCTGTGTTGTTTATATTATTCCTGTACGTAATCGGTTCTCACAATGAATTTTGTAGTGATAGGTAATTTCTGTGCCGCGAGCCTCAGAGCTTCTTTTGCGATATCGTAGGGAACACCCTCGGCTTCGATCAGTATTCTGCCCGGAGTTACAGGCACAACAAAACCTTCAGGAGTACCTTTCCCTTTTCCCATACGAACCTCGGCAGGTTTCTTTGTTATGGGTTTGTCGGGGAATACCCTGATCCAGATCTGACCTTCACGTTTCATGTGACGTGTGACAGCCTGACGGGCAGCTTCTATTTGCCGGCCCGTGATCCAGCACTGCTCAAGGGCTTTGATGCCAAACGACCCGAATGCCAGCTGGTTGCCTCTCTGCGCATTTCCCTTCATTCTGCCTTTCTGGGATCTCCTGTATTTGGTCCTTTTCGGTTGTAACATGACTCAAATATTAAATTTTTATAATAGTCTCTGTGCTTATTTCTTTGCCTTCCTCTTCAGACTTTTAGTCTTGGCATTACGTGCTCCGATATTCGGGCTGAGGTCTCTCTTGCCATATACCTCTCCGTTGCATATCCAGACCTTGATTCCGATAAGACCAACCTTAGTATGTGCTTCAGCAAGGGCATAATCGATATCTGCACGAAGTGTATGAAGCGGAATGCGGCCTTCCTTGTATGTTTCGCTGCGGGCCATTTCAGCTCCTCCCAGACGGCCTGAGATAAGAACTTTTATTCCTTCGGCTCCCATTCTCATTGTTGAAGCGATAGCCATCTTGATGGCGCGCCTGTATGAAATTTTTCCTTCGAGCTGACGGGCAATGTTGTTGCCGACTATATTGGCATCAAGCTCGGGGCGCTTAACTTCAAAAATGTTAATCTGAACCTCTTTTTTGGTGATCTTCTTAAGTTCCTCCTTAAGCTTATCGACTTCCTGACCGCCTTTACCGATTATAATACCCGGACGTGCGGTGTTAACGGTTACCGTAATAAGCTTGAGGGTTCGCTCGATAACAATTTTTGAGATGCTGGCCTTTGCAAGCCTGGCATTAAGATATTCCCTGATCTTGGTGTCTTCAACAAGCTTGCCGGAGAAATCCTTGCCGCCAAACCAGTTTGAGTCCCAACCTTTGATAATACCTAATCTGTTACCTATCGGATTTACTTTTTGTCCCATCTGGTCTATTTTGATGTATTTTCAACTTCCTTATTCATACTGTCGAGAACGAGGGTTACATGATTTGATCTTTTTCTGATCCTGTAAGCCCTTCCCTGAGGCGCTGTCTGGAGCCTTTTCATTGCACGGCCTCCGTCAACACTAATCTCCTTTACAAACAGGTTGCTCTCCTCCACTCTCACGCCTTCATTCTTCGACTGCCAGTTGGCTATGGCTGAAAGCAGAAGTTTTTCGAGCCTGCGTGATGCTTCCTGTTTGCTGTATTTAAGAACATCAAGAGCCCTGTTTACTTCCAGACCGCTTATAAGCCCGGTAACAAGCCTCATTTTGCGAGGTGATGTAGGACAGTTCCTCAGTATTGCCTGGTATTTGCTCCTGGCAGCTTCCTTTCTCTGTTCTGCTGTATTTCTTTTTCTTGCACCCATCTCTTATATTTTTTCAGATTTCCACTACTTGTTATTTATTACCGGCGTGACCTCTGAATGTACGTGTAGGCGCAAATTCACCAAACTTGTGGCCCACCATGTTTTCGGTAATGTAAACCGGGATAAACTTATTTCCGTTATGAACTGCTACAGTATGTCCGACAAAGTCAGGTGAGATAACAGATCTTCTCGACCATGTTTTGAGAACTGACTTTTTCTGCCCCTTGTTCATCTCAAGGACTCTCTTCTCAAGTTTAAATTCAATGAAAGGGCCTTTTTTAATTGATCTACTCATATTATGTCAGTTATTTTTTCCTTCTTTCAATAATGTGTTTAGCAGAGTATTTCTTCCTGTCGCGGGTTTTATATCCTTTTGCCGGAAGACCTTTTCTTGAACGGGGATGACCGCCTGAGGCTCTTCCCTCGCCACCACCCATCGGGTGATCAACAGGGTTCATAACAACACCTCTGACTCGCGGACGACGGCCCTGCCAGCGGCTGCGGCCTGCTTTTCCTGATCTTTCGAGGTTGTGATCGGGATTTGATACAGTACCTATAGTCGCACGGCAACTTGTAAGCACCATTCTAGTCTCTCCCGAAGGAAGCTTGATTATTGCATATTTGCCTTCACGGGCCGAAAGCTGGGCATAGGTACCTGCGCTGCGCGCTAGGGCTGCACCTTTACCTGGCTTCAGCTCAATATTATGAACAATGGTACCCAGAGGAATATCATTGAGAAACATTGTGTTTCCTATTTCAGGTGCCGCATCTTTGCCGGATACTATCTTCTGACCGACCTTAAGTCCGACAGGAGCTATTATGTATCGCTTCTCACCATCCTCATAAACAACCAGGGCTATTCTTGATGATCTGTTCGGATCATATTCGATTGCCCTGACTGTTGCATTGATGCCATCTTTTTCCCTGAGGAAATCGATAACCCTGTACATCTGTTTATGACCGCCGCCGATGTACCTCATAGTCCTTTTGCCGTTAACGTTCCTTCCTCCTGATTTTCTGAGCGGTCGAAGCAAGGATTTCTCCGGCACAGCCTTTGTGATGTTATCAAAAGCGCTGATGATTTTGTTTCTCTGACCTGGCGTTGCAGGTTTGATCTTTCTGACTGCCATACTGGTTTTTAAATATTGCTATAGAAATCAATTTTGTTTCCTTCGGCAAGGGTAACCACTGCTTTCTTGATTGCAGCTGTTTTGCCAACCAGGAAACCCGATTTTGTATTCCTTGTTTTTATCTTGCCGCCATACCTCATAGTGTTTACTGATGCTACTGTAACACCATAAAGGTCTTCAACGGCCTTTCTTATCTGCAATTTATTAGCGTTTCTGGCTACGACAAATCCGTAACGATTATATTTATCGCCCTGGGCTGTCATCTTTTCCGTAACAATCGGTTTAAGCAGAATATTCATCATTAAAATTTTACTGTTTTTCAAAAGTTGCCTGCAAAACGTCAACTGCACTCTCCACAAGTACCAGAGTTGATGCCTTCATAATTTTATAAGTACTTAATTCTCCAGCAGTTACAACATCAACCCCTTGTACATTTCGGGATGACAAATATATGTTTTTATTTTGTTCCGGTAAAACAAAAAGCGATTTTTTATTGGCAATATTCAGGATATTACCCATTTTGACAATGGCTTTTGTTTTTGGAGCTTCAAGTGAGAAGTCTTCAAGAACAATAATATTATTTGAAGATGCCTTATATGAAAGTGCCGATTTTCTGGCAAGTTCCTTGAGCTTCCTGTTGAGTTTGAAGCCATAGAACCTGGGCTCCGGGCCGAACATACGGCCGCCGCCGCGGAACAATGGATTCTTCAGACTGCCGGCACGGGCCGTACCTGTACCTTTTTGTCTTTTGATCTTCCTGGTACTTCCTGCAACTTCACCACGCTGTTTGGATTTATGTGTACCCTGCCTCTGGTTTGCAAGGAATTGTTTTGTATCCAGATATATTGCGTGGTCGTTAGGTTTAATCCCGAAAATCGAATCGTCAAGACTGACTTTTCTTCCGGTTTCCTTACCTTCGGTATTAAGAATTGCTAATTCCATTATTTTGTTATTATTACGTAACCACCTTTCGGACCGGGAACTGATCCTTTAACTATTATAATATTGCTTTCTGCCAGGAGTTTAACCACTCTCATGCTTACTGACATGACCTGGTTGCCTCCTTTTCGTCCGGCCATTCTCATGCCGGGCAGTACTCTTGAAGGAAATGAAGATGCTCCGAGAGAACCCGGTGCCCTGCCCCTGTTGTGCTGGCCATGGGTTTGTCCGCCGACACCGCCGAAGCCGTGACGTTTAACAACTCCCTGGAATCCTTTTCCCTTCGACCATCCGCGAACGTCGACCCAGTTATCGGGTCTGAAAAGCTCGGCAGTGAGTACCTCGCCCATCTTCACCTGGTCTTCTGCGAATCCGTTGAATTCAATAAGCTTTCTCTTTGGTGTTGTTCCGGCTTTCCTGAAATGGCCCTGTTCGGCCTGGGTAGTATGTTTTTCCTTCTTTTCATCGAAACCAAGCTGCACTGCAAAATAGCCGTCTTTTTCCTTTGTCTTGATCTGTGTCACAACACATGGTCCTGCCTGCAGTACAGTACAAGGAATATTCTTTCCGTCCTCATCGAAAACGGAGGTCATTCCCACCTTTTTTCCAATTAATCCCTGCATTTCTTTATTACTTTACTGGTTTCACACTTTTATTTCTACTTCTACTCCGCTTGGAAGCTCAAGTTTCATCAAAGCATCGATTGTTTTGGGAGTTGAGCTGTAAATATCAAGCAGCCGTTTGTATGATGAAAGCTGGAACTGTTCCCTTGCTTTCTTGTTTACAAACGGGGAACGAAGAACCGTATAAATCTTTTTATGTGTCGGAAGAGGAATAGGACCACTCACAACTGCACCAGTAGATTTTACTGTTTTTACAATCTTCTCAGCGGACTTATCCACAAGATTATGATCGTAAGATTTCAGTTTAATACGAATTTTCTGACTCATTTTGATTAAAGAATTTTTCCTTTAGTTATTTCGACAATCCTTTTTGCTATTTCTTCAGGCACCTCCTCATAATGTGAGAACTCCATCGTCGATGTTGCTCTTCCGGAGGTAAGGGTCCGCAGTACTGTAACATAACCGAATTTTTCGGCCAGAGGTACTTTTGCCTTTATAACCCTTGAACCTGCTTTCGATTCCATACCTTCCACCTTTCCTCTTCTTCTGTTAAAATCGCCGATCACATCCCCTACATATTCCTCGGGAGTGACAACTTCTGTCGACATAATCGGTTCGAGAATAACAGGATTGCATTTGCCGGCATATTTCCTGAATGCCTGTTTGGCTGCAATCTCGAAAGAAAGAGAATCGGAGTCTACCGGATGATAGGAACCGTCTTTTAGTACTACTTTAAGGCTTTCGAGCGGGAATCCGGCAAGCGGTCCGTTGACCATGGCCTCGCGGAATCCTTTTTCAACAGAAGGTATATATTCCTTTGGAATATTTCCTCCCTTTACTTCATTAACAAATTCGAGACCTCTTACTCCGTTTTCAGCAGGCATCATTGTAACAGATATGTCGGCGAATTTACCCCTGCCTCCTGTCTGTTTTTTGAATACCTCCCTGAAATCGGCGCTGGTCGTAATAGCTTCCTTATAGGCAACCTGGGGTACTCCCTGGTTGCATTCGACCTTGAATTCCCTTTTCAGCCTGTCGATAAGGATTTCAAGATGAAGCTCACCCATTCCATGAATTACTGTCTGACCGCTGTCGGGGTCAGTTCTTACCTGGAAA
>Ga0116171_10003549_pt1 | contig 14358 bp, 20 predicted proteins | sample AD_JPNHW2_MetaG_FD_89798 | JGI IMG/M metagenome (GOLD analysis project Ga0116171, IMG submission 89798) | Active sludge microbial communities of municipal wastewater-treating anaerobic digesters from Japan - AD_JPNHW2_MetaG | ecosystem: Engineered > Bioreactor > Anaerobic > Digestate | place...
TAAGTTTTGCACTCGTTGCCTTATAACGCAGAGTTGCCACACCCATAAACGCCTGTGTGAGTTCTGCTACTGTTTTCATTGCCATAAGTAAAAATTTTATTAAGTAATTATTAAATCACATTGTATGTGCCATACGTGAAATCCATTTTTCACTCCACCGGGTAATACCTGCGGATTGGATACCGAGTAGTTCCCCTTAACATACGGTATCTTGTCATATACCGCTCTTTGCATAGTTGATAAAACCCCCACGTTTTCACCAATAAAATTTGGCGAAGTGAAGTTTTTATCTCTCGCCCAAAGCGATATTCTCGCAGTAGTTCTTCCATATCCACCCGTTGAGTAAATACGAGATGGAAGTGATACTACAACATACTTTCCAATACTTGCATCTATTGTAGATGGCGGTTCTGACGTTACCGTCATGTCGCCTATCCCCGTAAATCTTTCGGCAAGAAATCTTAAAATGTCTTTTGCATCGTAACTTCCAATATCCATATCACTTTATCGGTTTTAGCCCCTCTAAAAACTTTGACCTGCCCCACGTTTTTACACCATTAAAAGTATCAGTAAGCACGTTAAATCCCCATTCGTTTTCAAGAAATGTAGAATATTCAGTACCAGTACACATAACAAGCCCATCACGGAACGGTGGCTCGTATTGCGTTAAAAACGTTATAGACGTTTCGTCACCCCAGCCCATATCTGTTTGTACGGAATATGGCCCAGCAGGGTCTCTAAAATTCCCGTCATAATCCTCAAACTCACGAACAATCTCCCCCTTCTGAAATTTTACTCTAATGGGCGGTTTAATACCTGTATCGAATATGATATCCTGCAACATCCCATTCCTATATATGCCAAAAGCATAAGAGGTAAGCGTGTTCCCCGTAAGATTACGATACTCCTGTTGCATCTGTGCATCCAATATAAGCCATCTTCCAAACTTTATAAGCGCATCATAAAGACGCTCCCATAAAAGCCTTTCAATCTTAATCTTTGCGGCATCGAATACATCAGCGTTACTAATCATTTCCCCGTGTTATTTAAATGTAGGTGCGTACCAAAGTTTGTTGTAATAGGCCGTGAATTAATTTTTCCACGTATGACATCCCCATTAGATGGGATTGTCGCTTCTATATCATCGTTGATACTGAAAACAACTTCATTTGTTGGTATTGATACTATAAAGTCCGACATGAGAACCCCCGCAGAAGAATAGGAACGTATGTTTTTAAAACATCTACCCTCGCCGGAATAAATCGTAGTTGGCGTGGTAGAAGTATCATCAAACTGACCGCCTCCCGCTACCCTCGTTACCTTTATTGTGTGTGGGTATCTTGGATTTTCCATGTTATAACCTTACTATCCGTATTGACGAATAAGCCACACCAGCTTCCCCATATTTGCGGTATATCTCATTCGCAATCCGTATCCACCTGTTTTTATCTTGTTCCGATATTTGCATACCCCCCTCCCTGTGTCTCCAATCTCCATCCGCATCATCAACAACACCGGAAGCAGAGGGCATAGTGGCGCAATAAGAATAAACATCGGCCCGAAGAAGTTCTTTTTGTTCAACTGTTAAATTAACCGTCTGTTCTACTTCCAATATACCCCTGTTCTCAAGTATAACAGAAATGGTACTATCGGGGATATCCACCCCGATAATACCTTTCATATATTGGACTACCGTAGACATACTAAGCAGCAGCTTTACTAATATCCAGGTAAAGCATTTTGTTTACCGCATAGGGGACAGGCACACAAAGCGAAGTGGCAGAAAATTTCTTTCCATTAGCCTTGAAGAAGTTGTCCTCCTGTATTGCTATGGTTCCACCGTCAGCGTAGTAAACGGGAGATATTGCCGAGGCAAAGATATTGGATACCCTTGACCACTGGAAAGAACCCACATTGCCGGAAGGTCTCAAAACAACGGTGTTGGCATCAAAAGCAGCAATCTCCTTGCGCTTCAACTCTTTGTTGCCATCTATATACTCATAGAACCCGTAGTATTCATCTACCTCAATGGGCGGTACACGGATACCTGCAAGGTAAGAGGCCAAGTCGGCATCGGTAACTTCCACGCTTGCGTAATTGGTGGTTTCAAGCAATCCTCCAGTTTTCCATACCAATACACGTTTCTTTGTGTCGATATGGTTCTTTAACACTTCATAAGCGGCTATGCTCATTCTGAAAACAGAGTTTGCGGGCACTGCGGAAAGAATATTGTACACCCATGCATAATGGAACATATCCTTCAAGTCACCAATAGGGCTTGCATTGGAATCACTCCATACATATTTTGTTCCGTGAGTATAGCCGGATTCGGCATATCCGCCAGCACTTTTCTTATTGTCGGCAGGAACGCTAAAACTTATTTGCAGGTTCTGAATACCACCATTGTTGTTCAATTTAGTGGTTTTGTAATAACCTAACGATTCAACCTGTGCTGCGGTAAAAGAACGCTGCGAGTGAATGCCTTTAATCAGGGAGAAGGTATCCTTACGCCAAGCAGCGAAGATACGCCCAAAAACATTGCCTTGAAGCATTATTTCTGCTTTCCTTGCATCTTCGTAAGCCTTTGCGCCAAACATATACCCGATACCCATACGGGGTATATCGGCTGTCTGAACCTTAAAGCCCTGATTGGAGATAAGCGGAGTTTCCGCATCATCAGCCAAGTAAGTGGCCATAATGGGTATCTCTATTTCTCCTATGTACTGCTTGAAGTCCCTTGTCGGATTCTCAAACGGTTCTACATCCCATGATTTTCTGTAATTCTCGGTATCATACCAGTTACGGGGAGCCGATTCAAAAAATTCGGGGATATTGGCGTACCCATTAAGGTTTAGTGCGCCATTAATAAGGTCATAAAAACCTTTGTCTTGTATTCCTTGTATCATATTATCCCCTCCTTATGAAAGTATTTCGTTAAACATTTCCCAAACAATCTTTAAATCACCACCGTTTTGAATGGCGGTAAGCACGATTTCCGGGCAATCGGGGAGTGTGTTCTTGTACATATAAAGAACACCACGAGGCACGTCTACAAGTGTAATATCGCCACCAATAGTATCCTCAGTAGAGATACTGTTAGGCTCACAATAGATGGATTTGCCAGAACCAGCAGTTGCGGAAGATGATTCAACAATATAATCCCCGGCCTCTACCGCATCAAAGCCAGCCTTAGCCACCGTAATGGAATAGGTGTTCGTTCCATCTGTGACGGTGCCGCACACTACGGCTTTACCAGTTCCGTTTACAGTCGCGGGCATAAGCATAATAACCAATCCCGCTTTAAGCACGGGAGATATACTGTTCTTGACAAGTGTGATTACGTAATTAGTCCCGTCATCTACAACGGTTTTTACCTTCCACAGCTTCAAGAACTTTACAGTCCTGTCCGATATGTTAAAATACATGGGCGTTCCACCAACAATTCGCTCGTCAAGAGCCAATGCGTTAGAAACAACTGCACCGTGCATTCTTTTCAGACAAGGTTCTGCAAGCAACGGCAGGGTGTTCCCAACCGATTGTGTAGTAGTCCTAAAAGAGTTCCAATGTTTCATAATTAAATTTGTTTGTTAGAATTTTGCATTTTTTTGGCAAATTCTCTTTCTTCCGCATCTCGCTTCGATGGGTCTATGGCCGCCACAGTTATTGTTTGCGACTGAGGAACATAATACCCAGCCTGTGTTGCGGATGACGCCTCCTCGTCATATCTCTTCTTTAACAGGGTTACATTATCATCAATAGACCTGCTATTGTCAATTTCATGTAACACTAACTTTAGAAATACATCATCAGCGCACCCAATTTCTTTTTTAAGCAGATTCGCTCTAACATCTGCGGAAAATTTCGCACTTGCCTCTTTTGCCTTTTGAGTAGCTTCACGCTCACTCAACTCCGCATATTTCTTATCCAATTCAGCTATTTTATCTTGCAGCTCTTTTGGTATTGAAACACTCAGCGGAGCGGGTGACTGGTCATTATTTTGCGTTGTCTTTTTCGCTCCTTTTGCCATATCTTCCCAACTATCCCATCCAAGAGATTTTGCCGTAGCATTAAGCTCTTTTTGAGATTTGGATGTCACAGAACCAACCCTTCTGTCAAGCTCACTCTGTAATGGCGCAAGGTAAAGCCCCGCACTTTCAACAACATCAGTCAAGTTTTCGTCAGTAACCTTTCCCGAAGCAGCCAGCTTGTCCGACAGCTCGTTAAAAGCATTATCGCTAAACCCTAAAGGGGAATATTTAGTTTTCAGCAATTCAAAAATTTTGTCTTTCATAAAAAAATAGTTTGTTTAGTCGGACAAATATAGCGATAATTTTTATAATGTAACAATCCTGTTATATAACACCTATGTTACTGCCTGATTATCAATGTATAAGAACATTACAAAGGCATGGTAAGTATATTTGTATTTAGTAAATGAATATAATTTTGTATATTTGCCACGTTTATGAGTACTTTAGAGCAAGTATATGATCCCGTATTTGCCGCTCACGGAATGAGGGTTTATTCCCGTGAGTATGTGGCAAAGGTTAGGGCAGAAAATGAAAAAATCCGTAAAGGTGACATATCGTACAACATATGTCCTCAATCCGGGTTTCAAGAACGTGTGTGTGCATCTGATGCGGGTATTTTGATTATAGGTGGAAGGCGTGGTGGTGGAAAAACTATGGCTATGCTTCTCGCCGTTATGCGCTTTATAGAAAATCCGAACTATACAGTACACGCATTCCGCAAAGAAGAAAATGACCTGCGTAGAGGAACTTTCCAAAGCTCAAAAAAGATATATTCACAGATAGCCAGAATAACGGAATCAAGTATGATGTGGACTTTTCCAAGTGGTGCCGGAGTGAAGTTTGAACATCTACACGATGAAGATCAGGTTGACAGACGTTTTAGGGGGGTTGAAATTCCTGCTATCATAATAGACGAGCTTCCACAAATGAAGTCGGAAACATTCTTCACACTTCTTGCGGCAAATAGGAACACTCTCGGAATCCCAAATAAACTTATAGCATCATGTAATCCCGTCGGTGAAAGCCACTGGCTTTATAAGCTACTTTCTTGGTGGATAAACCCGGATACCGGAAAAATAATACGAGAACGTGACGGACATAAAAGATACTTTTACAAATACGGTGAAGATGTTACCGAAATATATTGGGGAAACAGCCCGGAAGAAGTTTACCAACAAGCAGCCGCAAAGATAGATAAGATTTGGGATAAAAGGCTTGAAGTAATGGGGCTTTCCAAGCATAGCCTTATTAACTCAATAACATTTATCGAAGGCAACTACTACGAAAATAGGATATTCATTAAAGAAGACCCGCAATATCTTGCACGGCTGGCGGGACGTGGAGAAAGTGAAACGGAAAAAGACATACAGGGTATATGGAAGGATGAAGATGATTCAGTTTCCCTTGTCTCCATAGCAGACCTTCAAACCATGTTTGATGCGCCGGAACAAAGAGATGGAAACTTGCGTGCTGTTATAGACGTAGCTTTGAAGCGAGACGGGTTTGTCATAGGTGCTTTTGATGGTAACCACTTATTTGATATGGAGATATATAAGACGGTGGGTAGTATGTCTGTTGTAAACCTTGTAAATAAATTTCTTGAAAGGAATCACATCCCTCTAAGAAATGTTGCATTTGATAGCGACGGTATTGGTCAATATCTTAAAGAGCCACTGAAAGAAGGAGTTGGTGGTGCCTTTGCATTTAACGGTAACTCTTCATCTACCGATAGTAACGTATGGTATAATTTGAAATCAGAATGTGTCGAGAAGTTTGTAATGGGGTTGAAAGAGGGAAAGTTTAGCATAGCACCCGAGTTACTTAACAGAAAGTTTCACGGGGCAACCCTGCGTACTTATCTTGAAGAGGAAAGACCTGTTTTACGTAGAAAGATGAATGTAAATAAGTACCAAGTTATACCAAAAGACGAAATGAAGAAAATATTGGGTGGCAAGCGTTCTCCTGACGTTATAGACATGTTTATTATGTTCCAAGTTTTTGATGTATTAAAGCCCGTAAAAAAAGGAGTTAGAGGGCTTCAATTTTTAATGAATTTTTAAAGGTTTTAATTATGGAATTAAAGGATTTTAAGGGAAATGTATTGACAAGGGTTCCGTTTAAAAGGATTATTCCTTTTGGAGCCTATTTGTCTAATGGAGATTATGCCAATGGGTTGTTGTCAAACTTCCCGATTACTCGTGATGGTTCGGAGATTGATATGTCAAACTTTGATAGGCCATTCAATCAGCTTATACCACAGGCGGAATTTCTACGTGAATATTTCCCCTCAGGACATAAGATAAATGATAAAAACTACTATCCCGATAAACTTACAAAGATAAAATACAATGATAAGGAAGTGTGGGCCGAAGAGGCGGTATCAAGATGCGCCTTCCCGTTCCAGTATATAATAACAACGAAGCAGCTTATACATCTTTGCGGTAATCCCGTACAACACAAGTCATCAATAATGAAGCCCACCGATGCTCAAAAAGAAGCCCTTGTAGCATTTAAGCAGGGATGGCTTGATAAGAATATGGAAATAGCATGGTATAACTGTGCTAAAAGCGAAAAAATAACGGGTGATTCCGCTTGCTTATTCTACTATGAAACAAGAAAGGATAAACGTATTATACGCTGGCGCACTATGTCATACTTGGACGGAGATACCCTGTTTTGCCATGATGACCCGTCAAATGGGCGCATTTTTGTACGTAAGTTCTTAAAAGTGAATGACGAGGGTAGGCCCTATAATTATATAGAAATATGGGATGACGTTATGGCTTACCGATTTGTTTCGGACGGTAGTTCAAGTGGTAAGAAGAATCCATATGCCAATATAGGTCTTGATGGATATACTTTGGAACAAGCAATGCCTCACGGATTTAGCAAATGCCCCGTTGCTTATAAGCGGTCTATGATAGGGGCGTGTTGGTCTATGTCGCAAAGCAATATAGACGCTTACGAGATGTCTGTTTCACAACTTATGGAAAATAATAAAGCCTTTGCATTCCCCATATTATTTATTAAAAGTCAAGATGCCGAAATTGAGGGCATGGCCAATGGCAGACCATATGCCATACACGCAACTGGAGAACACGATGACGCACGGTTATTGACTAAAACCGACGCAAGCGAATCCTTCCGCCTGCAACTTGAAACACAGCTAAAAAACATCTTTCTTGGTTCATTTACTGTAACGCCGCCAGAAGTAAAAAGCGGAGACTTGCCGGGGGTTGCAATAAAACTTATTTATTCCCCGGCTCTTGAACTGGCCATGTCGGACGCCCGTGAGTGGGATTTATTCATTGATGATATGGTAGACTTATTCAAGGAAGGATATTCGATGGAAACTGGGAAAGTTTCAGATTTTAATTCTATTAGCGTAAAAGGTTCCATACAGCCGTATGTACATGAGAATGTAGCCGAATTGATGAATATTCTTTGTCAGGGAGTTCTTTCTGGTTCGATATCGGTTGAAACAGCTTCCGAAAACGTTCCTTATGGTGCCAAGGATGAATTTATGCGTATTTTGAATCAAACAAGACGTGAGTTGATTGGGAATGGTAATGAACAAACAGGAATAGATGTTAATAAAGCAAGAGAAGTCGTGAGCGATAATAAAACACAATAAAATGGATACAAAAGAAAAAGTTTTAGATTTTTTAGGTTTTGATAAACTTGGCAGAAAGTGTCAAACAGATAAGAATATGGGAGAGCGCATAGCCGTTCTTGTTGAGAAGAGTAATGGTGACAGGTCGTATGCCGCCGCAAAGTGGAATGAAACAAAAAAAGAGTACATCATTATATATGACCCAGACTGTGTGTGTCCCATACTTAAAATAATCAACGGTTTTGCGCAATGACCCAACATGATAAAGAGTTCTATAAAATAGTAACCGATAAGGTTATTAATTCCATATCAGAGCATGAGAATATTCTTTCGGGAGAATTAAATAATTTAATTCGCAAGATTGGTGCGCATTATAGTCAAAAGAAAAGGGATAACATAAGTGATTATATCGATGAATTTGTAGCTCTTCTTCTTGCCGCCATACTAAAGCGCATAAATGAAAGCGTGTCATTTGCGGCTGAAACGGAAGATAATGCAATTCCAATAGGAGACATAAAGATTCGTTCAAGACTTTTCTCGGAACAATCCTATGAAGATAGTGTAAAAAAAGTAAAAGAGATATTTACCAAAGAGGTTGAATATTTCGTAGCCCTTGATATGCCATTCTCAATGATTGGAACCTATATGAGTAATCCATTGGGGTTTTTGTCGGCGCATAAGCAGGATATTAGCGCATTCCGACGTTATGTAAATGCTGGTAGTGGATATTCGTATAAGACGAGGGCAAATATACTAACGATTATTAGCTTCGCTTCAATGACAGCTTATAACCTTGCTTTAACGGAGCTATGGGCGATGCGTGGTGACGTTATAGGATATATGGGTTATAGGGGTTCTAATTTTTATTGCCCTGATTGTGATTCGGCTTGCTCCGTTATACATCCATTGGGTACAAATGTTTTCCCTGTTCATGTAAGATGCTGTTGTATTGTAGTCCCGGTATTTATGCAGTGAACTACCCACCCACGGCATAGCCGATGAATGGGTTTTACGCTCCGTTTTATAAATTTGTATATCGCAATAAGCAATTTTCGACAATTTTGTTCATCACATAGTGCGTATTTACCCAATAGGTGCATTTCCGTAAAGTGGTTAGTCTCACTACCCACATGCGAAGATGTGTCCAGTTTTTATGTGCATAAACTGGACAATGAATGGTACGTATAAAGAAAATATGTACCGATTTGGTACATGTTTAAGTGGTCGAATCTGACCACTTAATATATTATATAATACACCTAAATCACCATTCCCGCATATTGTATGTTGCGTTGAGTAAAATCGTGGGTTTGCTTTGTGAACCAGAAGTGGTAAAAATTACCTCTTTCAGGGCCAGAATTAAACCCTATTTAAGTTTTACCCGCAAAAGTGAAATAAAGGTTGATTTTTGCGAACATAAACATAAACTGGTGTTTTTGGCAAGTTGTCACTTGCGTAGTTGGCTAATGTAATAAATTCCTTACATTCTGCCGCCATGAATAACAAAGGGGGTATCGCAGAACGCGACACCCCCAACCCAACTAACTAATAAGCACAAAAGCCCGAAACGGACACCACAAAGATAATAATAATTTCTAAAACGTGAACTACCCAATCACTAAAGATGATTGGGCTTCGTGCTTCACAGCAATTTGCTTACTATTTCCAAAGGAAGTTAGAAGTCTTACTATCGCTCCACACGTGTACTCGCAAGTCCCTTACGAGGTTTTTAAGTCTTATACTGACTATGCAAATATACAAAATTTATTTCTAATGTAAAATGGTCGCTTACATCCCACCGAGCCTATTGGCATCAGTGGGTTTTACGCTCCGTCATATAAAACGCCTTTTTTAACGGTTTATACAATGATTCATCAAGTATGTGTTCACTACATGATGTCATAGCTTCCTTGTAAAACTTTGAATGTTTACAATATTCACGCTTGAGACAACTTTCACATATTTTATTATCTTCTTTCATCTTTAAACAAATCTTCCACTGCGTTTTCAATATCCTTCATCTCCTTAATAATCTTATCATCTTCTTTCTTTGTTATATCCGTATTGATACCATAAGATGACGCTGCATTTCTTTCAAGATACTTCTCATAGCAAGACACTAAGTCATCAATAAACTCGGCATCAACGGGATTGCTACATACAACATAACATCCGACAATATACATTTCAAGCCACTTTAAAAGCTGCTCCTCATTAAATGACATTGTAACCATTTGAAATACATCCGATGTGGCATCATTAAGAAACATCTCCCATACGGCAGAGGCAGCCTTTATATGGTAATAAACCGGAATGTCATTCTCTGTATGCATACGCACTATGAAGTTACCTACACGAAGCGTTTTTTGGCCCTTTTTGGCCTTTTCTTTTTTTTCTTCCGTAATTATAAATTTAATTTCTTCTTTTCCTCAATGTATAACGGGCATGAAGGGCATTGTAATGGTAACAAAACCTGCACAATTTTTCCACTATCCCGCAATTGCTCCTTGCTTTTATAGCGTATGCTATGTATCAACTTTGTTAAATCCTGAAATGATTTTAATGCATCATCATTTATCTTTCCACCCTCTCCTCGTATTTTTAATTTTACATCTTCTTTTATTTCTTCAAGCTCGGCAATAGACTTCTCGTCATACCCTTCGTCCGTTTCAATATGTTGTTTGTCAACAAATGGAGTAACGGCACTGCTTATTGATTGTACCTTTCCTCGCTCCTCTATGAAATATTTCACAGGATGGGAAGAAAACCATTCTTCTATCTTTCTTGATAAAAGTGCACCACTGCATTTTGGGTAGTTATCCCTTGAAAATGAATACGTATCAGTACGTAACTGTTCACTGTCCCCAGAAGTAGCCACAATGGCCAAATACCCACTAAGGGCAAAAACCTCTCTCGGTGACAGTGTGCTTATAATATCCGTTTTCACATCATCTTTTTCCGGGTTTATGTTCTTTATAATGTTAGATACATCACCCTTTGCCCTATTGCCTTTTCCTACACTTTTTGCCATATTAATATCTATTATGGTATCTTCCGTAAAGATGTATTTTAACTCCTTCACGGCTTCGCTCCTTTTCATACTCCAATTCCGTAAGCACATTACTAAACCCCTTAACGGTAGTAATTCGCTCTTCGTAAGCTATTTTTCTCTTATTGCACCACCTTACATATTCCCCGTAAAGTTCCAGCGTCCCGACAGATACTCCCTTATCAGCCCTATCCTCTCTTGTCTGCTTGTATCCACTATCCGCCATAAACCTTGTAATGGTATCATCTGAACGCTTGTACTCAACAATCTTTCGTTCAACCAGCCTGGATTTTGTAAATTGATAGTTGTTCGCCATTATCCGCTTTCTTCCCGCAAGTATCCAGTTAAGTATCCCGCTATACTCGGAGCGCAATTTATGATGTAGATTTCTGTCCTGCATACGCTCCGGTATGGTAACGTTAAACGGTATAATGATTATACGCCTATAATAAGCGGGGGTTTGATAGTTAGACTTAGGCATTTTGTTTGTATTCGCCATCATCATAGGAATATTATACGCCGTAAACGGTGCCCCGTACATCTCCCTCGCAGGAAGAGGCTCGCCGGATATAAGGTTATTGGCAAAATCCGAGGCAATGCTTCTCCGGCTAACCTCGGAACAGTAATTTAGAAGTTTACCATTTATCCGTGCTATATTCTTGTCCCTATTATCCCCGGATGTAAGGTCTGATAAATCTATGTGAGTACAGTTCTCACGCCCAAGAACCCCTATTATAGTTTCAAAAACAACACTTTTTCCATTGCTTCCGCTACCAAGAAGCCATAGTATTTTCTCAATCTTAGACTTACTTCTGTCTATAAAAATAACGCCAAGAAACTCCTGTAACACATATTGAAGTTCTTTGTCTGGAAGCACCTGATTTAAAAACCTTGACCAAAGCCTGTGTTTCGCCTCATTATTAAACTCATAGGGTAATTGATAAAACACATGAAACTTTGGAGAAAATGGGGCTACGTGTATGTTATCGTATTCTTCCAAGTCTACCACTCCGTTTGTAAAACATATAACATGATTCGATGCGGATGAAATCTCCTTCCCTTCCAGCTCAGAAGCGCAACTATCAACTATCCGTTTCCAGTAAGAAGCATTAACGTTATTGTCCTTCATCACCTCTTCAAGTCCAAATTGAAATTGCGGGAAAGATATTGGCTCGTAAAAACAGCCGTTAAATATATGAATCTTATTGTTAAACTTACATACGTTGGATTTGCGTATCGTGTTTCTCATAACACGTATAACGCTATCCATATATGTGGATACCTTCTCGGATTCAGTGGCTTCTTTTAATTGCCCTAAATCAAGATTATGATATACCTCGTCAACAAACTTCTTTACATTGATATTCATTATTGCAATAGTGCGAATAAATCAAATTTAATGTGTTCGCCAGTTATTGATTTATAAAAGTCCAATATTTGCTGAATAGTATAAAAGCGCACTGTTTCGTCGTATGGGAAAAGCGACACATAGTCTTTGTCATGTTCCGCTATTAATGTCAAATCACAATTTTCGTTATTTGGAAAAAGTTCAAGAAACTTATACTTGTATTCCGGCGTATCATCTTCTTCCTCAATTACCTCCTCTATAAAACCAAGCGCATCAAGGGTTTTGTAGAAATCTTTTTGTTTTTGTCCGCTAATATCTGCCATAATTTATTATTTAGTCAGCGCAAATATAAAAATTTTTTACGAATTATGAAATAAGTGTTGTTTATGTGAAATATATTATTTACATTTGCATCACTAATTAATAACAAATGGTATTACAAAAATTGCTAAATAGTAAAAAACCATTTTCCGTTTGTTTCTCACAAAGTTCATTTGGATTCACGGATTCCTTTGTAATAATGAAGCGATGCGATGTGCCAAACTTGTACGGAACGTTGGTAGAGGAATCCGAATACGACAGAAGCCTTGTTACGGTAGACTTGACAGATAAAGAAATTGCCTATTTCAGGAAAAACATTGGGCTTTTTAATAAGGTGCTTCATACGCAAGAAGGAAGGGTTTACGAGTTGATAGGAACTGGATTTAAGGAACATTATAACATAGAACGTATAAAAAGATAATAAAAACAATAAGAATGAAAAAAAAACTAATAAAAATAGCAGCAGACCTTGAAAATGGGGTTGTAAATGAAAACGAAGCAATTGTTAAATTATCAGAACTTTTGAGGCTCGTACGAAAGCCGGTTGCGTGGGGATGCAGAACGTGCAATAAGATAGATTGGCGTGACTCGGAGAAGTCTTTGGCGGCGCCGGAACACGTGGCTTATAGGGGGCACGACATAGGTTGCTGCAAGGGTGTATTTGTACCATTATATGACTAATAAAAACACTTTGTACCAATCTGGCGAAAACATTTTGGCTCATTTTCATGGATGGAATTTTCAAACAGACAAATATGGAAGAATTAGTATTGAATTTGGTTACAATAACTATGTTCATTCAATGTCAGAAGAAAATGAGATTACAAATGAAGAGTTTAAAGCAGCGTGGTTACAATTACAGACTAAACTATCAACAGCGGATGTTTAGCATGAACCATAACGGCTGGGTGTATGAAACGTTGCCAACGCAAAACTAATAGAATGAAAGAATTTGAATATTTAGTATAAACTTAAAAAAAGACCACAGAGGCAATGTTTTATACACGTTGTTATGTGGCGTTAATTATTATGGACTGCCAACGACCAGTAAAAAACAAAGAAACAAACCAATGGGAAGTATGGGATTTTGCTTACGAAGAAAATGGTGAGAGATACTATGAGCTTCATAATTTTTTTACATACAAAGAGGCTATTGAATTTTGGAAAGTTAGAAACCCGAAACTTAATGCCACATAACTTGGAAATAGAACCAATAACTACATACCCATGAAAAAAGGGGTATAGAAAACGAACAAATGACAATAGACACGATAACACTATGCCAATGCCGAAACAGGGCAATGGGTAATACGCGCAATCACGGGTGGATTTATAGCCGCCATACCCAAAGATTCCTTAATTGAAGATATTGGCTATACACACTCTCAAAATACACTAAGTCACTTATATACATGTCAATCAAATAATTTATAAGTGATTGTATGTCACGTAACAAACTTGTTACGAATATAAATATATGTAATAGCAAACGCCCGTCAATAAATGGATACAGAAGATTTAGCACAAACTTCCGTGTCCCTGTTTTTATATCACTTATATACAATAAAACCTCATTCAATTCTTGTAAAAAAACAACCCAAAAAGCCGATTCACACCCTTTAACCCCCATATTTTTACCAAAATCATGCATTTTTTTACCAAAAACGTGAACCCTTAACATCTCTCATTGTATCAGCTATTTAACCTATATTTTACCATAAAACGTACCCGCTCACCTATATCACACATATCCTCATTGTAATAAAAAATACACATTTTTATAACAACCCTTCACACATAAAACTCTGTAAATCACCGAAATGTTAAGGGTGTAGTGAAAATACCAACAGTTTTCTATCTTTTTTTTATTTCTACCATTTTTCCCCCCTTTTAAGCGGTTAACCCCTTTTGTAAAATCCGGAAAACCACTCTATATCACCACTATACATCCCAATTTTACCCCCAAAAACCCTACGCAAATCACATATATTCTATA
>Ga0116171_10003552_pt1 | contig 14347 bp, 8 predicted proteins | sample AD_JPNHW2_MetaG_FD_89798 | JGI IMG/M metagenome (GOLD analysis project Ga0116171, IMG submission 89798) | Active sludge microbial communities of municipal wastewater-treating anaerobic digesters from Japan - AD_JPNHW2_MetaG | ecosystem: Engineered > Bioreactor > Anaerobic > Digestate | place...
ACCGACTATCCCGTGGAAATGTCGCCGCTTGCCAAAAAACACCGCAGCAAAAACGGGCTCGTTGAACGATTTGAAGCTATCGTTAATGGTAAAGAATTATGCAATGCCTTCTCAGAACTCAATGATCCTGTTGACCAGCGAAAACGTTTTGAAGATCAGCTTGAGCTTGGCAAACGCGGTGATGAAGAGTCCATGGTGCTTGATGAAGACTTTTTGCGTGCCATAGAATTTGGAATGCCGCCTACAGCCGGCCTGGGCATGGGTATCGACAGGCTGACTATGGTGCTGACTAATTCACATTCTATACAGGACGTATTGTTTTTTCCACAGATGAAACCTGAAATAAAATCCATAGTGACTTCTTCCGAAGATTTTATAAATAAAGGTATTCCGCAAGAATATGCCGAGCTCATAATGAAATCGGGTTATTCCACGCCAGAATCATTGAAAACAGCAGTTCCCACAAAATTGTTCAACAGCATTTGCGGATTACGGAAAAAACTAAAGCTTGATATTAAAGCGCCATCTCTTGAAGAAGTGACCAACTGGGTAAACAATGCCTGATCAATCAGCGAAAATCTGCGGGATATGCGGGAAATCCAGGCTTATCTTATCTCCCGCAGATAAAGCAGATGAACACAGATGATAATCAATTATGCATCCTGAAAAAATTCCATATCTGCTCTATAGCGACGACCAGGGAAATATTTTTGAAGACACATCGCTGCAGGTATGCGGGAGACTGGTGTCTGAAAATGTCCGGCTTACTTCTGAAGAAATGATTTTGTTGCCTGAAGGGAGTGATTTTTTTCACCTGCCCGGCAGGCGCGCCATAGGATATGACCCCATACTAAAACAATTCCGGACCTGCGACAAGGGCTGGGCTGTGGCAGCATTTGTGGCCCCGGCATATACCCTTACACATCATGCCGCCTGGATAACAGAACATAATGCCCCGCGGCTGCCATTGTATGCATACGCAGCCATTGGCTGGGAAAAGAATAAATTCTATACAACGGCTTTTCGAATCGATCCTGATATCCGGCAGGACTGCGACCAGTTCAACCAGTTTTATGTTGAGAAAAATGCAAAAAAAATGCTGAAGTCAAATCCGGACAACCGGCTGCTGAAGCGTCTTTCACATTGTGCCCTTGTTTACTTCTGCCCTGCTGCCCGTAATTATTTTATGAACCGCTGGGAAATGCCCCTGCCCACATCACCCACGTGTAATTCGCGCTGCGTAGGGTGTATATCATATCAACCCAAAGATCACCATATTTCTTCCACACAAAATCGTATTACCTTTATTCCTGCACCTGAAGAAATTGCAGAATTAGCAGTCGATCACCTCAACTCTGCCCCTGATCCGGTTGCCAGCTTCGGGCAGGGCTGCGAAGGAGAGCCGCTGATGGTATGGGAAACGTTACGTGATGCCATACTACTAATTCGATCAAAAACGCAAAAAGGTATTATCAACCTGAACACGAATGCCAGCAAGCCAGAAGCAATAGAGGAATTATGCAAAGCCGGGCTGCAAAGCATACGCGTGAGTATGAACAGTGCGCAGCAAAGCAATTACCTGAAGTATTATAGTCCGTCAAATTATACTTTTGATGATGTACTTGAAAGCATAAAAGTTGCCCGTAAACATAATATATGGGTTTCTCTCAATTATTTTGTGTTCCCCGGTTATACCGATGAATCGGAAGAAACAGAGGCATTGAAAAGTATCATCCGCGACTATGACATAAATATGATACAATGGCGAAACTTTAACATTGACCCGGAATGGTATGCCAGCCTGGTACCACAAGGAGATAATGCCCGGTTTACCGGAATTAAAAACCTTGTCGATGAGATCAGAAACGAATTTCCGCGCTTGTATCACGGGTACTTTAATCCGGGTGAAGAAATTATCAGAACTCACCTCGGAAAATAATAAAATTGTAACAATTATTTATTAGAAATATCCAATAGCCAAACAAAAAACCACGATGAATCCGAAAGAAGAAAAATTTCGAAAAATAGTGGAAGAACAACAACAGCGTATCTGGAATATTTGCCGTCATTATTCCAGATCAGAAGAGGATACCTATGACCTGCAGCAGGAAGTGCTTATCAACGTATGGCGAAGCCTCGACAATTTCAGGGGCGACTCCTCGATAAGTACCTGGATATACCGCATTGCTGTTAATACTTCATTGAACTATATCATGAAAGAAAACCGCAGGTCACAGTTTAACCTTTCACTTGACAACCAGAATCTGAATTTTCTCATGCAGGATGAAGAGCATGAACAAAAAATTGAAACAGAAAAAAAACTCGATGAACTTCATGGATTTATAAACCAGTTGAATGTGATCGACAAACTGCTTGTCACGCTGTCTATCGAAAAACTTTCCACGCGTGAAATATCGGATATCATCGGAATTACGGAACCCAACGTACGCACCAAACTTCACCGTATCCGTGAAGAATTGCGGCAAAAAATTCAAGGAGGCTACCATGAATAATAATTATAATACACCCTCACAAGCTGTCGATACTGAGAATCTCATCGCCAGGATGCAGAAAGAAGACAGAAGAAATAAAAGAAATATGTATGGCTTGTTCTTTGTTTACCTTGCATTCTCACTGATTTATTTCTTCTTATTTGTGATAAACCCCGATCCGTTGTTGTCTGCCATGCACAGGTTTGCTGGTATCTTGTTCGTGATCGCATTCATGATCGGAACTGTGTTTCTTTGGTTCCGGTACAAAAAATTCAAAAACCTTGATTACACACTTCCGCTGGTCCAGGTACTCGAAAAAACTGTTGAACGTTACTGCTACTGGGGAAAAAAATGGATCACTGTTTCCATCATCATTATCCTGATCGATATAGGTTTTACTATCAGCTATTATGCAAAATTTGAATACTGGGATGTGGCGTTCTGGATAAAGATTCTTGTTATACAGGCGTTCTATTGGGGGCTGATGGCGCTGGCGGGATTTGTCGGTTACCTCATCTGGCGCAGGCGCTCAAGGCCCATATGGAGAGATGCAAGGAAGTTGCTGGACGAGTTGAAGAATTGAGATCAGAGCTAATTGAGTTGATTGGTTGCAAAGGAATATAAGACTCAAAACGCAAATTATTTCCAGAAAAGACGCTAAGACGCAAAGAAAGAATTGTGCCTCATCAATTAGATTTCTGATTTATAAAACAACATTCACTGATACACTTTTCAACAAGGCATATACATCCGTGCAACTATATACCTAACTAGTGTTTGTAAGAAAACGCCAATTTTTTCGTTACGCTTGCGTCAAAAATGCTCATATACCCAAGTAAATTCCGCTTTTTGCCACTTTGCAAGCCTCAAACTTGACGTTTTCTTTTTACAAACAGGAGTATTCTTATTGACACTAACTATCATAAAGTCGGGGAATCCAAAAATATTTTCAGTAAACCGCTCGCCTAAACTTTTTCCTTATCTTTACGCTAAACAATCTGCGCATGTCTTCTGAAAAAAAACTCTACCTGCTTGATGCCATGGCATTGATTTACCAGGCCTTTTACGCTTACCGCGACAAACCACTCATCAATTCCAAAGGAATAAACACCTCGGCTGTATACGGATTTGCCAACATATTATACAAATTGCTTAAAGAAGAAAAACCTTCACACATTGGTGTTGCCTTTGATACCATGGCCCCCACCCTCCGCCACGAAGATTTCATACAGTACAAGGCCAACCGTCAGGAAACCCCGGAAGATATTGTATCATCCATTCCTTATATTAAAAGGTTGATTGAGGGTTTTAATATACCGGCTCTTTATGTTGACGGCTATGAAGCAGATGATGTGATAGGTACCCTTGCCAAAGAAGCTGAGCAAGCCGGATACACTGTATTTATGGTTACACCCGATAAAGATTTCGGCCAGCTGGTGAGCGAAAATGTTAAGATTTACAAACCGGCCCGCTTTGGGGATAAGCCATCTATCATGGGTCCAAAGGAGGTTTGCGAAAAATTCGGAATACAAAAACCCGAACAGGTAATCGACATGCTTGGCATATGGGGCGATGCTTCAGATAATATTCCGGGGATATATGGTATCGGTGAGGTTGGAGCCCGTAAATTGGTAAACGAATTTGGTTCACTCGAAAATATTTTATCAAATATAGATTCCATTAAACCCGATAGCTTAAAGCAAAAAGTAATTGCAGGCCGCGAACTGGCCATACAATCAAAAGCCCTCGCAACAATCATACTGTCGGTTCCTATTGCTTTTGAAGAACACAAACTAATAATGGATGCCCCTAACGAGAGCGTATTGAAAGATCTTTTTGACGAACTGGAGATGCGGACATTTGCAAAACGGGTCTTCACCGATATTTCGTTAAAAAAACAAGCCGATGTGCAAAAGAAACTTGCATCGCAGCCCGACCTGTTCGGATCAGTAACGGAAGAAGAAACAGAAACACCTTCAGAAAGTCAGCTGAAAAATATTCACAACACACCTCATGAATATGTTTTGGTCGATAATGCAGAAAAAAGAAATGACCTTATTGCTGAAATCAGCAGATGCAGGGAGTTTTGTTTTGATACAGAGACAACGGGCATTGATCCCAATTCAGCAGAACTGGTTGGAATATCATTTTGTGTAAAACCTCATCATGCCTGGTTTGTAGCCCTTCCAAAGGAATATGATGAAACTTACCGCATTGTTCAGGAATTCAAATTTATTTTTGAAAATCCGGACACGTTAAAGATCGGGCAAAACATGAAGTTCGATATGGAAATGCTGAAATGGTACGATATTGAAGTCAAAGGGCCGCTATTCGATACCATGCTTGCACATTACCTGATTGAACCCGATATGCGGCACAACATGGATTACCTGTCGCAAACCTATTTGAACTACATCCCGGTACCTATAGAACAACTCATTGGTAAAAAAGGGAAGAACCAGCTTACAATGAATATGGTGGCTGCCGAAGAAATAAAAGAATATGCAGCCGAAGATGCCGACGTTACCTTTCAGCTAAAGGAAAAACTCGAACCGCTCCTGGATGAAGCCAGGGTGACTTCATTGTTCCATGATGTAGAGATACCGCTGATTGCGGTTCTGGCATCAATGGAGACCGAAGGCGTGAAGATCGATAAAAAAGCTTTGAATGATTATTCGGGACAATTACAAAGCGAAGTAAGTATTCTTGAAAAAGAAATATTTGAGCTTGCCGGAACTGAATTTAATATTTCTTCACCGAAACAACTCGGGGAGGTAATATACGGACGCCTGAAAATTATCGAAAATCCCAAGAAAACAGCCACTAAACAGTATTCTACCGCTGAAGATGTTTTAATAAAGCTGGTGAACAAACATCCGATTGTTCAGAAGCTTTTAGATTACCGTTCGCTGACCAAACTAAAATCAACCTATGTAGACACCCTGCCCGAACTTATAAATCCCCGTACGGGCCGTATTCACACCTCTTACAACCAGGCTGTAGCAGCCACCGGAAGGCTTAGTTCCAACAATCCGAACCTTCAGAACATCCCTGTCAGGACCGAAAGAGGACGCGAAATACGTAAAGCCTTTGTGCCGCGTAATGAAGACTATGTGCTGGTTTCAGCCGATTACTCCCAGATCGAACTGAGGATCATCGCTTCCATAAGCAATGAAACCAATATGATACACGATTTCGAGCAGGGGCATGATATTCACGCCGCCACAGCTGCCAGGGTCTACAATGTTCCATTAGCCGATGTTACAAAAGAAATGCGCCGCAATGCCAAAACAGTAAATTTTGGAATCATTTATGGCATATCGGCATTTGGCCTGTCCGAAAGGTTAAACATCCCGCGCAAAGAAGCCGCCGACATTATTGATCAATATTTTGTGAAATATCCGGCCATAAAAAAATATATGGAAAACACCATAATATCTGCGCGTCATAAAGGATATGTGGAAACGCTGCTCGGGCGTAGACGCTACCTGCGTGATATTAATTCGGCTAATGCTGTGGTACGCGGCTATGCCGAACGAAATGCCATCAACGCCCCCATTCAAGGCTCAGCAGCCGATATTATTAAAATTGCCATGATCAATTTACACAGGCAAATTGCCGGAATGCAGCTCAAAAGCCGCATGATTCTTCAGGTACACGACGAATTGGTGTTTGATGTTTTCAGGCCTGAACTGGAAAAGATTCTGCCTGTAATCAAAGAAAGCATGCAAAATGCAATAAAGATAAATGTGCCGCTTGAGGTAGAGATCAGTTCGGGGAATAACTGGCTGGAAGCACATTAGAGTGCAGAAGGCAGATTTATGAATTCAGAAGTATATGAAGGCAGAAATTATTAATTGTCAAACAACATGAATAAAATAATGCCTGCTCTTTTTGTCGGACACGGAAACCCGATGAATGCCATTGAGAAAAACGAGTTTTCATTGACATGGGAAAAGATTGCAAAATCAATCCCTACACCTGAATCTATTGTTTGTATTTCTGCACACTGGGAAACAGATGGCACGCAAGTTACCGCCATGCCAAAGCCCAGGACTATTCATGATTTCGGGGGATTTCCAAAAGAACTTTATGAAGTAGAATATCCGGCGCGCGGAAATCCTGAATTAGCTAAAGAAATTATACACTCGCTTCTGGAATACAATATTGTTGCGGACACCAGCTGGGGCCTCGACCATGGCTGCTGGAGCGTTATCCGTTGCATGTATCCCGAAGCTGATATTCCCATTATTCAGCTTAGCCTGAATTATAATGAAGATGCGCTGTATCATTATCATCTTGGTAAAGAACTGGGCTTCCTAAGGGAAAAAAATATTCTTGTAATCGGAAGCGGTAACATTGTACACAACCTTGGCCTTGTTGACTGGAACCATCAGTCAGGATATGAATGGGCACAAAATGCGCACAACACCATCAATAATCTGATTCTGGACAATAATTTTGATCCGCTTATCGACTATAAAAACCTTGGAAAGGAAGTCCGTTCGGCCATTCCCACACCGGAACACTACCTGCCGCTCCTTTATATTTTAGCGATGAAGCAGGAGGGTGAAAAGATTACATTTTTCAATGATAAACTTGTGATGGGATCGTTGTCGATGACGTCTTTTGTGATAACCTGAACTTTTTTTTGGAAATTAAATTACTTGAAACAATTATTATTTGCCAACTCGGGTTGGCAGTTTTTATTCATTTTTGCAAAGTCAACACTTCAATTTAGAAACCTATTTATAGATTTCAGTAATCAGCCTTTCACCATCAGCCTCGGTTCCATCATATCCAAAATAGCATATTTCACGCCTTCCCTGCCCAGGCCGGAATCCTTGACGCCGCCGTATGGTGTATGGTCCATCCTGAATGTGGGAACTTCATTGATCATCAGTCCGCCGACTTCAATATTATTAAAAGCATAATCCATTTCTGATATGCTGTCGGTGAAAACGCCGGCCTGCAACCCATAGCGACCGCTGTTCACCTCTCCGACAACTTTTTGAAAATCTTCATAGGGCTCTATAACTACGACAGGGCCAAAAATCTCACAACAGCTAACTTTCATCTCCTGTTTCGTTGCTGTCAATACGGTCGGCTCAATAAAACTTCCCTGCCGGCCTCCACCGCATAACAACTGCGCCCCGCCGGCCACGGCCTCTTTCACCCATGCTTCCACACGAAGGGCATTTTCTTCATCGATCAGTGCGGAAATATCAGTATCTGCATTTTCAGCAGGGCCACCCTTGAGATTTATCGTCTTTTCTACAAATTCCCGTGTAAAATCCTGAAAGATATCCTTGTGTACATATATCCTTTGTGTATGAATACACACCTGCCCTGCATAGGCAAAACCGCCCGCCACACATTTGGCGACAGCACTGGTTATATCAGCTGTTCGCGTAACAATCACACCAGCATTACCGCCTAATTCAAGTACCACTTTCTTCTTCCCGGCATCACGCTTCATTTTCCAGCCCACCTCCGGAGAGCCGGTAAAGGTAAGCAGTTTAAACCTCTCATCCGTTACCATGATATTTCCCGTTTTTCTGTCCATCGGCAATATGGATAAAGCCCCTTTGGGCAATTCCGTCGTGTCAATGATCCTCGCCAGTTCAAGAGTAGTGAGCGGTGTCGATGATGATGGTTTAAGGATGATCGGGCATCCTGCAGCAATTGCAGGTGCTATCTTATGCACAGCCAGGTTCAATGGAAAGTTGAAAGGCGAAATCCCCGCTACCAAACCTACAGGAAAATATTTCACCAGGCCTTCCTTACCTGAACCTGCTGCAGTCCAGTCAACACTGATATACTCGGCCGGCAGCCGTTTCGATTCTTCAGCTGCAACAATAAAGGTTTGTATGGCACGGTCGACCTCGGCCAGGGCAAGTTTTAATGGCTTGCAGGCTTCTTTACTCAATGTGATCCCGATATCATCTTTTTCTTCTTTCAGCCTGGTGGCAATTTGCATTAATATTTCATAACGCTTATACGATGGCATAACGGCTAATTCTTTCTCCACTTTCAGTGCAGCAATTATGGCACGTTCAAGGTCATCTGCCGAAGCCATTGAAACTTCCGCAAAACATTCACGGGTGTATGAATTGATCACAGATATCGCAGCCTGCGTTTCAACAAATTCGCCGGCTATGTATGGAAAATACTTTTTCATAAAATAGTTTGATTACAAATTCTCAATATAAATCCAGTCATTTTTAATTAAAAACATTGTGCGGTCTCATTCCTGAATAAATCTATCACGGAATGCCGTCAAATACAGTTTCGGTGTTAAAATTAAAGAAAACTTTTATAAGTGAAAAACCTCTGATAAAACTTCAAGAGATTTGATCTCTCCCACTCCTATATGATGAAGCTGGTAATAAAGAATTATTTTTTCAAGAAGGCTCTTTCGGATATATCCAGAAAGCCTGAATTTGGCCGATTCTTCCAATGTTGCGTTAAGAAAATTATCCAGGAGCTCCGATTGCTTTTGATCAAGAAAAAGATCATCATCGGTTTTATATTTACTAAACACCCCTTCCTGCAGCAGAAAGTAGGGCGTTTGCGGGGTAAAGTTTCCCAAAGGGCAAAATCCAAGGAATTTTGAAAGATGCAATGCGAATACTAAATGTAAGTTCCCCTGTGCCTGAGGCAGCCTGTCAATGTAGGTTATGCATTTCGCCAGAAAATCAAACAGGTCATGGTTGGTTTCTTCCTCGTGTACCGACCGGTAAACAAGCTCATTCATAAAGATTATCTGGGCGCTCTTAATAACATCAAATGATATGCTGGTAAACTGATAGCACGACGAAATTTCCCTTGGAATATGGAGCTGGTTTTTTTCTTTGTTAATAAAAACAACCTCGTTGATGCTTAATGGCTGAAGCAGGCTGGCACTGATCCTGGAATGCTTTTTCCGGACACCACGTATCAAAAAAGATTTTAATCCGAACTGTTTGGTATACATTTTAACTACGACGCTGCTTTCGGAATAATTGACCGTTTTAAGGACAATAGCCCTTGTCTTTGAGATCATAATTTCACAGGCCGCTTAATTGATGACCATGATCTTGGTAACTAACTTATCCATTCCGTCTTCGCTGCTGCAAAACACAAAATAAACGCCGCTTTTTGCGCTATCTCCATTGAAATTTTTTCCGTTCCAAACGGCCTGTCCGCCTTCAGACTTTGTTTCATAAATAAGAGTACCGCTGATATCTGTAATTTTCACGGTGGCATCTTTCACCAGGCCTTTGATCCCGATCATCCCGCTAAAGTTTTCGCGGACAGGATTGGGATAAGCATAAACATTCGAAAATGTTTCGCCACCTTGCGTAGCGTATGCCTTAAAAGATACTATCCCATTGGAGGTCCCGAAATACACCATTCCGGTTCTGCCATCTATGGCAATACTTGTTATTGTATTTGATAACAGCGGACTGTTGTCTTCTGTAAAATGGAAAATCTCTTTTTGGCCATCTTCACTCATAAGAAAAACTCCGGCATTTTCGGTCCCGAACCACTTTTTATTCGAGCCATCAACAGCAATGGCTGTAACGCGTTCAAATTCCAAGAGATGCTGGGCAGTGCCATCCTGCATAATTGTTATCACCTGAGAATCGAAATTGCTGCCGCTGGAAATATTTTCGGGATTATAAAACACAGCAATGCCTTTATCTGTCCCGACCCATATCTTACCGTCGAGGTCTTCTGCCATACTGTATACTGAATTACTGGGCAGGTTTCCGTTTCCAACAGCTGTTGTGAGTACTCTTATCTTATTATCAGAATTATCGTTCCATGTTCCGTTTTCATTAAACACCAGTAATCCGGCACCGTTTGTAAGAATCACCCATTTCTGTCCATTATTATCAATCATGATCTTTCCGCCCGTTCCTTCATAAAGGTAAGGTATGGTGCTAAATGATGTCCACGTTCCATCGGGTTTTAATACTTTGAACAGATTATTACAATTTGTATTCACCGCCCAAAGGTTAAAGTCTTTATCAAATGCAAGCCCGCCTATGCCGAGCCAATAGTAAAAGCTATAAGGTTGTTCAAGGCCCGAATTACCTGCGCCATAAACGTTGGTTACTATTCCGTTTTTAATTTCAACAAGTCCGCGCGCAAGTGAGGCGGCATAAACATGTGTGTTATCACGTGGGTCTATTTTCACATCAATAATATCAAATAACGTGTCAAATGCCGCATTTTGATCTTTCAGAACATACCACAGATTACCGATATATGAGAATACGCCGCTGACATTCCAGGCATTTCCCCATGACGAAGTCACACCACCCGGGGCAACATATAGATCACTCCCGGAGATGTCCATTGAAAACACGTTATTATTGCCGGGACCATTGGGAGCAATTTTTTTGGCAGTCCAATCTTTATAACCTACAAGCCCGCTTTTCTTGTCAGCAATCCAAACAGTACCATCAGCATCATAAATAGCGCAACCCGGCAATACAGAACCGGGGTTATAAGTCCAGACATTGACTTCTTCGGTCAACGAAGTATTATAAACAAATACATTCATGTTATTTGATATGACCAGATGGTTGTTTGTCACCCTCATACTGAGAATATCATTGCCCAGTACCGGATTAAAGACCTGCCAGTCTGAACCATTATATACAAATAAAGTATCATTATTATAGCCGGATAATAAGCAGCGATTGGCAAATACATTTCCGTTGAAAGCCACAACCGAACTAAAACATCCATCCGGATCCGGTAATAGTGTATCCTTTTTCCAGTTGGCATAATTGGCAAGGTTGGCGCTGTTATAATCTGCTTTATACAAGCCCGACTCAGTAGCTGCAAATATTTTCGTTCCATCGCACGTGACATCCATCACATCAATAGCGCTGCCATCATGGCCGATATAATACGTATCAAAAATCTCTTTATGAGCAATATCCAGGACAACGATACCAAATCCACATGACAGGTATGCGTAATTTCCATAAAGTGTAATATTGTTGATGGTCTTATTGCCCATGATGGGCTTGCGTTTTATATCGGAGATATTAATAATCTCATCACCGGAAACCAGGTCAATATTGGCATTGGAATAAGCCACGATAAGGTAGCCAAATTGCTGGCTGTACCTGATCGTACTGATGTTGACGTCAGACAGTCCGTTATTTTTGGTTAACGTATTTACACTGTTATCGTTTTTATCGTAATAAAAAATGCTGTTGGATGTGGCACAATATATTTTTTCTCCTACAAAGTCAACAGCCACACATTGCCTGTACGGCAGATGTATTTGCCACTCGCCAATTCCGACATCCTGCGCATGAGATAAAAGAACATTATATAATAAGCAAAATGAAATTACAAATATTTTTTTCATGTACCGGAAAGTTGGAATTTGATTAATAGACAAAACTGATTTTTATCAAATTTATTGTTTTTCAACATTCATTGAAACGAATTCCCTTGCCATATCAAATACTTTAACAAGTCCTTCGGGTTTTTTACCGCCGGCAGTAGCATAAAAGTCCTGACCGCCGCCGCCACCCATGATTTCCTTCGAAAACTCACGGATAATCTTTGATGCATTCCAGTTATTCGACTTGACCAAATTGTCAGAAATCATAAGTGTGATATTTGCCTTACCTCCATCACTATTACCGAGAATGACAAATAAATTCTCAACTTCGTTTTTCAATGCAAATACAATATCTTTAATATTGACCGCATCAACATTAACCTGCTCTGCAATAAAATTAATACCGTTGATTTTTTCGGCTTTATCCTTTAAAACATTTTTCAAATCCGCCGATTTTTCCTTCTGAAATACCTCAATCTGTTTCCTCAGCGCCGCATTACTATCAATCAGCACACCAACAACATCCGGAAGCTCAGTGTAAGGCTTTTTTAATAATGATTTTATTTGATTCAACGGCTCTATATATTGCTGAACAAGGTAATTGAATGCCGTTTCCCCGGTAATGGCTTCAATACGCCTTACACCCGCAGCCACGGCCGTTTCTTCAACAACGACAAATAATCCGATCTGCCCGGTAGACTTCACATGTGTGCCGCCGCATAATTCTTTTGAATAATCGTTTCCGATGGTTACCACACGCACCATATCCCCGTATTTCTCACCGAACAAGGCAACAGCGCCTTTTTTCCGGGCATCTTCCATACTTTCAACATCTGTTGTCACCGGCAGATTATCAGAAATTCTTTCAAAAATAATCTTTTCAATTTTTTTGATTTCCTCGGCTGTAACACCGGTAAAATGTGAAAAATCAAATCGCAGGCGATCATCGCTCACATACGAACCTTTTTGTTCAACATGATTACCGACGACATCCTTTAAGGCTTTATGCAACAAATGCGTTGCAGTGTGATTGTTTTGTGTCAGCCGGCGTTTTCTGCCGTCAATCCTGGCTATGCATGCATTTGTAATATTCTTCGGAAGGGCCGGGATAAGGTGTACGATTAAATTGTTTTCCTTTTTTGTATCAAGTACCTGAATCACTTCTCCTCCGAAATCAAGTGTCCCTTTATCTCCTGTTTGGCCGCCTGATTCAGCATAAAAGGGCGTTCTGTCCAAAACAATCTGGTATTGCTCTTTATCTTTTATTTTAATTTTTCGGTATTTTATAACTGTCGATTTACATTCTGTTTCAGAGTAACCGGTAAAATCTGTCTCTTTCTCTGATTCATGAAGCATCACCCAGTCTTCCTTATCAACCTGTGCTGCCTGCCTTGATCTGTTTTTCTGCTCTTCCATGCATTTGCCAAATCCGGCCATATCGACAGTCCAGCCTTTTTCTTTAGCCATCAGCTGGGTAAGATCTATCGGGAAGCCATAAGTATCAAACAATTCAAAGGCGAACTGGCCATCAATGGTTTTGCTGTCGGGAACATTATAATTATCGAACTTATGGATTCCGACTTCCAGTGTCCGTAAAAAAGATGCCTCCTCCTCGGCAATAACCTTTGAGATCAACTCCTGCTGGGCCCTGATTTCCTGAAACACATCGCCCATTTGCCTGACCAGTAACGGTACCAGGGCATTTATAAACGGCTCTTTAAAACCGAGAAATGTATACCCATACCTTACAGCCCGTCTTAAAATACGCCGTATCACGTATCCTGCTTTGTTGTTCGAAGGCAGCTGACCATCGCCTATGGCAAAAACAATAGCTCTCAGGTGATCGGCTACCACGCGCATGGCAATATCTTTTTGGGAATCATCACCATAACGGCTGCCTGATAATACGGCTATCTGCTGTATTAATGGTTGAAACACATCCGTATCGTAATTTGATTTCACTCCCTGAAGCGCCATACATAAGCGTTCAAATCCCATTCCTGTATCAACATGCCTGGCTGGTAAGCTCACCAGGGAACCATCAGCTTTGCGGTTAAACTCAATAAATACGAGGTTCCAGATTTCTATAACAAGCGGATTCCCTTTATTGACAAGCTCCGCACCATTTACCTTCCTTTTTTCCTCCTCGTCGCGTATATCAATATGAATTTCAGAGCATGGACCACAGGGGCCGCTGTCACCCATTTCCCAGAAATTATCTTTCTTGGATCCCAGCAAAATCCTTTCTTCAGGGACAATGTTCTTCCAGAAATTATATGCCTCAGCATCCTTTGACAGCCCGTCCTTGTCGTCGCCGGCAAATACCGTAACATAAAGTGAATCCTTATCAAGTTTATATACTCCGGTCAGTAATTCCCATGCCCATTCTATAGCCTCTTTTTTAAAGTAATCACCAAATGACCAATTGCCAAGCATTTCGAACATGGTATGATGATAGGTATCATGTCCTACTTCTTCAAGATCATTGTGCTTCCCTGAA
>Ga0116171_10003554_pt1 | contig 14343 bp, 22 predicted proteins | sample AD_JPNHW2_MetaG_FD_89798 | JGI IMG/M metagenome (GOLD analysis project Ga0116171, IMG submission 89798) | Active sludge microbial communities of municipal wastewater-treating anaerobic digesters from Japan - AD_JPNHW2_MetaG | ecosystem: Engineered > Bioreactor > Anaerobic > Digestate | place...
ATAGTGACTAAGGCAATCAGTTCAACATCTTTATCAGATATTCTAGGAGCAGTTTTCTCGTCTATTTTTATTGAAGGAGTAGATTTTTGGCAGGTTCTGGACGGCAAAATTGTTGCAAAGTTTGAATATTCTACAACAATTGCCTTTATATTAATACTCATTATGGCGAATATCAATAACGTTAACATACATAGAATAGTTGCTAAATATATTTTCCTCATACAAATCTATTCCTTTTTCTTTTTATTATTTTATTTATTTTTCAAGTACGGCACTATTCAGGATATTTCCGTCAACGTTAAAATCAAGTAGATATGCTTTTTTACAGTGAGAAGCGCCGTTTTGCATATAGTCCTCAAAGAATTCCTGAATTCCAAAATCAATATAATTATCGCCGACGGGATTCTCTTCATTATACACCCATCCAACTACTTGCCCAACCTTTGTGAGTGGTATTCCTAAACGATCGTATACATCATTTAAGAATAAAAAACCTCTTGCACGAAGCCTATCATTTGCATAATTCTGCTCGGTTTTTAGAAAGAAGAGATTCGTAGAGTGATTTCTATCCCAATATTTGGTTGTCACCTCATCGAAAAAACGTGAATATGGGCTTTTCAGTTTTGAATTAACAACATCAACAGTCTTCTCGATGTCCTTTGATTCTCCGGTGTCTTCATCAACAACAGTTTCTATTACGTCTTTTGTTTTAATATCGTATTTAATTTGACGTTCAACCTCGGTACCAAAACGTTCAGCAACACGATTTTGATACTCCTTAAATCCTTTATCAAGGATAGCATAGGCACTCGCTATGGCAAAGTTACGTTTACGGAGAATGTTGTGAGAACTGATGATTGCCGTAAGAGATAATGCACCGAGGATGATAGCGGGAGCGTATTCTTTGGCTATCTTAAGACCGGTCTGAATATAAACAATGGTAAGGTCTTTATTTGCGTCCTGCTGAGAGTAAACTTTGATAGAATCGTCTGATGCATAGTTACGGATTGTCTCGATTGTCTTTTTTGACGGTTCAATAATGGTTGACACCTTTAAAGTTGCTTTGCAGGCAAGTACAGCACTTATAACCGTTCCTGCCACGCCGACTGTGACAAGAATTTCAGGGCTATATGTCTTGATTTTAAGCCCTATTTTACCGATAGAAGAACTTAACTTGTTAAATATTTGTAATTGTTTCATTTTAAATATACTTCCTTTTCTTTTTAAATTATTGTTGTAAAAGTTTAATTTCTGGTAACTGTAAGATATAATCATAATAACTGGAAGGGACAACGTTAGCACCTGTTAAATCTGTCCAGCCGTATTTGATATTTTCTTTTGATTCTTCAAAGGTGTCGGTTATATCCATAATATCATGCATGTCACATACCGAGATAAATGTGTGTTTTGTTACAACTTCTTGCATTTTAACTAACACGGAGAAAGCTTTTTCTTTGCTTTTAAAGAACACCATTTTGTAAGGGTATATAGGATTATCATAAATATACTCTATGTTCCGGTTGTTCTTTGCCTTGACAATAATCGGAATCCTATCCGCTGTTACATCCATAAAAGCCTTTCTAAGTTTATCTGCAGCCACATCCACGAGAGCCTTTCTAAGACTCTCTGAATTTATTACCTTGTTTACAACGACAACACCGCATGTTACAAAGCCGATTGTAAAACCAGAAGTGAGAAGAATCATATTTTTAATAGTACCCATTTTTAATATTACCTCTTTCTTTAATTAAATGGCAGTGGCCTCGGTAGTTTAATAGCCCATCGCCCATCCCAGACTCTCACTGGTTCAGCCGAACGAATATCCGTCCATCCGTAGTTATTATAAGTATGAGGACAACTAACACCAGCAAGATCGTATAAATCAGCGACAGACACCATTTTATAATATGCCATGATTTCATCCATCTTTACCACGATATCCTTGGCTTCAGCAAGAGTATCAACCAACACGTCATCATAGCTGAACCCCGTCTTTACTTTCGGCGGAGACTGCTCTGGAGACCGCATATATGATGGTTTATCATAAGATATTTTTGATGATGGATAATCTGACTTATATCTTCCACCACCTCCAGGATATATAATCATGTATATTCCGTTGACAACAATGTCTGTAATTGCTTTTTTCAGCGTTGGAATCAGTACATCACTTATTATATAGGTTTTCATATTGGCAAGGTCTTCATTAACAAATGATTCTGCAAACTTCTTCAGTTCACTTTTCTTCTTGACAGTAGCCGTTCCTGTTATAATCTTTTCTATTTTCTTTTCGGCTACCTCTACTTTCAATGGTGAAATCGGAACAGTCGGTTCTTCTTTTGATTTGTATGAATTTGGTTTATAATCTTTGAATTCATCCATATTTTACCTTTCCTCATCGATTCTTTTGAGACCTGATCTCGGTATTGTTATTTTTGTATTAGGACTAAATCCGTTTTCTTTTTTGTATCTAAAAGCTAAATTATTAGCTGCCTGAGAAAGAGATGAGGCATAAGTAGACCCCGCCCATCTCGCTTGAATACAAACATCAAAACGCATAACAGGTCCTTCGTATACATATTTTTCCATATCTCAGTCCTTCCAATAAAAAAAAACAAGAGAGAAAGTACCGTGTTGGTACTGTTCCCTCTCTTGAAAGTTTTTTTATTATTCTTCCACTCTGTCCGTTCCATAGTCTTCCGTAGAAGCTGCCTTTTTTGCTGCTTTTTCGTCCTTCCGCCTCTCGAGGAAAGACTTTGTCTGGCGGCATATCGGTTTTATTACCAGTTCGAAGGCTAATGTTCCTCCGAAACCAATAGCAAATACGATAACGCCCGCTTTAATAAAGTCCTTCCCCGCCATCTTCGGAAGTCCGTCAACTGTTTCTTTCAAAACTTCTACAACTTCTTCTGCTTGATTTTCGTCCATGTTTTTCTCCTTAAAAATATTAAAAATTTGTTTCTTTCATAAAACACTATGTAATTTATGCGCGTTTTTAACAATACCCTTCACAGGGTTCTACATTGTAGTTAATCACAATGCACGGTTTATCGTCAGAAGTTACTATAGCACTAAAATCAATCTCAATTATACCGCTATCTTCATTCCAACCAAGTTTATCACCAACCGATATGTCAGGAAGGCCTATTTCATAATAGAAGTCATTTAGAGATACATATCCATACGAAGTTACCTTGTGATTAATTGTATGAACAGCCTTCTTAATCTTCTCGATATCCCCTGTAAAATATCTTCCAGAGATACAGTCATGAAAGAGAGTGTTACCCTTCTCAACAATAATAATTTCTTTTGAGGATACAGGATTACGGTCTACTGTATCCTTGGCGATAGAATCTTTAATTATAGATTCTTTTTTTTCGCCTATTGTTTCTATTACCTTTTCCTGATAATTACGAAGAGCAGATTCAGAAAGGGTGTATGCTGTAGTCAAGGCAGCATTACGGCGAAGATTCTCGGATGTGGCCCCTATCAGGCAGGCTATAGACGTTGCCATGACTATCGCCGATGGAATATAGCATTTCCAAGTTATCTTAAACACCTCAATTGGCGTTAAAGAATTAACGTCTTTTTCAGCCTCCTTGTCGGTTATAAGATTAAGAGCTTTCGGAGTTGCTCGAACTGCTAATATGGCTGCCGTCATCATCCCAGCAATACCTACACCAGTAAGTATTTCAGGACTATGTTTTGCCATAGCATAAGATATGTCTTTTGTAATCCTTGATAAGTCAAATTTACCCATGTTTTATCCCTTCTTTTTTTTGTGTCTCTAGCAGTTTGAAGAAAAAGAAAAGAAGTCTTACGACTCCTCTTCATTGTCCTTATCAGATTTTTCATCGTGAACTTCTTTTTCTTCTTCTTTTAACGTTTTGGTCATTGCTTCTTCCACTTTTTTGTTCACTGTCTCCTCCATTTTTTTATCATCAGCCCAGTTGGACACTAGCGTTGCCGCAAATCCAGCTAAGGTTGCGATAAAACCTATAAGTTTAACTATGTTTAAGTTCATTAACAATCACCTCCTTTCATTAAAGGACATGTAAAAGGTGCGTGTTTCAATTAAAGTTTACATAATCCAATAATTGAGGATCAATCAGTGTTGATATAACATAGTGATCATCGTTATCATTCTGGACAAAACGATTATCAAAATCAATCCAATAGCACTCACAACTTTCAGCAAGCCATCCAATATCCCACCCGACGTCGTTTCCACCCTTAACAGTATCTATCCCAAGAAATTCATAAAACTCGTTAAGGGAAACATCCCCACGTAACGACATATTTCTATTGACATGATATTCTGCATTAATAACGGCTGCCATTGTCGATAAGAAATATCTGTTAGAAAACGAATCAAAGAATAGAATTTTTTCATCATTATCATTCATGTTTTTGGCGTACACTTGGCAACCGCTCGCTGAACATGAGATATTTGCATCTTTAGCTGTTTCAGCCTTAATATTCTTGTCAGCATCTTCGCCATAAACTGCTTTAGCTGATTTTCGGTATTTACTGTATGATTGTTCAATTAGCATATACGCACCAGCGAGAGCGTTCTGCTGGCTTTTATTAAGAGCATGGGCGCTAAACATACAGACAAGTGAGGATACTCCAACTATAACTGTTGGAATATAACATTTCCAGGTTGTATGGAATACCTCTATAGGCTCGAGTTTAGTTATTTCCGGAAATACCTTGTTTTTTAGTTTGATTTCCTCGTCAATGAGTTCCATTGCTTTTGGAGTAGCTTTAATTGCGGTTATTACCGTTGCCGCAAATCCTACCGCTCCTAAGCAAGTAAGTATAATCGGCGCCGAACGTTTAAGACTCTTTCCAATTTTGTAACACAAGTTGTTCATTCTATTTCACCTTTCTTTTATTTTTTTTTGAATTAGAAACGCCCATGTCGTCCATAAGAGTCATCATCATCAGAATATCCGTTTGACATAGCTGTTGATAAATAGTCTAATGTTGGAGGAGAACACGGAAAACCAATTATGGTACATTCCAAACCATCATTTTGTACTACGAGCTTGTGGTCGAATTCAATCCACGAATAACCATATAGTTCACTGCCTCTCATATATGACCATCCTAAGAAATCGCCAATACTTTTTGGTTCCAAATGCAGAAATTCATAAAACATATTGAGAGTTGCAAAGCCATTTTCGGCAAAAGTTTTATTAAGCTTTGCTTCAGCGTCAATAACTTCTTCTCGTGTTCTTTCAAAATAACTATCATAATATTCCTCATAGAATAAAAGATTCTCACCTAACATCTGATGTTCTTCAGAATTATACTTTTCTTTTACGAGTTCTTCCCTAGCTTTAATATTGACTTCCTCTCCATATAATTCCTTAATTTTATCCTTATATTCTCTAAAGGCATTATCAATAAATACATATGCGGAGGTGATTACAGCTTGTTGATGCTTATTTAGAATATTTGCACCTAGTATACAGGCTATGGTCGATCCTGCTATTACAGCTGTTGGAATATAACATTTCCAAACCGTCTTAACATAATCGGTCGTTGTAAAATCTTGAGAAAAATTGTCCGGTTCTGGTATAGTCTTGACGTACTTAGCATGGTCTATAAGACGCATAGCCTTTGGAGTTGCTTTAACCGCTGTTATAATACTTAATATAACACCAGTAGCTCCTATAATAGTTAATATGGTTGGCGAGGACTTTCCAATACATGCAAGAGACTTTCCACAGAACTGACTAACTTTTTGCATTTTTTTCATTTTGTTTTCCCCTTTCGTTTTTGTAAAAAATAAAAGAAATAGTATGGGATTCGAACTCCATAACTTCTACTTATTAAGTAGTGCTCTAACCATTGAGCTAACCATTTCTTTCATTATAGGATATGTAAATTTCGCGCAAAGAAAAAGAAGAGGCAATGCCTCAACTTTAGATTTTACTTATGAATTATTTTATTAAGAAATTTACCAATTTTAGCTAAGGGTGCATTCATATATGGATCTCCATATTTCAGCACCCTTTTAAAATATTTAAGTTTGGGACACTGATATGCCATAAAAAACTGTTTGTCGCTCATAGAATTAAAATTGTCTATTACTTTCTTAGTAACATCACTCATAAAGTTTAACTTGTCTAAATGCAAGTTCATTGTTATCACTTCCTTTCATAATAGAATGTGTTATTTTAGTCTATATAACAATTAAGCAAAGAAAAAAAGATAATGCTTATGATTTCACCATAAGTCAAAGCCAACCCGATTTCTATTTTCCCTATATGTCACGGTGTATTCCTATTTGATTGCAACTTAATCTTTTACTCCCCATCTTTTCTTGCTAATGGGTCCCTATTAGACACCAATTTCTTGGCTGCTTAAACTGACTTATTATCTTTTCATAATACACTATGTAATTTATGCGTGATAAAAAAGAAAAGGCCTTGTTAGACCTTGTCTTCTCTTTCAATTTTTAGAGTCATATTGTCTGCCTTCAAATATACTTTAATTTTAATTTCGGTAACCTCTCCGTCGCTCACTTGGATTTTTGGAATTTCAAATTCCGCATCTACATTCGTGGCTTCATAAAGGATGCCCTTTTTTAAAATCGCCGACATTATCATCTCAGGAATATTCATTTTTATTCTCCTTAAACTTTTATTTTCATTAAAGAATATGTATTTTATGCTTGCTTGTTAAAATCAATTTCGGATAATTCTCCGGTATTCATATAATGAAACTCCCACTTGATTATAAGCATGGTGTATTTCCAAGATAGTTTGAATAGTCTAATAAATGATTCTCTGTATATAATACTTGCAAATATATCCCATATGAAAGGTAATATAAATAAAGGTAGGGTTATAATCTGTATTAATACCATTGTTATTGACCGTTGAATAAACTTCACGATAGATCTCCTTTAAAAAATAAGATGCTGTGTTTTCACACAATATCTTATTTTGGTTTAATAAACTATTTTGTAAATTTAAAACGATTTATAAGTCCTTTAAATATGCCAGATGTGAGAGTTCCTTTTTCTTCAAACTTAAACCCTACATAGCTGAATGCTGCGTAGAAACTTAATTCGATGATCAAAACTCCTATCGTAGTTCCAAGACGAAACCATCGATCTATCCTTTGTTCCTTCAGTTCTTGCTCTTTAAGTTCAAGTTCAGCTTTTGACTGTTCTTGCTTCATTTCGAGTTCTGATTGAACTTTGGATTCGTTAATCGCAATTTCATACATCTGCTTTAGGGTTATAATGGCCTCCTTTCGTTCCTCGCTTCCACACCCCATTCCGTGGATTCTCAGAATCTGAGAGTTAATCTCATTTTCTAACAATTCTCTGGATGTTTCTTTCATTTTTTATTTCTCCTTTCATTTTTATTTTCCATAATAGTAGATGCTATTTCTGCGTATCATGGTTAATAAAATTTTTGTTTTTGACTGATAAGATAACATATTTACCATTTGAGACGGTCTCGACGCTGGTGTGAAGTTCTAAGAATAAGAGCGGCGGTTCTTCTGGGTCAGATCTATCAATTCGTATACAACCTACAGAACGACTTCGTATGTATATGTAGGCTATAATAAGACCTGCTAATAAACCAGTCGCATAACTAATAGTCATCCATAAATAATTCATTTTACATCCCCCTTTCAAAAAAAGTTTAGAAAAAGCTCAACCCGGGAATTTTTTCAAGAGGAAAAAAGAAAGAGGCTATGCCTCAATCCATTTTAATAAAGTTTACAATAAGGCAAACCATTTATCTTTGACCACGCGATATCTTTCCATCCAATAATCAAACATTTCTTTATTTTTGCTATTTTCTTTAGCCATAACCAAATATTTTCGTACTAACTTATAATAATATTGCTTTTTAATATTCTTTATGATTTCCATTATTTTCACTTCCTTTCATAATACACCATGTAAAAATAGCGCAAAAGAAAGAGGCTATGCCTCAGTCTTTGAACGTAATCTTATGCTACTTTCCACTTGGTCCAAAACCACCGTCGCTAATTCTTTTATTGCTTCTTGAAGAATATCCACCGTTTCAATTCCATTTGGTCCAATAGCGTCCCAAACTTCGAGGTTATTAATTTTTTCTTCAACTTCAGCAATTTTATGTAATGCCGATGTAACTTTTGTAAGTTCTCCGCGCATCATAATATCACTTCCTTTCATAATAGCATATGTAAATTGTGTGTGCTCATTATGTTTGTTTATAAAAAAAAAAGAAAGAGGCTATGCCTCAGTCTTTAAAAGCTTCAAAAGCTTCGCAATATTACGCATTCCCATCAACTTATTTTCCGCATCGTAAAACCGTTTATAAAAATCACCATGTTTATCCTCATCAGCCATTAGCAGAATGATTTCCTTAACATCGAATTCTGGTATACTGTTTAAAGCTTTAAATAATAATTGTAAATCTGTCATATATACACCTCCTTTCATAATAGTGCTTGTAAAAGTTGCGTAAAAAAAATAAAAGAATATGTAGGAGTAGCGTTTGCTACCCCTACGTACCTTTACTTCTACTTCTGTTTCTGTTCGAAGTCAAGAACAATTTCTTGGTTTAACTGTTCAAGGTCCTCTTCCACAGTCTGTAGATTCTTAAATGCTACTCGGAGATTATCAGTAATAGGATGGTTTGCTTCGATTATATTATAGAAATAATAGAAAAGTCTTCCTTGAGCGTGTTGCATATCTTTTGCTATACGTGCTCTTCTTGCTTTGTACTCCAGACACTTTTGTGATGCCAACTGTTCAGCGTCTAATTTCTTATCGATATACCGCTTTAGATAGTACACCATTATCCCTAAAAATCCGGCTCCCCCGAAAATAGCGCCAAGTATAGCAGCAACAATAATCCATACAATACGTTCGAGCACTTCATTCATTTAGTCTATTTCCCTCCGTATTTCGAAGATTTTCTCAATTGTCCTTCCAACGAGGTAATACATAAATAACTCACAAAGATGCCGCATGGTTTCACCTCCAAATAAATATAATTTTAAGGTCACAAAAGTTCTTCTTTCTTCATATCTTTAAGTTGTTTCTTTTTTATTCGATCTCTTGCGCCCTTAACTTTTATTTCTTTGTCAGTTCGTCGCTTGTGTTCTTCCTCTGTGATTATACCGTGTTTTAATTTGAAATCATCAACATGACTCATAATAATGCCTCCGCTTCATCTGCCGCCATTGCCGCGAGTAACTCCTCATAGGCATCAGAGAATACATAGTCAGCAGTTCGAACCTCGATACCAACAAATATATAATCTCCCATATCTTCTGGAGTCTTTTGCGTCACATATTGAGTGCTTTGGTCAAATGCTGGTATCTCGCTATAAACTATAGGTTTATTCATTTATGCAGACCTCCTACTTACATTTTTTGAATAATAGCTTACTACTTTTTTAGCCTGTTTTATACTTATAAATGGTTTAATATATTTATTGTAAAAGTTATAACTGTTAGAACGTTTTATCCAGCCCCAGTAAGATATTATAGCACAGGCATCTTTATAATTAAGAAAAGATTTCTTTTTAATTTTTGAGATTCTACGTCTAATTCTTAAGGCATTTCTTTTTCTTAATATAGTCTTGTTTTGATAAAATCTAAGCCCTAAAAAGTCAATGTCACGTTTCTTTGTGTTAAATACTTGCCAGTTATCTTTTAATTTAAGATTTCTATGTATTAAGAAAACCCTAATAATACCCCTTGCCATATGCAAAATCTTTTTATTAGAACTAAATAACACCATATCGTCAACATACCTGATATAATGTTTTATACATAATTCTTCTTTAATATAATGGTCAAGACTTTCTAAAAAGAAATTTGAAAACCACTGACTTGTGTAACTGCCTATTGGAAACCCTATACTTTTATAACTGTATGCAATTAGAAAAATTAAACTTATACAGTCTTTATCTTTAATTTTAGTTTTTATTTTATTCATAAATATTCTATTATCTATACTTGGATAAAATTTTGAAATATCAAGCTTTAAACAATATTTTGTATTTTTAGAATCATTATCTAACCACTTTCTTATTATCTTTTGACCATAACTTGTTCCTCTATTTGGCACACTTCCACAATTATAAACATACATGCCTTTCATAAAAATAGGTTGTATTTGAAGAATCAATGCCCAATGAATAATTTGATCTGGGTAATAATTAGGTTTACATATTATTCTTTCCTTTTTATTTGCTCCATCATATATTTTCTTTGTTTTATATGGAGCAGGTATATACGTCTTATTGACGAGCATTTCTTGTATTTTTAAAGAATAGTAATCAATATTATTAAGTATTTTTGATACATGCTTTTGGTTTCTTTTACCTAAAGAAGATTTATAAATTGCTGTTTTAATGTTTTCCAAATCGTAGATTTTAGGGTAAATGTATCCGACTCTTTTCAAAGAATGCCTTTCTTATTAGCCTCAGGGTGTTTCGAGAATAAACCTACTAAACCCTGCTCTTTACGGCTTAATTTTCACCAAGTGGTGTGGAATATAGGATGCACGATAAAAACAAGCATGCTAATAGGTAGACGACCGCCAATATTCAGGTTCGTATTCGTGGAAGAATTGTTCAGATTCCAATTAGAAAGCCCTGCATTAGAACCATTGTTCCAATTCGCACCAAAGTGAGCGGCAACGCACCCTATACCCCAAAATTGTTTAATTTACGAATGAATTTTTATAACCCCTTAATCAAAGAGGTTTTTTAAGAAGACGACCGCCAACAGCCAGGTCCGCAGCCGCGGAAGAATTGCTCAGAGTCCAAAAAGAAAGCCCCGCACGCGAACCAGCGTTCCAAGACGCACCAAAGAGAGCTATTCTCTGACCCGATGACTGGAAATAGTAGTCTTTGTATTTTACATAAGATGAAGAAACTACTGTTGGTATTTCTATAAATGGTTTACTTGCGTCATATCCAGTCTCTCTTACATAGTTATTAGTATTTGCATTAATGTATCCGACTTGTTCGTATGGGGACGCAAAAACATTTGAAGTATACTGAGCAGCACTTTTACAAACCCAGGATTGCCATTCGTTTATGTTTATACCATCAACAAACTGCCACATGCTTCCAAAAGGATTTTCAATACCTCTGTACACACATGGAAATTTTGCAGTAGAATTACTACCTATACTTCCACTTTTTGCTTTTATACCAGAAGAAAAACCACTTTTCCAACCGGAGTTATAAATCATATTTCCAATAGCAATATTAACAGCAGCTCCGTCAAATGAGATTGCTTTATTCGATGCATCATAGACGTCTATAGCAGTTATTTCCCTATTATAAGCTATCTGGTTACCGCCTTGAGAAGTTCCAATAGACACCGGTTGTCCGACGGAATATAAATTTGCAAAGGAGTTTGCTATGATAATACGATTTACAGTGTTTTCAGCAACAGTAGCGACATGTGTAGCAGTATATTGCCCTCCGGTCCAGCCCTGCATAATAGACTGAGAATCAATAGTGGCAAACTCTATAAAAAATAAAGTTCTTATAATGTCTACTGCATGTATGTCCATTTGCTGATAACCTGAACCATTAGCTTGTGCATAGTTTCTGAAATCAATAATCGTTTTATTCATAAGCGGGTATTTATTTGGAAGAGATTCGAGTTTGTTACCCGCTGACAAAGAAGCGTTATATTTACCTATGTCAAAGTAAGGAAGTTCTTTGCTATTTGTAAAATCCCAGAAACACCATGGAAGATACCACTCATGATTCCATTTTTTCTTTGATACCCGCCAAGATTTAAAGTTTTCAGTGTCTACTTTTCGTATATAAAACTTTGGAATTCTTACAAACACATTACCGAACTCGTCTGTAACGTCACGTATCTCGGAGTATATATCAGCAAAGTCAAAGTCGTTGAGAGCGGGAACATTATCAATACCCGCATTTGCTCGAAAACCTAAAGCATCGTCCGTACGTATCGGAGTAGAAGAGTCGCTTTTGTCCCAGGATACCCCGTATATTTTAGTTTTTGGTTTTGTTAAAATTATATGCTTAAGCGCACTATTCATTTACGCACCTATCAGGGTTATTGTCAGCTCTTTTACGATTAAGGGTGTAGGCGTATATGCAGCACTGGTCGTGACGTATACATACAGGTTATGAGTTTTCATCTTACCTGCCATATTTATCCCATCATTTTGACTCCAGAGAGTGTCTCCAAGGTCAAGAGGAGAAGCAAGCGGTACACAACCTATGTATTTCGGTCTATCGGCGGCGACAAGGTTAAAAGCATCATTATCTGCATATGCGGTAGGCTGTTCTTTAAAGAAATGGGCATAGAAACTACTCATACCTACCGGCCTAGAGGAGGCAAATATGGAGAAGTTTGCACTGAGGAGCAGGAAGTTCTGAACAACACTCAGTACATTCTCGAATACAAATAGCCCTCCTACTACATCTCCAGCCGAGTAAGCAGTATTGTTATCAGGTCTGGTTACAGATACTGTTACAGAGTTGGCGCTGGGTTTTGTCAAAACTGGAATAGGGTTATCGTCTGATATATCAGTGTTTCCGAGCTGGATATTCGCATTTGCGTTGAGGTTATCATGTAAGGCGTTACGTATCTGAATAAGATCAGTGATAGATACCATGAGATAACCGTCGTCAGTCACCTTAAAAGTCTTTGGCACACCAGCAGCGGTCTTACCCGATATGCGAGTACCTATCTCCAGTTTCTCAATATTTGCATCCATGTTATTTCCTCCTGTTTTTAATTTTTTTGTTTGGTTGATTATTTTTATAAACTTTTTGGTAGTTGTTATTACATAAAAGAAACATTTGATTCAGTTACGCCAGCGATTTTATAAATCCTTCTAACCTTTTTGCCATGATTGCGTGACCTGCTGCATTTGGATGTGTCCCGTATGAATCAAAATATAACGTAAATTGGCTTGGTATATGAGGGTCGAGAGAACACTCTCTGTTCATGTCAAGAACGGGAATGCCATAATAAGCGCAAACTTCTTTAATAGCATTACAATATTCATAAAGCGTTTTTTCACTGTTTTCGTTTATGCTTTCTTGCGTTAATAACGGGTCTTGCATCCTTTTTATCGGTGTCATGAACATTACTATTTTACCTACATATTTTTCAAGCAGTCCGACGCATAAACTATGTAACGCTCCGTAAAATGTATAATTGGTTCTATCTGTAAATACTCCAAAGGGGCATAAATCATATTGCCAATCGTTTGTTCCGCCCGCAACTATAACCAAATCCGCCGTATCGGTCATATCGACATATCTTGTTACAATAGGGTCGCGCACCGATGGCGTTGCTTCGATTACCGCGATTTCAGAACCGTTAATACCGTAATTATTTGCGGTCATTCCGAGAGATGCGGCAACCACATCAGCAAAATTCGTTGTTCCTGCTCCTGTTGCGGTTATGCTGTCACCGATAACATTTAACACTTTTCCTTTCCAATAGTTTGCGGAACTCTCTGCGACTTTGCCGTCCACATAACTATAGAAATCATTAATATCATACAACGTTTTCGTACCCGAAAAATAACTATGAAGATATCGTGATAAAAATTCATCCATCTCTGCATCGGTTGGTTCTGAACCCGCGCCGAATAGTGCGGTTTTGTCAATTGCAACTACGCAATCAAAATAATATACCGCCGTTTCCGCAACACCCCTGCCCAATGTTATTCGTATGCCTGTGCCAACTACTGTCTTTGTTATCGAAGTTCTCGCCCAAGAGCCTATAGTGCTTGTAAAAGTAGGTCTAATTACGTTAGTGCTTAGCGTATCGTAATCTGATATTCCGATTCGTTGAGTAACATAAGCTGACGCGGGGTCTGTGGCTGATTCGAGAAAACTTGATATTGCGACATATATTTTGTGTCCTTCCGGAAACAGCAAATTTTGATATCTTATCGCATAATTGTTTGTTAAAGCAAATTTTATTGATTTGTTACCATCAAGTATAACGGTACTGTTTATTGCGATTTCGGCGGTACTACTATAGTCTGTCCAATCGGCGAGATCGTCTTCAAAACTCGGATTTAATACAGGGTTTGTCGCTTGAAATCCGTTTGCGACTAATGCCGCTATTGTATCCACATATGTTACGTTTGCTTTATTTGCAATTTTAACCGCCGATTCCGTCAACGCGCCTTTAACGTTTGTTGCATTGATATTTCCTGATGTATCCGAAAACGCTATCAAATCGGAATTTGATAGAATAGACGGTTTACCACTATCAATATACTCGACGCCATTCCATATAAACCAGTTTCCATTTTCGCCAACAATATTTGAATGGTTGGTATACGACTCCGCTCTA
>Ga0116171_10003555_pt1 | contig 14340 bp, 12 predicted proteins | sample AD_JPNHW2_MetaG_FD_89798 | JGI IMG/M metagenome (GOLD analysis project Ga0116171, IMG submission 89798) | Active sludge microbial communities of municipal wastewater-treating anaerobic digesters from Japan - AD_JPNHW2_MetaG | ecosystem: Engineered > Bioreactor > Anaerobic > Digestate | place...
AATATGCTTGGCCACGCTGACCACCACCAGCAGGGCAAAGGTGCCATACAAAGCCGGGATCGGCCCCACCGGTTAGGTGAACATGGAAATGTAGACCGCGCCAAAGGCAATTCCCGGGATAACATACGGAATGAAGGACAACTGCTCCACGATCTTGGAGAGACGTGTCCCGCGCCCTTTCACGATGGCATACCCCAAAATTACACCTAATAGGGCAGTGAAAAAGGCTGTAAGGAAGGATAATTTGACCGAATTCCAGGCTCCTTGCCAGATCTTGGGATTCAAAAGGATGCCCGGCTCTCCATTATTAATCTTGATGTTACCCTTCCCGATCCAGTGCTCCAGGGTAAAGTTGCTCAGGCTGTAATCGCCGGTGCGTAACATGAGCGTGCTATATATCAGCAGAGCTAATGGCAGCACGGCGATGATGAACTCAAAGATCACCACCAGGATGGTGAAGAAGACCTTCCAGTTGCGCAGTTTCATCTTCTGCGCCATGAATCCGCGTCCGCCGATCGTTTCATAGCTCTTACGCGTTCCCACCAGTTTCTGGTTGAGCAAAATGGTCACCATTGCAAAGAGGATGAGCACAATGGCGAGCACAAAGCCGTTGCCGTAATCACCGATGGAAGTGTTTGAGCGCAGCATGGTGGAGAGTGTGTAGTAACGTACTGGTACACCCAGCACGTTCGGTCCGCCGAAGGTGCCCATGGTCTTCGAGAAGGTCATGATAAAACCGGAGGCGATCGCCGGAATGACGAGCGGGAAGGTGATCTTGCGCATGATGCGCCAGCGCCCCGCCCCTGCCAGCTCCCCGGCTTCTTCGAGCGAAGAATCGATCGAAAGCAAGGCTGCTGAAACAAAGAGGAAGAAGAAGGTGTAATAATGCAGCGCGCTGCTGACGATGATGGGGAAAGGACCGTATGCCAACCAGTCCGGGGTTGGCGCACCGGTCACAAACTCGAGAAAACCGGGCGTACCTCCTGATTTCTGGTTCTTGAACAAGACCGTCCAGGCCATGGCAATGGTCCAGGACGGCATGATGTAAGGAACCGTGGCGAGCGTGTTGATGATGCCCTTGCCTGGCACATCCGTGCGTACCACCAGCCAGGCCATGAATCCGCCGATGGTCAGCGCCAGCAGGGTTGCCCCCAGGGAGATCGTCAGCGAATGCGTCAGCGGCTCATAGGTCATGATGCGTGAGATCTTGCTGGTTAGCATGCGCATCCAATGATAGGTGGTGAAATCGCCTGCGGTGGCATCTTTCAGCACACGCAGGTCGCTATCCTGCACAGTGATGGTGGTGATTACCATGCGGTAGAGAGGAATGATGACCATGTAGAACATGACCACCAGCATGATGAGGGAGAGGACGACATGGGGGCTACTGATCCATCTGTAGAACCTGCGCAGCCGAGCCAGCCACTTTTCTCCGCTCGAATTTGGAGCTATTGCATTTACTGCCATCGTGGACTCCTCATATAATGCATTGTGCAACTCCTCAGATCACTTACCCTTGATTGTTTAGAACACGTAATTGTTCCCGGAGTGAATCAAGATCATCCAGGATCGGCATGATCGATTCCTGCTGCTCGCTGGCAACTGTCAGCAGCAGCGCATTGATGATGGTCATGGGCACCACCAGGGAATGGAACTCGCCCACCGGGCCGCGCTGCGCGGACAGGATCACCGTGGCATACTGACCCACCACCCCTGCCAGCGTATCTGTGATCATGATCACCGGGCAGCCCACCTTCTGCGAGTGTTCCAAAACCAGGCGCAGCGCAGGATTGGCATCGAAGAAACAGATCACGATAACCAGGTCGCTGGGTTGCATGGTGACCAGCGGTTCCACCACCTCGCGACCAGAATTGGTGAGAGGGATCACATGTTTGCCAAAACGGCTCAGGCGCAATTGAAGCAGTTCCACCAGTGAACAGGAAGGACCAAGCCCAAAGACAAAGATGCGCTGGTGCTTTTTTAACAACCCCACCGCCTGCTGCATCGAACTCCTGTCCACTGATTCCAGCGCCTGGGTCAGGTAATCGATCTCCACCGCGGTCAACCTTTCAAAAATATCACCGTTATCGCGCAGGTCATCCAGGCGGGAGCGTAAGCGCGACGAGTGGGTGATGCGTTGGCGGAAGTTTTCCTGCAGTTTTTCACGCAGGGCCGGGTAGGAAGGGTAATCCAACGCGCGGGCAAAACGCACGATGGTGGCTTCGCTTAAGTTCAACCGCTCTGCCACCTCAGCCGCAGAAAGCAATGAGGACTCATCCTGGTTTTTTCGGATGAAATCTGCGATACGCTTTTCGCTCTTGGTCAATGCACCATAATGACTGGTGAGCACCTGATTAAAATCAACATCGGCATGGTAATTGATCATGATCGCAACCCCTTAACCCTTATCGAATCATGCACCATATTTTGAGATCCTGCCGGCGTTCGCGAGCGCCAGGAGTATGATGTCTTTCGCCGGTAAAATCCCCAGGCTTCCGCGCGCGCAGGCGCGCTCGCCAAATTCCGCGATATTATCTTCGCGAACCACTTTGGAAAATAACAACAGAGGTACCGGATGCCAACTGTGACTTTTTAATGAAGAGGGAGAGGAATGGTCACCGGTGATGATGATGACGTCCGGGTTCAGGGCGGTCAGGCGGGGGATCAGTGCATCCACCTCCTCAATTACCTTTGCCTTCCGGTTAAAATCGCCATCCTCGCCGTGGGTGTCAGTTTGCTTGATGTGCAGGTAGAAGTAATCAAAGTCCTGCCAGTAACGCTCCAACGTGGTGAACTCGTCCTGCATGCTGACTCCATCCACCGGCAGCACCTGCATGCCGACCAAACGGGAAACACCTTTGTACATGCCGTTCACAGCGATGGCGGCCGCCTTCAGACCGAACAATTCAGTATAGGAGGGCAGCACCGGAAGTTTGTCAAACCCGCGCAGCAGGATGCTGTTGGCGGGAGACTCATCCGCCAACACCTGGTTCACCTTTGCGATGTACTCATTGACCAGAGCGGCCGTCCTGCGGGAAGGTTCATCAGATCCTTCGGCCGGGTGGGGACGTACCCCGTTCTTGAGCGGATCAGTGTCGCTGACCTTGCTGCCCAGCCCTTCACCGCGCATGACGAATGCAAAACGGTGCTCCTTGACCGGTTCCACATGGATCTCCACACCGTCCACATGGATCTGGTTGAGCATGTGCGCCAGCCTGATGGCTTGAGGAGTTGCCAACCGGCCGGCGCGCCGGTCGATTAGGGTGCCATCCGCTGCGACCTGGCAGAAGTTACCGCGCGCCGCAACATCATCGGGATGCAGGTCAATATCAACGCCCAGCGCTTCCAGCGCGCCGCGCCCGATCTCGTTCTCAATCGGGTCGAAGCCAAACAATGCAAGGTGCCCGGGTCCGCTGCCTACTGCAATGCCGGGACCTGCCGGGCTGGATAGCCCCAGGGCAGAATGAGCCGCCAGGGCATCCATGTTGGGGGTGTGCGCAGCTTCCAGTTCGGTCTTGCCGCCGTGTTCAACGGGCAGCCCGCCCAATCCATCCATCACCAGCAGCACAATCTTTGTGTCCGCCGGTTTGATGAGTTTCTTCAGGAATTCAGCGTTCACAGGGTTACCGCCTTCCCATGCCCCAGTACGAGCGCATCATAAGCTTTCTGCGTCTTGGCGTAATTGCCGTCCCGGTCGAGCGCGATCCCGCGCCCGATCCCACTCACGATCTGCCCGATACCTACCTCTTCCACCATTCCTTCGAGTTTTTCCAGCAGGGCAGGTGCGCTGCCGGGCTCGGTACTTCGCCCGTCAAAGATCATGTGCAGGTAAGCGTTGTCCAGGCCGGCGGATTGTGCCATTTTTAAGACGGCCAGTGGGTAATCCATGGAGCCGTGAGAACTCTTTTCAGTTAATAAGCCGATCAGGTGTAGGTTGCTGCCGCGCTGCTTCACCTGCTCGAGCGCATCCAACAGCACTTCATTCTGGTAAAAGGATCCATCCTTCATCGCCATGTCCAGGCGCACGTCGTCCTGCAGCACGACCCGACCCGCCCCGATGTTCATGTGCCCGGCTTCCGAGTTACCGGCCTTGCCTGCTTTGAGCCCTACCGCATCACCCGCTGCCAGGAGTTGACTGTGGGCATATTGCGCCAGGAGGGCATCCCAATTAGGCGTGGGTACAATGGCAATGGGGTCATCCTGCGGGTTGGAGCTGATGCCCCAGCCATCCAGGATGATGAGCAATGCCTTACGTCTGCCGCCAAAGTTAACCTGCGGTGCAAGCGAGCGCCCTTCCATCACATCCGGTTTGGGAACATCCAGGATCTGCAGCAGCGTGGGAGCGATGTCCGCCAGCTTGCCGTCCTGCACTTGCAACTCAGCGGATTGACGCGGGTCGATCAGGATGAACGCCACCGGGTTAGTGGTGTGCGAAACGTGCGGGGTGCCATCTTCGCTGGTAAGCACTTCCAGGTTGCCGTGGTCAGCAGTGATCAGGATAACGTACTCCTGCTCCAGGGCTGCCTGCACTACCCTGCCCAGGTGCTGGTCAACAATGGAAGCACATTTCAGCTTGGCCTCGCTGTCGGACGTGTGCCCGATGACATCCCCGTTGGCAAAATTGGTCACGATCAAGTCGCAACCCTTATTCAGACCATTGAGGACCTCTTCCGCGACAGCAGGCAGGCTCAGCTCAGGGACCTTTTCAAAGGGGATCCCGCGCAAGGAGGGAATACGCACATCCATTTCCCCCGTGAAAGGCGCGTTGTTGCCGCCGTTCAGGAAGAAGGTCACATGCGCAAATTTTTCAGATTCAGACGTGCGCAATTGGGTCAGCCCCGCCCGGCTTACCACCTCTCCCAGTGTTTGCTGCACGCGAGCGGGAGCAAAAGCAACGGGCAGGTCTTTGAATTTATCGTGATAAAGGGTGAGGATAACAAAGGTAAGCGGATCGAGGTCGATGCGCTGGATCTGGGTGATTGAAGGATCAGTGAAGGCTTCGGTTAGCTGGATCTCGCGCTCGCCCCTGCGGCAGCAAAAGACCACCACGTCGCCTTTGGCGATGCGGCCAACGGGTTCGCCGTTTTGAGTCAGGATGAGCGGATCGAGCGAATAGTCAGTCTGTCCTTGGGCGTATAACTCTTTTACGCCTTCTGCCAGTGCCCTTGCACCCCGCGAAACAACTGACCGGCCTGTCATGTTAACTACCCTTTCCATTCATTGGCCCAGGGAACACGTCCAGTAACTCAGTGAGGGAATGGATCACCCGGTCAGGCTGATATTCCTCAGGCTGTGGAGCGTCTCTATCAGCCGGGTCTGGCAGGATGATGACCATGCCAAAACCGGCTGCCCGCGTGCCTTCCACATCCCGGGAAAAATTATCGCCTACATAGGCACACCTGGCAGGCGGAACATTGGCTCTTCGGGCAGCTTCGATGTAAAGGGAGGGATGCGGTTTACGCCGCCCGAATTGAGAGGAGAGAACAACTGACTTGAAGAACGGTTCAAGCCCTTCATCACGCAGCCAGTCTGGCACTTCCTGCGTGGTGATGACGTTACTGATAATGCCTAGGGTGTAACCGCGCTGGTGGAGCACTTCGACCACGTGCTTACCGTCTTCCGCGGTCACGCGCCTGCCCATGGATTGGCGGAACTGGTAGGTCAACTCGTGCGCCAGGGGTTCAATACGCTCCGGCGGGAATTCCGGTGCCAACCAGTGCGTCCACAGCTCGGTTTCAGGGGCTTCCGTGAGCTCCTGGAAAGCCCATTTGCGGTAATCCTTGTAACGGCGGTCCAGCTCGCTGCAAAAGGCTAACGGGTCTGCATCGGTGCCAACCAGTTCGGCAATCCTGGCGCGCGCCGCGGCACGGTGCGGCAGATCCTCCTTGAGCAGGATGCGCAGGGTGTTCCCGACGTCCAGGAAAATCGCTTCTATCGCTTCGTTCATCTCGACTATTAGTTCCGCGGCGGGAAGATATCCAGTAACTGGCTGGTTTCCTTGATGGCATAATCCGGCTTGTGCTCGCCGGTAGGCGGTTCCTTGGCCAGGGTGGCGGGTTCCTCGAAAAGGATCATCATGCCGAATCCGGCCGCGCGTGTGCCTTCCACGTCTCGCACCGGGTTGTCGCCCACATACGCACAGAACTGCGGCTCTACGCCAATCTGGCGCGCAGCCATCCAGTAGATCTCGGGATCCGGCTTGCGTAGCCCCACCTTCGAGGAGAGAATGACCGTTTTGAAGTATTTCGTGACCCCATCGGATTCCATCCAATCAGGGATCTCGGTTTCGGTGATGGTGTTGGCGATAATGCCCAACAGGTAACCGCGCCGGTCCAATTCAATGATGGTGGCTTTGGCGTCATGGCGCGGCACGCGCCGGCCATCCCGGTCGCGCCACAGGCGGGTGAGTTTGCCATGCAGCGGGGCGATCTTCTCCGCCGGGTAATCCGGAAGCAAGTGCTTGGTCCACAAGGCTTCTTCAGATGCCTCGACCAGGGAAGCCTTGGAGGCTTTCCGGTAGGCTTTCCACCTGGCTTCCACCTTTTCGTAGAATTGCTCCTGCGATTCAGTGGCACCCACCAGGGTCATCAACTCACTCATGGCGTTCTGCTGGAATTCAGGTTCCTCCAGCACAATCCGCAGGGTGTTACCAACGTCGAGAAAGATGGCTTTGATATCCGTATTCACTCGATTGCACCTCAAACATCAGAATGAGACAGCGACCACATATTCTTTTTTTCTTACAATTCTTAGGAATGTTGCAATTTAACTTGCAAACAAGATGATACAACATTTTTTTAGAAAATGCAAGATGTCTTGCAAAAATCCATTGACTTTTTATTTCATTTTTGCTACTATATGGTCGCACACGTGTGCACCACAAAGAGGAAATATGCCAGTTACGATCAAGGACATCGCCAGGAAAGCCGGGGTTTCGCACGCCACGGTCTCCCGTTCTTTAAACGGGAATCCGGATATTTCCGATCGCACAGCTGCTGTCATCCGCGACCTGGCGACGGAAATGGGCTACGTGCCCAGCGCGGCTGCGCGCGGTCTCAAGACCAACCGTTCCCACGTGCTGGGTGTCATCGTAAGCCGCATTGACAACCCTTACTTTGGCGAGATCGTACAAGGCATTGAAGACACGCTCAAAAACACTGGTTACAGCATCTTCGTTTCTTCCACTAATTTCGACCAGAACCGTGAAAAAGACGTCATCCAGGCCTTCAGTGAGCACCGCGTGGATGGCATTATCCTCGGCTCGGTGTCCTTCAAACAGAAACATGCGGCCCTGCTGACCTCCTACAATATCCCCGTCGTGGTCATCAACAACCAATCCCGGCAGAGTTTTCGTTACTCGGTTGCGCATGATGACGAGTACGGCGCGCGCCAGATCATGCGTCACCTGCTCGAACTTGGCCACCGCAATATCTGGTACCTGGGCAATGCACATTCCAGGCGCATCAACAATGACCGCTGCCGCGGGTTCACTCAGGAACTTGAGGCTGCTGGAGTGCCAGATCCGCAAGCCCATGTGTTAAACATGGACGGCAGCGAAATCCAGGACGGCAGCCGCGGCATGGGACTTCTTCTACAGCACGATCCGCTCCCCACGGCAGTTTTCTGCTTCAATGACCTCATGGCGATCGGCGCGCTTAAAACGCTGCAGGAAAAGGGTTTGCAAGTCCCCGCAGACATTTCCATCGCGGGGTTTGATGACATCGCCTACTCAGCCTACACCACCCCTGCGCTCACAACATTTCACCAGCCTAAGTTTGAGATTGGCGCAGAAGCTGCCGGCTTGCTGTTGGAGTTGATGCTCAACAAGGATGCTGGCAACGGACATGATATAGCATTTGCCCGCAAGATTCGCGGGCAGTTGCTGGTCCGGGAATCCACCGCTCAACTATCATCTGGATCGGAGGTAAGCAATGCCTGAATCAAAGTTACTCATCAAGCCTGACCTGGCTCAAACTGAGTATCTCAAGGTGACCCCGCAGTCCGCCGGGTGGGAGCACCTGTCCTTTACCGCGGTGAAATTGACCCGGGGAGAAACCCGGGCGTTCAATACCGATTGTAATGAACTTGCGCTGGTCATCCTGGGCGGAACATGTGACGTACATTCCTCGCGCGGTGACTGGCATGCCATTGGCAGCCGCACGGACGTGTTCCACGGCCTGCCGACCACACTGTACCTGCCGCGCGATACCCGCTTTGTGGTCAAGGCGCTCAGCGAGAACCTCGATTTTGCCTGCGGTTGGGCAGCCAGCAGCCTGCCGTTTCCGCCCCGCCTGGTACGGCCTGAAGAAGTCAACATTGAATTGCGCGGCGGTGAGAACGCCAGCCGCCAAATCAACCAGATGATCCCGCCCGGATTCACATGCCAGCGCCTGGTTGTGGTGGAAGTGTATACCCCCTCGGGCAACTGGAGCTCCTACCCTCCCCACAAGCATGATGAACGTAAAACAGCCCCCGACGGCACGCTGCTGGAGGCGGACCTGGAAGAGATCTATTTTTACAAGATCGACCGGCCGGAGGGGTATGCCTACCAGCGCATCTACACCGATGACCGCCGCCTGGACGAGCTGATCCTGGTGCAGGACAGCCACCTGGTCCTGTCACCTGAGGGCTACCACCCGGTGGTCAGCGCTCCAGGTTACAACACGTATTATCTGAATATCCTGGCCGGCTCTGACCAGTCCCTGGCAGCCAGCGACGACCCGGCTTATGCCTGGGTAAAGGACACCTGGAAGTCGAAGGACGCACGGCTTCCGCTTGTTACCCTGCAAATGAATCATGGAGGATGAGATGAACGACTACAAAAGTAAGTTGCATCAGACAGTCTGCACCACCAAGACCGATTACTGGAACGATTCCTGTTCGATCGAGGAATTGACCTATGCCATTGACAACGGAGCGGTAGGCGCAACCACCAATCCGACCATTGTGGTGAACGTATTAAAGAAAGAAATGGGGCTTTGGAATGAACGCATCCACCAGATCATCGCTGAGAATCCCATCTGGTCGGAAGCGGAGATCACCTGGCAGTTGATCGAAGAAATGGCAGTACGCGGAGCGGGCTTACTTAAACCTGTCTACGACCGCGAAAAAGGCAAAAAAGGGCGCCTTTCCATCCAGACCAACCCCCAACTCTACCGCAACCCGCAGGGCATCGCCGACCACGCCATCCACTTCAACACGCTGGCGGCTAACATGCAGGTAAAAGCCCCCGTCACCAAAGCCGGTATCGAAGCCATCGAAGAGGCCACTGCCAACGGCGTCTCCGTGAACGCCACCGTGTGCTTCACCGTGCCTCAGGCACTGGCCGTGGCTGAGGCAGTTGAACGCGGGCTAAACCGCCGTCAAGCCGCAGGAATGTCCATCGCGGAGATGTCACCGGTGTGCACCATCATGATCGGCCGCACTGATGACTGGATGAAGGCGGTTGCCAAACGCGACGGTATCGACATTGACCCGTCCATCCTGGATTGGGCCGGTATCGCCTGTCTCAAGCGTGCTTATGGCATCTTCCAGGAACGCGGCTATCGTGCCCGCCTGCTGGCTGCTGCCTACCGCCACCTGGGGCACTGGTCCGAATTCATCGGCGGCGACATTATCCTGACCATTCCCTATGATTGGCAGCTCAAGATCAACGCCAGTGATATCGAGGTTAAGGAACGTATGTCTGACCCGGTCGATCCAAAGTTCATCAGTGAGATGTGGGAGAAGATCCCCGACTTCCGCCGGGCCTACGAACCGGATGGTATGACGGTGAAGGACTTTGACACCTACGGCGCTACCGTGCGCACCCTGCGCGGGTTCATCGCTTCGTATCATGAACTACAGGGCGTGATCCGCGATTTCATGATCCCCAATCCGGACATCAAGCCAGCCTGATCCTATAACAACACGGAGAGAGTGATGACCACGATCAAATTAACCATGGCGCAAGCCATGATCCGCTTCCTGAAGAACCAATACGTTGAGCGGGACGGGGAAGAATTCCGCTTCTTTGCCGGTATCCTGGGCATCTTCGGTCACGGCAACGTGGCCGGCATTGGCCAGGCACTGCAGGAAAACCCGGATTTTAAATACATCATGGTGCGCAATGAGCAATCCGCGGTGCACATCGCCAGTGGTTTTGCCAAGGCGCGCAACCGCCTGCAGGCTTTCGTCTGCACCTCCTCGATCGGACCGGGCGCTACCAACATGATCACCGGTGCTGCCCTGGCCACCATCAACCGCCTGCCGGTACTGATCCTGCCGGGTGACATCTTTGCCCGCCGCAACGTTGCCCCTGTCCTGCAGCAACTGGAATCGCCCGCCACGCAGGATGTCAGCGTGAACGATTGCTTCAAACCGGTCTCGCGTTATTGGGACCGTATTTACCGTCCCGAACAACTGCTGACCGCGCTTCCCGAAGTCATGCGCGTGCTCACCTCACCAGCCGAGACCGGCGCGGTCACCCTGGCCCTGCCGCAGGACGTGCAGGCCGAAGCCTATGACTACCCGGAAGAATTCTTCCGCAAACGCGTCTGGCATATTGCCCGGCCGCTGTCAGACCGCGAGCAGCTCAAACGCGCCGTGGAGTTGATCAAAAGCTCCAGGCGCCCCCTGGTGGTGGCTGGCGGCGGAGTGCTCTTCAGCGGCGCAGAAAAGCTGCTGGACAAATTCACCCGGCAGACCGGCATCCCAGTGGGCGAGACCCAGGCCGGCAAAGGCTCGCTGGCCTTTGACCATCCCGCCTGCCTGGGCGCTATTGGCGCCACCGGCACCCTGGCAGCCAACCGCATCGCGCACGAGGCTGACCTGGTGATCGGCATCGGCACGCGCTACTCTGATTTCACCACCGCCTCCAAGACCGCCTTCCAGCACCCGGAGGTGCTTTTCATCAATATTAACGTCTGCGAAATGGACGCTTATAAACACAACGGCCTATCGCTTCAGGCGGACGCCAAAGCCACGCTGGAAGAACTATCCAAGGCACTCAAGGGATTTACGGTCACCCCAGAATATTCCGCCGAGGTGAAAGTCCTCAAAGCGGAATGGGAAGCCGAAACTGAACGCCTGTACCACCTGGACCACCTGCCTCTACCCGGGCAGAGCGAGATCATCTGTGCGTTATCGCAGTCTCTGGGTCCGCGTGATGTGATCCTGTCGGCAGCGGGCAGCCAGCCTGGCGACCTGCACAAGCTTTGGCGTACGCGCACACCCGGCAGCTACCACATGGAATACGGCTACTCCTGCATGGGGTATGAAATTCCAGCCTCCCTGGGCGTCAAGATGGCAGACCCGACCCGTGAGGTGTACGTTTGGGTGGGTGACGGCACTTACCTGATGAATCCCACCGAGATCCTCACCGCTGTCCAGGAAAGTCTGAAGGTCAATATCATCGTGGTGGATAACTCCGGCTTCCAGTCCATTGGCGGCTTGAGCGGCTCGTTGGGCAGCGCAGGTTTCGGCACGCGCTTCAACCAGCGCGATGCGCAAAGCGAACAACTCACCGGTGAGCGCCTGGTGGTGGATTTTGCCGCCAATGCCGCCAGTTTCGGGGTTGAAACCTTTACCCCCCAGAACATGACGGAGTTCAAGGACGTGTTGAAAAAGATCAAGCACCTGGACCACGCTTCCGTCACCGTCATCCGCGCTAACCGCGAGGTGCGCGTTCCGGGTTACGACTCCTGGTGGGACGTGGTGGTGGCGGAAGTCTCCAGCATGCCCGCCGTGAAGAAAGCGCGTAAGGAATACGAAGCGCATCAAAAAGACGAAAAGTACTTCCTGTGATCAGGAATCTATCACCAAGGAGAAAAATATGGGCATCAGGATTGGATTGATCGGAGCAGGCAGGATGGGGAAGGTATTCGCCAACACGCTGGCGTTTACCGTATCGGAGGTGGACCTGGTGGCGGTGGCGGACCCGAATGAGGAAGCGCTCAACGAGGTTTCCCACCGTTACAACATCCAGGCGAAGTACAAGGATTACCGTGCACTGTTGGATTCAAAAGACGTCGAAGCGGTGGTTATTACCTCTCCCACCGGAACGCACGCCGATGTGATCTGCGCGGCAGCCGCCGCCGGGAAGGATATTTTCAGCGAAAAACCGCTCTCCCAGGACCTGGCACAATGCGACCGGGCCATCGCGGCTGTGAAGCAGGCCGGCGTCAAGCTGCAAATGGGCTTTATGCGCCGTTTCGATCCCCCTTATGCTGCCGCCAAGCGCAAGATCCTGGAAGGGGTCATCGGCAAGCCGGTGATGTTTAAGGGTACCAGCCGCGACCCCATGCGCACCAGCCTAGAATTCGCCAAACGCGAGAACAGCGGCGGACTGATCGTGGACATGGGCGTACATGATTTTGACCTGGCACGCTGGCTGATGGACAGCGAGGTCACGCGGGTGTATTGCGAAGGCGCAGCGCTGGCGTTTCCTGAACTGAAGGAGGTCGGGGACATCGACAACGTGGTAGTCAACCTGCGCTTCGCCAACGAAGCCGTGGGCAACATCGACATGAGCCGCAACGCCGTTTATGGCTACGACATCCGTACGGAAGTACTGGGCAGCGAAGGCAGCTTATGGATCGGCTACCTGAAACAAACCCCCACCCTGGTGCTCACCCGCAACGGCGTAACGCATGATACCGTGCCCTACTTCATGGAGCGCTTCGGCATCGCCTACGCAGAGGAAGTGCGCGTGTTCGTGCGCCACATCCTGGAAAATACCACTCCCACGGTAAGCGGCGAGGATGCCCGCGCGGCCACTGCCATTGGAATCGCAGCCACCCGCTCCCTGGACGAAGAAAGACCTGTGCTGGTCAGTGAAGTGGAAATCCAGTAATCATCTTAATCAAAGGAGAAAGATCATGATCAAAATTGCCAATGCACCTTGCTCCTGGGGAGCCCTCGAGTTCGACCTGCAGGGCAAAGCCGCCACTTACGAGATCGTGCTGGATGAAATGCAAAAATCGGGTTATGCCGGCACCGAATTGGGCGACTGGGGCTTCATGCCCACCGATCCGGCTAAACTTAAAGATGAACTACAGAAGCGCTCACTCACCCTTTTGGGAGCCTTCGTGCCGGTGGCCTTAAACCACGTGGAAACACACCAGCAGGGCATTGAAGCTGCGCTGAAAGTAGCGCGCCTGTTATCCGCCGTGGAAGGCAGCACACCCTTTATTGTGCTGGCAGATGATAACGGCAAGATCCCACAGCGCACGCAAAACGCCGGCCGCATCACCCCGGAGATGGGTTTGAGCGAGGAAGAGTGGCTAGTGTTCGCCGCGGGTGTGGAGCGCATCGCGCGCGCCGTGCGCGAAGAGACAGGCCTGCGGCTGGTGTTCCATCACCACTGCGGCGGGTATGTGGAGACCGTTGCCGAGGTGGACAAGCTGCTCACCCTCACCGATCCCAAACTGGTGGGGTTGTGCCTGGACACCGGTCATTACCAGTTTGGCGGCGGAGACCCGCTCAAAGTGCTCAAGCGCAACAAGGGGCGCGTGTGGCACATGCACTTCAAGGATTGCGAACCCAGGGTCGCTGCGCAATCGCGCACCGAAGGTTGGGATTACTTTAAATCCGTTGAAAAAGGCGTGTTCTGCGAACTGGGTAAGGGCGCAGTGGACTTTCCGGCGGTCAAAGCTGAGCTGGAAGCCCAGGGCTTTGAGGGCTGGATCGTGGTGGAACAGGACGTGCTGCCCGGCATGGGCAGCCCCTACGAATCTGCCGTGCGCAACCGCGCTTACCTGGGTTCGATCGGTCTATAAATCAAGAAGGAATAAGGAGATACTATGGCAAGCGAGAAAAATATTCGTGTTGGCGTGATCGGCGCAGGGCGCATTGGCAAGATCCATGCGGAGAACCTGGCCACGCGCGTTCCGGGAGTTGAAGTAGTCGCGATCGCGGATGTGAACCTGGCGGCAGCGCAGGAGCTGGCAGCCAAATTGCACGTTCCTGTCGCGACAGATGATTACACCAAGATCATGGCAGACAAAAGCATTGATGCGGTGGCTATTTGCTCCTCCACCGCCACCCATTCCACCTTGATGATCGAAGCGGCCAACGCTGGCAAACACATTTTCTGTGAAAAACCGATCGATCATACCCTGGAGAAGATCGACGCTGCCATCGCAGCGGTCGAAAAAGCGGGCGTCAAGTGCCAGATTGGATTCAACCGCCGCTTCGACCCCAATTTCAAAAAGGTACGTGAGCTCGTTCAAACCGGCAAGATCGGTGCGCTGCACATCCTGCGCATCACCAGCCGAGACCCGGCTCCCCCTCCGGCTGAATACGTCAAAGGCTCCGGCGGCATGTTCCTGGACATGGCCATCCACGACTTTGACATGGCGC
>Ga0116171_10003556_pt1 | contig 14340 bp, 16 predicted proteins | sample AD_JPNHW2_MetaG_FD_89798 | JGI IMG/M metagenome (GOLD analysis project Ga0116171, IMG submission 89798) | Active sludge microbial communities of municipal wastewater-treating anaerobic digesters from Japan - AD_JPNHW2_MetaG | ecosystem: Engineered > Bioreactor > Anaerobic > Digestate | place...
CCCTCTCGCCGATCGCCATCCTGGAGTGGAACCGCGACGCCCAGGGGTGGCAGCGGTCCAACGGCCAGGACGGCATGCTCGACGGCCGCCAGGAAGAGCTGCGGCTGCCGGTGGCCCCGGGTGACCACGTGCTCTCGGTCCGAGCCGTGGACGACCATCACAACAGCGCCGTCGTCGCGGTGGAGGAGCACTGATGGCCGATCTTCCTCTGGCCGCGATCTACCCTGGCAGCTTCGACCCCATGCACCTCGGGCACGTGGACATCATCCGCCGGGCCCACGGGATCTTTCCGAGAGTGATCGTCGCGGTGCTCCAGAACACCGACAAGACCCCGCTGCTCCCGGTCGCGACGCGAGTCGAGCTGATCGAGCACAGCATGGCCGGCCTGCCCGGGATCGAGTTCACGTCGTTCTCCGGGCTGCTCGTCGACTTCATGCAGCACTCGGGCGCCCGGGTCATCCTGCGCGGCATGCGCGCGGTCTCCGACTTCGAGTACGAGTTCCAGATCGCCCTCATGAATCGCCGGTTGTGGACGCAGGCCGAAACCGTCTTCCTGACTCCCAACGAGGAGTTCACCTACCTGTCGTCCCGGGTCGTGAAGGAGATCTGGCAGCTGGGCGGCGACGTGTCGGGCCTGGTGCCCGGCCCCGTCTTCGAGGCTCTTCGGGCCCTTCCCCTGCCGCGCTGACTACCTGCGGCGGACCGAGCCGTCACTTCTTCTTCTTGATCTTCTCGAGCTCGGTGTCCACGCTGACGATCTCGTCGTCCGCGTCCGCCTTCACGACGACCTGGACCCAGGCGGTCTGGTACCCGGCCAGCGTCAGCTTCACGAGATACTTGCCAGCCTTCGGGAACTCGTAGATCTGGCCACCGCCGAAGCCGTCCCAGTCGTCGGCGATACCGAGCAGCTTGCCGTCGATCGTCACCTCGGCCTTGTCCGGGGAAACGCCGAACTTGGCGCCCTTCTGACATTCGAAGACCGTGGTGATTGGCGGCATCGTGGGGACCGGTGTCGGAGGCACGGGAGTCGCGGCAGAGGGTTCCACGCCCACCATGGGGGGCGGCGTGGAGGTGCGGAACTGCATGACGGTGGGCAAGGTGGTCGGCGCCTGGGTGGGCCACACCCATGGCGTCGGCGTCATGGTCGGCGATACCGAAGGCTCGGGAGACGGGAGCGTGGGCTCGACCGGAGCCTGGGGAGTGGGGCCCGAAGGCTCGGTTGCAACCACGATGACCGGTGGCACCGCAGGCGTCATCTCGCTGCCCACGACCGTCGGCGGAGTCTCCGGCTGGCGCCGTCCGCGCAGCACGACGAGCACCGCGATCGCCAGTAGACCGAGACCGACGAGGGCGATGGCCAGCTCGGCCCACCGTCGCGGTTTGCCTGGGGAACCGCCAGGCGGCGCCACGGCCGGTGGGATGGGCGGAGCCGGAGGAAGGATCGGCGGCGGGGCCGGCGGTTGAGCCGTCACCATGAGGGTCGGGGAGGTGGCGCCCACCGCTCCCGACGGGCGGGACTGGGCCGGGGTGGCCACAGCGCCCGTAGGGGCGGTCGCGGCGCGAGCGCCCGTGCCGCTCACTGGCGGCGGGACCAAGACGGCGGACGGGGGAGGCCCTGGCGGAACCCGCGGGGGCGGGCCGGTCGGGCTGGCCACGAAGCTGGCTGGCGCCACGCCGACAGGAGCCGTGACCGCGACCGGGGTGGCGCCGGTCAACCTGGCGGCCAACGCCCGCGCCTCGATGGCCATGGTCTGGCCGTCGGGCACCCGATCCTGGACAGACTTGGCCAGGCACCGCCGCAAGAACGCCCTCACGTCTTCGGGGAGCAGGCGGGAAGGCTCCTCGGCCGCCAGTGGATCCTCGTGCAGGATCTGGTAGATCAGCGTCGTTACCGTCTCCGAGGGGAACGGCTTGCGACGCATCAGCAGCTCGTAGAGCATGACGCCCAGCGAGAAGAGATCCGCGCGGCCGTCGAGCTCCTGGCCGCGCACCTGCTCCGGCGCCATGTAGGCCGGGCTGCCGACGACGATACCGGTGCGGGTGAGATTGGTCTCCTCGCCCACCGCCTTGGCGACCCCGAAATCGGCCACCTTCACGCCGCCGTCCTTGGTCAGCATGATGTTGCCCGGCTTGACGTCGCGGTGGATGATGCCGAGGTTGTGGGCGACGGCCAGTGCCTCCGCCACGCGCGCCACGAGGCTGAGAGCCTCGCCCGGTGTCGGGTAGCTGCCACGGGACAGACGCTCGGCAAGGGACTCACCCTCGATGAGCTCCATCACCAGATACAGGGAGTCGCCTTCCCGGCCAGCGTCGTAGACCGTCACCACGCCCGGGTGGTTGATCCGCGCGGCCACCCGCGCCTCACGCAGGAAACGAGCCTCCAGCTCCTGGGACGAGGCTGACACCGCCCCCATGCGCGTGGCAATGACCTTGATGGCGACTGGCCGGTCGAGGGATGGGTCGACGCCCCTGTAGACCACGCCCATGGCGCCGCGTCCGAGCTCGCCGGTCACACGATATCGTCCAATGGTCACTGGTAGAGTCACGCTTCGCTCCCGGTTCTACGCCTCGGAGGGCAAGCCCTCGCTCACCGTCGCATTGCCCTTGTCAGCCTCTTCGAGCAACTGGCGAGCCGCTGCGACGTTCTCGGGGGCCACGGCGAGGGCCACCGACACCTCGGCGGGGACCAGCTCATGGTGGGCCGGATCAGGGTCGCGCAGCTCGGCTTCGATGGCTGCGTCCTGGAGGTAGCCTTGCGCCAGCTCCGCCGCCTCCAGGGTGGGGAAGACCCCAACCTCGACCCACTCGGGGCCTTCCTCTCCGCCCTCCGGCGGGAGCGTCGCGACAAGCTCCACCTGGCACTCGGAGCAACGCTCGAACCCTTCGCGGTACTCGACTCGGCACTCCGGACACCATGGCATGCTCACCTCCTCGAAAGGGTCAAAATTCGAACACCTCGCCTTCGAAGACGTCGGACAGTTGGCGCATCACCGCCGTCGTCACCGCGGCCGAGGCCCCGGCGACGATGGCCGCCCCGCGGGCGCGCCCGAGCAGGAAGCCGAGCCCGGCCGCCGCGCCAATCGCGATGAGAGGGTGGCGTCGCACCAGGTCCCGCCAGTCGATCTCGTCGGGGATGACCTTGTCGAGGAGGTAGTCGGCGTCCAGCTTCGGACGACCGGCCCGCTGCGGTGCTTCCGACGCACCTTCCGGCTCATCCTCAGGCTCCAGATCGAGGACGGGTTCCGAGTCCATCTCGCTCATGATCAAGCCTCACGCGGCCGCACCAGGAACCCCACGGTGAAGCCCACCGCCAGGGCGATCAGGATGGTCTTGCCGGGGTTGCGCTGGATGTAGTCGATGACGTCGTCGCGAATTGCCTTCGGATCGATCTCGGCCACCTTGGCCTTGATGCGCGCATAGCCCTTCTTGATCTCCTCGGAGAGCTTCTCGAGCTGCACCTTGGCCTTGGCATACAGCTCCTCGATCGCCTCCCGGGAGCGACCGTAGAGCTGGCCCATGTACTCCCGCACCGATTCCAGGGCGGCACTGGCGTCGGAGACGTACTCCTTGGCCTTGGCATAGGCCTCCGCCGAGCGGGCGCGCAGCGTCCCGTACCCGTCGCCCAACGCCTCCTTTGCCTTGTCCATGGACTCTTCGGCGCGGGCGATCCCTTCCTTGGCACTATCCAGGGCGTCCTGCACCATGTCCTCCAGTTGATCGATCTTCTCGTCGACACCAGGTGACTTCCTCGTTGTTGTCATGGCGACCTCCCGCTTGTCTTACCGTTCGATTCTACGCCCTGCCCGGCAAGGGGCGCAACGCACCCCAGGCCATGGCCAGGCTTGAGTATGATGCCAGCATGCAGCGACCTCCCGGCGCCGGCCTCTTCAACTTGCTCGCTCCCGGCCGCGATTCCACGGGAGGGTGCTGCTGATGCGCTGGCTTGGAACGGCAGGCCGGTTTCTCGCCGAGCTGGGTCGTGCGCAGCACCGCGACAAGCTCCATCTCCATGCTGCCGCCCTCGCCTACACGACCCTGTTCTCGTTCGTCCCCCTACTCACCGTGGCCCTGGTCACAGTGGGCCGGGTGCAGCCCGAGCGGGCCGAGCTGGTGGTGCGGGCGATCGCGACGGTGTTTCCGTTCTCGCCAGCCAGGGTGCAGGCGACCCTCGCCGCGTTCGCCGAGCGCACCGCCTCGCTGGGATGGCTTGCCATCGTCCTTTCCGTGGTCGTCATCTTTAACGCGTTCTATCAGATCGAGGAGGTCGTAAACACCATCTGGGGAGTCCCCCGCAGCCGCAGGTGGCAGATCCGGTTCTTCTCCTTCGCGACGATCCTGGTGTGCGGACCGCTCCTCCTGGGCGCCCTCTTCTCGGCCCTCTACTGGCTCTCGTCACGCCGCTGGTACCCGAGCATCATCTACCTGGCGCGGCCCCTGCCGGCCCTCCTGGCCATGCTCGTGCTGGGCCTGCTCTACCGGTGGGTGCCTCACACCCGCGTGCCGTGGCGGGCGGCGTGGACCGGCGCCGCGGTCGCCGCCTGCGGCCTGACGGTCCTCCACCTCGGCTTTCAGAGCTACCTCGGGTTGGCCTCGGATCTCAACGTCATCTACGGGTCCCTGGCCCTGGTGCTGTTCTTCCTGATCTCCCTCTACCTCTTCTGGCTGGCGCTGCTGCTGGGGGCGGAGGCGTCGTGGGTGGTCGGCCATGTACCACCGCGCCAACCGGAAAATGCCAACCCGGTTCTCGAGCTGCTGGCCGATCTGCTGCCCGCCCAGAGCCTGCCGGTGGCGACAGTCGAGAGACGTCTCGGGGAGTCGAGCGAGGAGGTGCTGACCCGGTTGACAACCGAGCCGCCTATCCTGCTCCGCTCGGGCGGGCGGGTCCGGCTGGCGCGCGAGCCCGAAGCGATCACCCTCGGCGAGGTGCGAGAGCGCGTCGGCGCCGGCACCGTCCCTGACCTCGACGCTCTGACGCTGGCCAGCTTTGCCAAGCACCTCGCCGGAAAGGACGAGCCCGCGGTGGCGTCCCTCGCCACTGTCCACGACGATGCACGACCGTGAGCCCGCCAGCTCCGCCGTGCGGGCCTCTGGCGAGCGTGAGCACAGGGCCTGGCAGGCGGTGGCCTCCTCCCTGGAAAGCCTGCGCGACCTCGTCGACCTCTTCGTGGAGCGGCGCGTCGAGCGGACCTGGAGGCTCGAGGACGGCCGCGTCCTCGGAGTCGAGACCTCGCTCGGGGAGGGCGCCGCGTGCCGCTGGGACGATGGTCGCCTGACCTCCTGCGATGGCGTGGAACGCTCCCGGCTCGCCGCCCTCCTCGGCCTGGTCACCCGGCAGCTCCCCCACGTTCCCCTTCCCGAGCTACCCGCCCTGCCCGACCTGGACGCCCTCCGGCTGCCGGCGAGCCTCGGTCTGGCCACGGTCCGTTGGCTCTGGCGGGCCAGCGGCGTGGCCGGTCCGGGTGTCGGGTCGGCGATCGAGCGTCCAGTCCTCGTCGACCTCACGTGGACGGATGGCCGCCGCAGCGTGCGCCCTTGGCCGCTCGACCAGGCGTGGCCACCTCCGGCCCGCGCACCCGTGAAGCTCGGGTCGGTTTCTGCAGGCCCGATGCGCGTGCTGCTCTCCCCCCAGGCGGCTGCGACCCTGTTCCATGAGCTGCTCGGACACCCACTCGAAGGCGACATTCTCCTGGCGGGCGCCTCGCCATGGCGGGGCCGCCAGGGAGAGCGCATCCTGTCGTTACCGCTCGACCTCCTGGACGACCCGACACGCGTGGACCTGCCGGGGGGGTTCGGGGCCGACGACGAAGGCACTCCGGCGGCTCCCCGCCACCTCGTCCGGGAAGGGGTGCTGACCGGAGCCCTGGCAACGAGAGCCCAGGCTGCCTCGCTCGGGATCGAGCCGGGCAACGCGCGCCGGGCGACCGTCCACACCCCCCCGCGCCCGCGGGTCTCGAACCTCCTCGCGCACTGCCCTGGCGCTCTCGCCGAACCGCCCCGCAACGAGGCCGAGGCGGAGGTCGAGGCGGTCTCCGCCGGCACGATCGAGCCCCGCGCCGGCCTTGTCGTGCTCCAGGTCCGCCTCGCTCACACCCTGCGCCACGGCCGGCGCATGCGGGGACTTGCGCCCTTCACCTTGATGGGCCGCCTGGGCGCGGTTGCAGGAGGACTTCTCGCCGCTGCCGAGCCTGCCGGGATCAGTGCCGAGCCCGGCTGGTGCGGCAAGGAGGGGGAGGTGGTGCCGACGGGCAGCAGGTCGCCGTGGTTGTTGGTCGAAGGGTTGGAGGCGCGATGAAAAGCGACTGGGCAGCGCTGCCTCCGGCAATGGAGAGCGCCGCCGTGGTGCTGGCCGCGAGCGGCGGGCGCTGGGAGGTCATGGGTCGCCGCGGTCGCACCCTCGGACAGAGGTGGTGGGCTGGAGGATGGGAGTCGCGTGTCGCCGAGGAAAGCGGCGTCGCCTGCCGGGTCGCGTCGCATGGAGGAGCTGGCTTTGCCGCCGCGGCAGGGCAGGGCGCCCGCGCCGGTCGCCTGGCAGCCGACATTGCCATGGCTTCACTCGTGAGCGGTCCCGATCCCCTGCCGCCGGGGTCAAGGCTGGGCCATGCCGTCTGCCCGCCCGCCCCGGTGCCCATCCAGCCGACCACCCTGCGGGCCGCTGCCGAGGCGCAGCTCGCGGCGCTCGGTCGCTACCGGGAGGTCGAGGTCCTGGAGCTGCGCCTGTCCTCCAGCACGGCCATCACGCAGCTCGTCACCACGGATGGCCACCCGGTCGAGGGCCACCTTGGCGGCACCGTGCTCGAGCTACTGCTCGCCGCCGCCGAGGGACCGGCGCGGCTGATCCAGGTGGCGGCCAGGGAGCTTGGACAGATCGACGTCACGACCGTGGCCGAGCGAGCCGCCGAGCGCGTCGCGCTGGCCAGCCGCGGCGGCCGCGCCGAGCACCAGCTTGCCGACGTCACCGTCGCCCCGTCCGTCGCAGCCCCCCTTGTCCTGGCCCTCGCCGATCGCCTGCAACGCGCCCATCGCGATCCCCACGACCGCCTGCGAACCGTGAGGGTGGCGCCCGACTGGCGGCTCACCGACGAGCGAGCCGGGCCCGAAGGGCTGCTGCCCCAGGCATTCGACGGCGAGGGGTTGCCGAGCCGCTCCCATGCGCTGCTCGCCGACGGCCACCTGGGGGACCCGCTGCTGAGCTGGGCCGAGGCGATGGCGAGCGGTGGCACGGCGGGCGGGGCGGTTCGTCCGAGCTTCCGCCAGGCGCCTCGGGGCGGCCCGGCCAACCTGGTGGTGCACCCCAGCCGGCCGCTGTCGGCGCGGGCGCTTCTCGATCGCCTCGAGACCGGATTCTGGCTTGATCTGCCGGCCGGAGGGGTGCGGATCGACCCCGCCGGAGAGCGCTTCGCCCTGAGGGCGGCCGCGGTGGCGATGGTCTCCGGACGACCGGTGGCGAGTCACCCCCAGATCGAGCTTCGCGGCACTTTCCGCCGGCTCCTCGCGGGTCTCGCGGGCACCGGCCTCGACTCCCAGAGCTTCTCCCTCGCCTGCGCCGTGACCACACCGTCGCTGCTCTTCCGCCGGCTGGAGGTTGTCAGTTGACCTTCTCCTGCAGGCGACGCACCAGCGCCGTCACCCAGCGCCGGGGCGCCAGCCGGAGTGAGAACACCCCGAGCTTGTTCATCGGCCCGGGGATGATCAGTCGTGGGCCGCGACGGAGCCCCCGCAGGGCGGCGCCTGCCACGTCAGAGGCCGTCGCCATGCGTGAGACCCGGTTGACCAGACGGGTCGCCCCCAGGTCGGCCCGGGCCGCAAAGCCGGTGCGCGTCGGGCCCGGACAGAGGGTGCAGACCACCACCCCCGAGTCCCGCAGCTCCGCCGCCAATGCCTCGGAGAACGAGAGGACGAACGCCTTGCTGGCGTAGTAGACCGCCATCAGCGGCCCGGGTTGGAACCCAGCGGTGGACGCCACGTTGAGTATGTGCCCCCGCCCCCGGGCGACCATCCGCCGGCCGAGCAGCTTGCACAGCTCCACCAGCGCCATGACGTTGAGTCGGATCATCTCCTGCTCGACGGCCAGGTCGATGTCGACGAACGCCCCCGACCTTCCAAACCCGGCGTTGTTGACCAGGACGTCGATGCCCAGGCCCAGGCCGTCGAGCTGCTCCACCAGCGCCGCGGCGGCACCTGGGACCGCCAGGTCGGCGGCCACGACGTGCACCGCGGCCGCTCCCGTTCCCGCGAGCTCCCGGGCCAGGGTCTCGAGTCGCGCCCGACGGCGCGCCACCAGCACCAGCCGGCATCCTTCCTTGGCCAGCCGGCGCGCCAGCTCCTCACCGATCCCGGAGCTGGCGCCAGTGATGAGAACGGTCGATCCGCGAAAATCCTCCATGTCTTGCCTCCCGGGGTCAGGACCCAGCTCGCGGCGAGTATGCCCGATCCCGGGGGCAGGGGCGGCGGTCGGCCTACCGGGCGGCCGCGGCGGAGGGTTCCTTCGCAGCGATCTCGGCGCGCACCACGTCCATGTCGAGGGCACGCACCTTGCCGATCAGCTCCTCGAGGACCGGAGCCGGCAGCATGCCGGGCTGGGAGAAGACCAGCACGCCCTGCTTGAAGACCATCAGGGTCGGGATCGAGCGAATGCCGAATGAGCCCGCGAGGTCGTGCTCCTCCTCCGTGTTGCAGGCGGCGAATGTGAGGTCGGAGTGATTGTCCGCAGCGGCCTCGAAGATCGGCTTGAAAGCACGGCAGGGGCCGCACCATGGGGCCCAGAAGTCGACGAGCAGGGTGTCCTGCTCGCGAATCAACTGTTCGACGTTGTCCATGGTCAGGGGTGTGGTTGCCATTATTTCCTCCGGCGCCAGGCTGAACAAGTGAGCCGGCCTATAACCATCTGGTGATATAGTAGGCCGCATGACCCTCCCTGTCAAGCTCCCCTCCGACCCAGGCCACGACTTGTTCTGGCTGAGGTGCCGATGACCTGACGTGCTGATACGCTGCTGCCATGCGCGTTTACCTCGCCCGCTGGGTCTGTCTCGACGTCGACTCCAACCTGCGGCGTCTCGTCGCCGAAGCAGCGGCGGCCGCCAGCTCCGGCGCCCAAATGGTCGTCTTCCCGGAGAGCTTTCTGCACGGCTACACGCGGCAGGTCGACGCGGCTCAGGTGCGTGCGACCCTGACCGCGGCCTCGGCGGCAGCGCCTGGGACCAGCTTCGTCTTCGGGTCCTTCACCGAGGCCCGCCGCAACCGCATGACCGTCTGGCGCGGCGGCGTCGAGCTGGCCAGCTACGACAAGATCCACCTCTTCCCTCCCAACAACGAGCCCCTCCTGTGGGACGCCGGGGAGCGATACGTCGCCGTCGAGGTCGATGGACACGTGCTGGGGCTGCTGAACTGCAACGACCTGCGCTTCCCGGAGCAGGCCCGGGCGCTGCGGTTGCGGGCGCGGGCCGACATTCTGGTCTGCGTCGCGTGGTGGCCCTGGCGGCGTGACCATGTCTGGCGCACCCTGCTCCAGGCCCGCGCCATCGAGAACGCCGCGTGGGTGATCGGGTGCTGCGTGGCTGCCTCCGAAGTGCCGCAGGAACGCTTCGCCGGCGCCGGGAACCACGTCTTCGACCCCCTGGGCGAGCCCGTACGCACGGCTGACGACCACCTCTACGAGCTCGATCCCAAGCGCGCCCGCACCCTGGTCGTGGACCCGCTCACCGCCGCCGTGACGATCGACGAGGTGGCGGTGTTTGGACAGCCCGGAACCGACCCACGGCTGGCTTGACACCCCGGACGGAGGCGATATGCTCCGGCTCGACCGAGGTTTCCCGCCCCGGCGGGACGGCCCGAAGTGGAGGCGGCATGGACCTGAAGGAAGCCCTCACCGTTGCGATCGACTACGAGCATCGCGTGCGCGACCACTACGCTCGCGGTGCCGGGGCGCTGTTTGACCCCCGCGGCAAGAAGGTGTTCGAGACCCTGGCGCGCGAGGAGCAGGGACACGTCAACTACCTGGAGAGCCGCCTCGGCGAGTGGCAGGCCAAGGGCCACGTAGACTCCCCCGAGCTGCCCACCATCTTGCCCTCGACCGCCTGGGTCGAGCAGGCGCGAACCCGCATTGCCGGCACCCCGACGGCGGCCGTCGCCAACCAGGGCGAGCTGGACCTCCTCAAGCAGGCCCTCGATCTCGAGCGCACGACCAGCGCCTTCTACCGCTCCCTGGTGGAGACCTTGCCGCCCGCCCACAAGGGTCTCTTCGAGCGCTTCCTGGCCATCGAGCAGGGCCACGTACTGATCGTCCAGTCCGAGATCGACGCCCTCGCAGGCCACGGCTTCTGGTTCGACTTCCAGGAGTTCTCCCTGGAAGCGGGCTGAGCCTGCGGCCAACGCCGGCATGCCCACCTACCGGCTGCTCCTCGAGTACGACGGCTCGCGCTTCGCAGGCTGGCAGGTGCAAGCCTCAGGTCGCACGGTGCAGGGCGTCTTGCTCGACGCCCTGCGGGAGCTGACCGGCGAGCGCGAGGTCGATCTCCAGGGCGCCGGCCGAACCGACGCCGGCGTGCACGCCCTCGGACAGGTGGCCTCCCTTCGCTGCCCCCGGCGGGTCCATCCAACCGAGGCCCTGCGCGCGCTCGACCGACTGCTCCCCCAGGACCTGGCGGTGCGCCGCTTCGAACCCGCGCCCCCCGGTTTTCATGCCCGCCACGACGCCATTTCCCGCGCCTACCGCTACCAGATCTCAACCCGCCGCTCGGCCTTCGGCAAGCGCTTCACCTGGTGGGTCCCCGAGCGCCTGGATCCCGCATCGATGCAGTCCGCCGCCTCACAGCTCGCCGGTCGCCATGACTTCGCCGCCTTCGCCAAGCGGAGCGGCGCGGCCGAGTCCACCCTGGTCGAGGTGGAGTCCTGCAGCGCCACCGCGGTCGGGTCGCTCGTCCTGGTGCGGGTGGTCGCCAGTCACTTCCTGTGGAACCAGGTGCGCCGCATGGTTGGCGTCCTGGTCGAGGTGGGCCGGGGCCGGGTCCCGCCGGCCGCGGTCCCCACATGGCTCGACGGCCGCGTGCCGCCTCCCGCTCTTGCGGCCCCTGCCTCCGGGCTCTTCCTAGAGGCGGTGCGCTACCGGGGCGAGCCCTGGGCGCTTCCACCACTGCGGCCGATCGGCGTGCCGGCCTTCGAGGAATAGCCTCCTGGGTGGTAGGCTTGCACCTCCTGGAGGCAGCATGGCATTCGACCTCATCAAGCTTCTTGTGGACGTCTTCGACCCGCAACCAGACGAGGTGGTTGTGGTGGCCTGCGACCTGCCGCGTCGCCAGGAAGACGACACCCCGGAGTGGACCGATCGGCGGGCCATGGCCGCCGACTGGCGGCAGGCGATGGCCGACCTCGGCCGGGCCAGGGGCTTCTCGACCCTCCCCTTGCTGACCTATCCGGCTACCGGCGCCAACAACTCCGAGCTACCAGCCACGGGCAACCTGGAGGGTCGCGAGGTCGAGCTGGCGCCCGCCATCCTGCAAAGCACCCTGGCGCTCTTCCTGACCCAGTACTCGGCCACCGCCCCGCTCGACGGCCTCACCCGCGAGAAGCCCGACTTCCGAGCCGCCTCCATGCCGGGCCTGGCGCGGTGCATGCAGGACACCGCACTGGCCGCCGACTACCGCGAGGTGGCCCGCCGCTGCGCCGTCCTCACCGAGGCCCTGCGCGGTGCCGACACCGTCGAGGTCCGCTTCTCGACCGGAGACCAGTGCCGCTTTGACATTCGCTTCCGCCACCCCGAGGCCGACGACGGCTTCCTGCCCCGCGACAAGCAGGGCGACCGCATCATCAACCTGCCCTCCGGCGAGACCTTCATCGTGCCCTACGAGGGTGAGCGGCCCGACGAGCCTTCCCGTACCGCCGGCATCCTGCCGGTGCAAATCGGTGCGGATCTGGCGCGGCTGCGGGTCGAAGCCAACCGCGTCGTCGCCGTCGAGGGTGACGGCGAGCTGGTGGCGCGCCTCACCATGGTCTTTGCCGCCGACCCGGCGCGCCGCAATGTCGCCGAGGTGGCATTTGGCTGTAATGACCGCGCCCGCGTCTGGGGCAACGTCCTGGAGGACGAGAAGGCCGGCTTCCACTGGGCCTACGGCCGTTCGGACCATCTCGGCGGCACCGTCGGCGTGGCGGCCTTCTCCTCACCGGCCATGGTCGTGCACCAGGACATCGTCTACGCCGCCGGCAACCCCATCCAGGTGCTCGAGGCGAGCGTGCACAGGGATGGGCAGGTCCTGACCGTGATGCACGGCGGCGAGTACGTCATCTTCTGAGTCAGTCGTCGACCGGGCGAGGGATCGGCGGAGGCGAGACGCCCGGGTGGCCGTAGGCCGGTGAGCCGATTTCGCGGAGGCGCTGTGCATATTCGGTCTCGCTGATTCCGCTCCGCCAGTGCCCGGTCAGCCGGAACACCCCGAGCACGACCAGGAACAACACCACGACGGCTCCCACCACGGCCACGGGGCCCACCGCCCGGCGTCGCCCGCTCGGCAGGCGCACCGCCAGGCATTCGGCGACCGGACAGGCGGCGACGCAGTCCTGACACCCCGAGCACTCCACGTGGCGTACCCGGGTGGCGGTGTGTACCGAGATGCGGGCCGGACACACCCGGGTGCAGGCCTGGCATTGCGTGCAGGTGGCAACGTCACGGTCGACCTTGAGGGGCGCGAACCGACCGGCCAGCCCCAGGAGGGCACCATAGGGGCAAAGGTACCGGCACCAGAAGTCCCGCACCAGCACTGACGCCACCACGAGCGCCGCGAGCACGCCGATGGTCAGCCGCGACGGCTCGGCGAAGAAGAGCAGCATCTTGACGTCGGCGACCTTGTTGTAGGGCGAATCCAGGAAGCCCTGCAAGGAGGGCAGCCCCATGGCGATCCACGTCGCCCACACAAAAAAGGCCAGCAACAGGTACTTGAGGCCGCGCAAAGGCACGTCCAGCCAGCGCGGGAGCTGCCAGGGCCGCCCCAGCCAGCGCCGGCCGAGGTCACCCAGCAGCTCGGAGACCGCCCCAACCGGGCAGACGTGCGAGCAGAAGGAGCGCGGCACGAGCAGGCTCGCCAGCATCGCTCCGAGGAGGATGGCGAGCCCGGCCGGGTGGACCGGGTGGAGCCCGCCTCCCCCCAGCCACAGGCGCAGGGACATGAGGGCCGAGATGGGCAGAAACCCCTCGACGCCCGGCGGCCTCCCGACCGAGGTCGCACGCCCTTCCAGGTGGGCGAACGCCCAGATCGAGAACTGCGCCCCGATCACCAGCACCAGGGCCAGAAAGCCAGCTTGCACGTACCGGCGTGCCCCTGTGCCTCGTCGATTGCTCACTCGTCCTCCCTCCCATAGGGTCGGTCCCTTCCGGCTACACGGCCTTGACCGTGGTCAACCGCTCCCGTGGTTCCGTCTCGCAGTGCCCGGGTGTCCAAAAGGGCATGGCCGCCACCCTGCCTTTCCGCGCCGCGTCGCCGGTTGCTACAGTGGCGTCAGCCATGGACCCCTACCCGGACGAGCGAGCGCTGCTGGCCGGCCTGCGCGCCGGCGACCGCACTGCCGCCGAGGCGCTGGTCGACCGCACCTATCGGCTTATCTTCGCGCTCGTCTTCCGCCTCTCCGGCGGCGACCGCGAGCTCGCCGCCGACCTCACCCAGGAGACCTACCGTCGCGCCTGGCAAGGGCTCGCCGGGTTCGACGGGCGGTCCCAGCTCTCCACCTGGCTGTATCGCATCGCCACCAATCTCTTTCTCAACCACGTCCGGCGGCCACGCCTCCTCATCCCCCTCGACGAGCGCCAGGTGGAGGTGATCCCCGACCGCGCCAGACGGCAGGACGATGAGGTCATCGCGGCCCAGGAGCAGGAGCGCCTGCGTGCGGCGGTGCTGGAGCTGCGCCCCGAGCAGCGGTTCCCGCTGGTGGCCCATTTCTGGGCCGAGGTCCCGGTGCGCGAGATTGCCGTCGCGGAGGGCATCACCGAGGTGGCGATCCGCAAGCGCCTGCGCAAGGCCTTCTCGAGCCTGCGCCGGGCGCTGGAGGAGTGACGATGAAGAAGCGCATGTCCGATGAAGACCTGCAGCGCCTCCTGGCGGCGCAGCCTGTCCCCCTGCCACCTTCCGACCTGGCGGCACGTATCAAGGCCGAGATCCCCCAGGACGCCCTTGCCGCCAGCCCGGCAGGCGAACCTGCCAACGACCGGGAACGGCCATGGTTCCTGTCGGCTCCGCTCCGCCTGCTGGCGGCGTCGGTCCTGGTCGGCATCGGCGTCGGCTGGGTCACCGCTTCCCTGGTGCGACCACCCGACAACCTGGCCCGTGACATCGCCCTCGATGGCGTCCTGACCATCCC
>Ga0116171_10003557_pt1 | contig 14339 bp, 13 predicted proteins | sample AD_JPNHW2_MetaG_FD_89798 | JGI IMG/M metagenome (GOLD analysis project Ga0116171, IMG submission 89798) | Active sludge microbial communities of municipal wastewater-treating anaerobic digesters from Japan - AD_JPNHW2_MetaG | ecosystem: Engineered > Bioreactor > Anaerobic > Digestate | place...
CCAGCCGGACTATGGCGAGGGGCTATTGCTGAAGGTCCTCGAGGAAAACTCGGGCACCCGGGTGACCGGCATCGAGAAGGTGGCCAACCGCACGAACTCGGTTGCCGGCGATTTCCTGTTCCAGATCGTGGTCCAGGATCGGGCGGAGCACGTGGTGGCCTGCTGGGCAATGACCGCCCGCGGCGAGGGCTTCGGCGGAGTATTGGCTTCGAAGGAGCGGTTTCGGTCCCCGCCGACCTCCCGGGCGGAGGCGTGGAAGGCGTTCGCCCGGGTACGGAAGCCGTTCCAGGTGAAGACGCTGATGAGGGTCTTCATGGCAAACGAGCTGGCCCCGTACCCCTGGTCTCCCACCTGGGAGCTGATCACCGGGGACGGCGCCACCTACTACCTGGACTCGAACGGAGCCCTCTACCGCCTGCAAAAGGCGCTGGACCACGCCACCCGCCGGGGCTACTCGGCAGGGCGGCTCCCGCCCGCCGGCGGCGCGGACCTGGTCGACTACGAGCCCCGCTCCGACCGCATCCTCTTCCTGGACCGGCTGTGACCGGGTTTGGGGGGCGGCGCAAGTACTGAAGCGTCTGTGCGGTGGTGATGCCGGTAGAGGCGGACCTGGGTGTCCGCCCTGGAAAGACCTACCGGAGAGCAGAATCGGGTGCGGGCCGGGTCGGGGTTTTCGCGGGAGCGGGGTGGTGGGGGCATGACTGCGGCATGGTGCCTGATGAATTGAGAACCGGCGGATTCCCTCCCATCCCGGGGCGGACACATAGGTCCGCCCCTACTCGTCGCGCGTTCTTTTCTTCTGTCTGAGGCTGAGACCTGACTCTGGAAATGCTACGCGACTCCCCCCTAAGCCCCCCTCCCACGAGGGGGGAGACTAGCCACACTCCTCGGGCAAAGCTGTTACCTGGAGGGATGGGGACGGTGCGAGCATTTGTGCATTTGCGTCGGGGGCGGTGATTTTCGCGGGAGCGGGGTGGTGGGGGCATGACTGCGGCATGGTGCCTGATGAATTGGGAACCTGCGGATTCCCCCAAATCCTGGGGCGGACACATAGGTCCGCCCCTGCCTGCCGCGCGCTCTTTTCCTATGTCCTGTGTTGAGACCTGACTCTGGTACACGGGGAGCAGGGGCCCGTGGCCGGACGATTCGGGAAAGAATGTTTCATTGTCCCCGCGGAAATCAAGCGGCTTTTTTCCTGAAAAATTCTTTGGAACAGGGGTTGTATTTGTATGGTTTGCGGCGCAGAATACAGGCAGTACAATGTGGAAGGACAGACTTTGAAAACTTGTAAATTCTGTATTAAGTTGCGGGGCAGCGAGTGAAATCCGCCATCTTGCTTGCGGGAATCATCTTCATGGGCCGGAAACATGAGGCTGGCGTTGCCGTGGCCGGCGGGAAGACGCCGAAGCGACCCGGCTTTGCCCGGACCGGATGGAGACGGTAGGATGCTGTGGCTGTCCCAGATCAAAAAAGAGTACCGGATGGGCGAGTCGGTGGTAAATGTCCTCAAGGGCATCGATCTGCATATCGAAAAGAACGAGTTCGTGGCGGTGATGGGGCCTTCGGGGTCGGGCAAATCGACCCTGATGAACATCCTCGGCTGCCTGGACCTGCCCTCCGCCGGTTCCTACGTGCTGGACGGTCAGGAGGTGAGCGGCCTGGACGACAACCAGCTCTCCCGGGTGCGCAACCAACGCCTGGGGTTCGTGTTCCAGAACTTCAACCTGCTGTCGCGGTACAGTGCCTTGAAAAACGTAGCCCTGCCGGTGAAGTACGCCCCGGACGGACAGGACGATGCCCTGGCGAAGGCGGCCCGCCTGCTGACGATGACCGGGCTGGGTGACCGCCTCCACCACCGGCCCTCCCAGCTTTCGGGGGGCGAGTGCCAGCGGGTGGCGATTGCCCGGGCGCTCATCAACGACCCGGCCATCATCCTCGCCGATGAACCGACCGGCAACCTCGACTCGGCGACCGCCCTGGACATCATGGCCCTGCTGACCCGGCTGCACCAGGACGGTCAGACCATCGTCATGGTCACCCACGAACCCGACATCGCCGAGTTCGCCCAGCGCATCATCGTGCTCAAGGACGGCATGATCCTCCAGAATTCCCCCCATGTGCCACACTAGGATCCGGCTGCTACTGGTTCTGTTGCTGTCCGGTGCGGGCCTCTGCGCCGGCGAGGAACCGGCCCGGGCCCGGATCCGGCGGGGGGATTTCCGCCCCCGGCAGGTGTTGTCCGGCACGCTGGTGGCCGCCCGCTCCGAGGAGTTCAAGGCGCCCCTGACCAGCACCTGGCGGGTGCAGATCAAATGGATGGTTCCGGAGGGGGGGGAAGTCAAGACCGGGGAACCGGTGGTGCGCTTCGACACTGCCAACATCGCCGCGGACCTGGAGACCACCCGCGATGCACTCAAGAACAAGCGGGAGGAGAAGAGTCAGCTCGAGGCCGATTTCCGGTTCCGCAAATTCGAGCTGGAGGTGGGGACCCGGGCCGCCGAGAACGATGCCCGGCAGAAGGCTCTCGATGCGTCCATCCCCCCCGAACTGGTCTCGCGGTTCGACTACGACAAGAAGCAGCTGGACAGCAAGAAGAGCGGCCATGCCCTCGCTGACGCCAAGTCGAAGATGAAGGTCGCCCTGGCCGAGGTCGAGACCAAGATTCGCACCGCCGAGATCGAGATCGGCGAGTCGCAGGCCAAGCTGGACCGACTGCAAATAGACCTGAAAGGGCTGATCCTGACCGCGCGGACGGCGGGTCCGCTGATCTATGCGGTCGACAGCTGGCGGGACCGGAAGGTCCAGGTCGGGGACGTGGTCAGCGCCACCTCCACGGTCGCCCACATCCCGGACCGGTCGTCGCTGGAGGTGGAGGCCTGGATCGCCGAGACCCACATCCAGCAGGTTCGTGCCGGCCAGCGCGCCCGCTTGCGCCTCGATGCCTATCCCGAGCGGGAGTTTTTCGGTGCCGTCCGCGAGGTGTCCCGCACCGCGGAAGCCCGGAAGCAGTGGGGGAAGGCCAACTTCTTCCGGGTGGCGATCACCCTCGACCGGCGGGATGGGGAGATCATGAAACCGGGGATGAGCGTGAAGTGCGAGGTCGTAGGCACCCCGCTCCGGGATGTCCTGCTGGTCCCGCTGGAGGTGGCTTTCTTCGACGGCAGCACCTTCTGGGTACGTCCGCCCAGGGAGAAGGCGCGGAAGCTTGTCCCCTGCGGGTTCGACGAGTTCGTCATCGCCCTGCGGCCGAAGGAGAACCCCACCCTGCGTGCCGACATGACGCTGACGGGGCTGGAGAGCCTGGATGGGCCTGCGGGGAAGTGAACCCATGAGGCGGTGCGGTCCCGGATGGGGGGGCGGGGTCCCCTGGGTGCTGGGGGCGATCCTGCTCGTGACCGCCTGCACGGGCACCCGCCAATTCCGGATCGAAAAGGTGGTCCGCGGGCCGTTCAACGTCGTCGTGCAGGCCAGCGGGCAACTCCGTTCCACCGCCTCCCTCTACGTCGGCTGCCCCTCGGTGGAGCGGATGTGGGAGTTCACCATCGTCTTCATGGCCCCCGAGGGCAAGCCGGTGAAGGCCGGGGACCTCATCCTCTCCTTCGATTCCCGGGAACTCAACGAGCGGCTGCAGGTGAAGATGACCGAGTTGGAGACCGAGAAGAAGGAACTGCAGCGGTTGCGGCTGGCCGAACTGGAGTCCAAGGAGGACATGATCCTGGGCAGGGAAGGGGAGAAGGTCCAGAAGGAGAAGGCCAGGCAGAAGGCCGATGTCCCCGAAGAGTTCATCGCGGCCAACGAGTTGAAGAAGCGGCGGATGGACCTGGAGCTGGCCGAGCTCAAGGAGAGACTGGCCGAAGTCCGCATCCAGAATCAGACGTCCGGGATGAACGCCCGATTCCACGTCCAGGAGGCGAAGATCCGGGTGTTGCAGGAACAGGTGGACCGTCTGCAAATGGACATCGGGAAACTGGAAGTCAAGGCCCCGAAGGACGGCATGGTGGTCTACACCCCCGATTGGGATGGCAAGAAGAAGAACGTGGGCGACTCGTGCTGGATCGGCGAGAGCATCCTCGAGCTGCCCGATCTCGGCCGGATGCAGATGAACGCGGTCATCCTGGAGCCCCAGGCCGGCAAGATCAAGGTGGGGCAGGAGGCCGAGATCCGCCTCGATGCGAATCCGGACCGGGTGTTCCGGGGACGGGTCGCCCGGCTCGGGCGGATCTTCCGCCTCAAGTCGGACACCCAGCCGGTGGTGGTGTTCGATGCGGAACTCGACCTGTCCGAGTCGGACCCCGCACTGATGCGGCCGGGGATGGCGGCGACGGCCCGCATTTTCATGGCTACCCGAAAGGACGTGCTGATGCTGCCGGAAGCTGCCCTGGTCTACCACGAGAAAGGGCTGTACGTGCGGCGCAGGGGGCTTTTAAAAGAACGGCTGGTGCCGGTCACCATCGGCAGCCGTTCCGCCGACATGGTGGAGATCACCGGGGGCTTGAAGGAACACGACGAGGCCCTGATCCGGGTCGAAACCGAGGACGAAAAACCATGAACGGACCGCGATGGCGGATGGTCGTGTGGTTGGGCTTGCTGCTCTGCGGGGGATGCGCCACCGGCGGGCAGACTCCGGTCGCCCTGAGGGCGCAGAAAGGCGTCTTCCAGGTGCTCATCCCGGGGAGCGGGGAGTTGCGGGCGGTGAAGTCCACGCCCATCTCCGTTCCGCCCCAGGCCCGGGGCCGGCAGACCATTGCCTGGATCGCCCCCGACAACGCCAACGTGCGCCAGGGGGAGGTGGTCGTCCGGCTCGATGCCACCGCGCTGCGGGAATCGCTGCAGGGGGAGGAGAACCAGATGGCCAAGCTGAGCCTCGAGATCCGGCAGAAGGAGAGGCAGCTGGAGAAGGAGCGCGGCGATCTGCATGGCCAGCTCGCCCTGACCGAGATCGAGCGGAACATGGCGGACGTCTACGCGGCCCGGGACGAGACCATCTTCCCCCGCAACAAGATCATCGAAGATGCGGTCGATCTCGAATTCCTGACCACCAAGGAGCGCCACTTCGAGGGGAAGAAGCGCCGGATGGAGAAGAGGGCCACCGCCGAGTTGCAGCTCCTGCAGGCCAAGATGAGCACCAGCAAGACCAAGGCGGACCAGCTGCGGAAATCGATGGACTCGCTGGAGATGCGGGCGCCGCACGACGGCGTCTGGGTAGTGGAGAAGACCTGGCGGGGGGAGAAGTACCACCAGGGGATGAACACCTGGGGTGGTGAGAAGCTGGGCACCCTGCCCGATTTCAGCCTCTTCGAGGCCAAGGTCTTCGTCCTCGAGTCGGCCTCGTCGGGCCTCGTCGAGAACCTGCCGGTCTCCATCCGGCTCGACTTCAAACCCGACCGCGAATTCCGCGGCAAGGTGCTGGGCATCGACACCATCGCCAAGGCGATGAACGAGGAGAGCGTGATCAAGTACTTCGAGGTGCGGGTCGGTCTCGATGCCATCGAAGCCCGCCTGATGAAGCCCGGCATTCAGGTCAAGGCCACCATCTTCGCCCAGCAGAAACGCGACGTCATCTCGGTCCCCAACCAGGCCCTGCTCTACGAGGAGGGCGAGGCCTTCCTGAAGATCAGGAGGCCTACCGGCTTCGAGAAGCGGAAGGTGGAGACCGGTCTGCGCAGCCTCACCCGCACCGTCATCACCCGGGGGCTGCGGGAGGGGGAGGAGTTCCTGCTGGACAACGCCCGTTCCGGACGGGGCGGGGCTAGAGGATGAAACTGAAAGTCGAAATCGCCGAGTCGGTGGAGTCACTCTGGCACCACAAGTTGCGCACCAGCCTGACCTTGCTCGGCATGATCTTCGGGGTGGGGGCGGTGATCGCCATGCTCAGCATCGGGAAGGGGGCCGAGCAGGAGGCCTTGCAGCTGATCGACGCCATGGGGCTACGCAACCTGATCGTCAAGACCCGGGTGTTCGAAGAGTCCCGCCTCAAGGAGATGCGGGAGAGCTCCCCCGGCCTCACCCTGATGGACCTGAACGCAGCGCGCGAGACGCTTCCCTTCCTGAGCACCTACAGCGCCGGCAAGCAGGTCAAGGTGTTCGCCCTGTTCCGCAAGACCATGGAGAGCGACGCCGAGGTGTGGGGGGTGACGCCGACTCACGCCCGCATGGCGGGGCTGGGGATCCATGCCGGCCGGTTCCTCCTGCCGGTCGACGATGTCGCCTTCGCCCATGTCTGCGTGATCGGCTCACGGGTGGCCCAGGTGCTCTTTCCGGGGGAAGACCCCATCGGCCAGCACCTCAAGGTGAACCACGTCTGGCTGACGGTGGTGGGGGTCCTGCGGGACAAGAACCTGACCAAGAACGAGTTCCAGGGGATCACCCTGAAGGGGGAGCAGAACAACGTCTACCTCCCGCTGTCGACCGCCCTGAAGATGTTCCGCTTCGGGCCCAACGAGCCCGAGATCGACGAGTTCCGGGTGCAGCTCCAACCCGGCATCCCCAGCGGCGCCGCCGCGGCCACCCTCTCCCAGTTGCTCGCCCGCCACCACAAGGAGGTGAACGACTACGAGCTGATCGTGCCCGAGGCGCTCTACGAGCAGCAGAAGAAGACCCAGAACATCTTCACCATCGTCATGGCCTGCATCGCCGGGATCTCGCTCCTGGTCGGGGGCATCGGCATCATGAACATCATGCTGGCGACGGTGCTGGAGCGGACCCGGGAGATCGGCCTGCGGCGGGCCCTGGGCGCCCGGGAGGTCGACATCCAGCGGCAGTTCATCGCCGAGACCTTCACCATCTCGGCGCTGGGCGGGTTGGTGGGGATCTTCTTCGGCTTCGCCCTCTCCTTCCTGCTCTCGCTGGCCACCGGCTGGCCGATCGGCTGGAGCGTCCAGGCGATCCTGCTCTCCTTCGTCGTCTGCGCCATCATCGGGCTGGTGTCCGGCATCTATCCGGCCCTCCAGGCCTCGCGGCTCAACCCGATCGAGGCCCTGCGCCACGACTGAAGTCCGGTCCCGGCCCGAACGGGCTGCGGTGGTGCGGCTCTCGCCCGCGGCGCGGACCGGGTCGTCCACGAGCCCCGCTCCGACCGCATCCTCTTCCTGGACCGGGGCGGAGCGCCGCTCAGTCCCCGTCCAGCTCCCGGGCCCAGGCGAGGGACCAGGGATCGAGCGGCTGGAGGAGGGCGAACAGCCCCCGGCCTGACTCGGTCAGCGCGTAGCCGTCCAGCGTCCGCTCCACCAGCTTCGCCTCGGTCAGGTCCCTGAGCCGGGTGTTGAGGATCGAGGGCGAGATGGGACCGGCCCGGCTCACGCAGGCGCCCTGCAGGGCTCGGAAGGTCATGGGGCCGTCCGCCAGGTGCCAGACGATGCCCATGGCCCAGCGCCGGCCCAGCAGGTCGAACAGCGCCATCAGCGGCGCGCCGGTCTGCGAGCCGCGGACCGGTCTTCCCGGTCTCGGGATGGCCACGGCGCCGTCCCGTCAGGCCCGCGGGCCCAGGATCTCGGTCAGGGTCCTGCCCCCGCGGCCGATGTTGTCGCGCTCGAGCTCGTTGATCAGCACGGTGAACTCGCTGGCCGCGATGCCGGTGATCTCGATGGCGTCGGCGGTGAGCCGCTCGATCAGGGCCTTCTTCTGCTCGGCCGGGGTCCGGCCCATGGTGATCTGGATGACGGGCATTGTGATACCTCCTGCCGCTGCGGGCGGCTGCTATGGAAATGATAGCATGCTACGAAAATAATAGCAAGAGGGGTGGGGAACGAACCTGGACGGGGCCCGGGGCTCGCCCCTACGGACCGGTGCCGCCCAGGAGACCTTCACCCGCAATACTTCAAAGAGCCGTCTCCATGATTCCAGCTCCCGTGATCCCATGATCCCGGACATAGACGGGGATGAGGTGGACCCTTCGTCCGGCGCAAGCCGCCCGTAGTTCGATCAGGATGACCGGTTTATCGTCGCTCGACTCGATCACCGCTTCCTTTCCGGGGCCTTCCAGTGGGACGATCTCTGGATTTTCCCCGCCCGAACGCGTGACCACGAGCGAAACCTGGGTGAGGAGGTTCCGGTAGAAGGCGGGGAATTCGGGCACCAGGCGGATCTTGCCGCCATCGATCGAAACGGCGCAATTCAGACGGCCGGGTTCGATGGCGATCTTCAACCGAACGTCGAGCGGCGGGAGGAGCAGCTCCCCCTCGAGTGAGCGGCGATTCCCCCGGGAGTCGGTGAATTCGGCGCGGACCTTCGCTTTCCCGGCCTGCGCGGAGAACACCTGGGGGAGGTCGAAGACCTTCCGGTTCCTGGGGTCTGCCGCCTCGGGCCCCTGCCATTCTCCTTCGTCCAGCCGAAAGCGCAGGTTGGCGGCATGCTCTCCGGTGGGAAGCAGCTCGGCCTCGATGGCGCGGGAGAGATCGGTCGACAGCAGGGAGAGGCGCAGGAAAGGCCCCGCCTCCCCCTGGGCCCGCCGCAAATCCGATTCGTTCTGCCGATCGCGGGCGAGGATCTCTTCCAGCGGTGTCCGGAAGCTGCCAGCGTAATCCAGATCGCGCAACCGCAGGTGGACGTGGTGGTGATGGTACTTCTGCCACCCCTCGTAGGCGTCGCAGGTGAAGACCCGTTTCATCTCCGAAACGATCGCCGGAGAGCTGCCGTACTTTCCGCTCTGGGTCCAGTGGGAAACCTGTTCGAGCACCTGGTTCCGGACTTGGAAGTCGATGCCGATCTCCTCGAGGAGCCCCCCCCCGAAGCAGTCCAGGTGGATGTGGAACAGGGCAAGCAGGAAGCGGGACATGCGCGGGGTATCGAGTCGGTCGGCCCGGTCCAGGCACATGAACTCATCCTTCCAGGTGCCGTCGGCCTGCCTCACGTAGTGTTCGGTACAGGCCGCATAATCGGGGGTGCGCACCCTGCCGGCCAACGAAGTCAGGTAGTAGCCCAGATCGAGGTTGATGCCGCCGTCGTGGGAGTTGCCCGGGTGGCGACCGATCGGCTTCTCGCCCCAGTTGATCTGCGTATCCCCGTTTTCGGCGCTCAGATCGAATACCATCAGGGGATGGTCCCCCACTCCAAGGTCTCTCGCGGTCTCGAAGGCGCAGATCCGCACCAGGGCGACCGCATGGCGTTGCGCCCAGCGATACCGGACATCGCCGTCGGCCCCCGATTCGTCGTCGTGATCCAGCATGGCATACCCCGCTTGGGGCGATACCGGTTGGGGGAAAAGATGGAGTGTTGTCGGCACCACCTTGCGGTATCGATTCACCCCGTCGTTGGCCAGCAGCATCCCGCCGAGCACGCAAATCCACGCGAAAAAGTACCCGATTCGCATCATGATTTTCCCCCGAATTGACCTTCCCGTGCGGGACGGGAGTCGATAGAGCCTTGTACCACAATCCTCCTTTCTTGGGAAGGATCGCCCCCGGGGCCGATTGAAGTGCCTGAAAATCCGCAGAATAATCGGGCCTCACCGGGTGTACTGGCGCGAGTAGGGCGGCGCTAGGAGACCTTCACCCGGAAGACGCAGTTCGGGCTGCCGGCCAGCTTGGTCGCCACGAGTTCCACCGTCACCGGCTTGCCGAAGACGGCCCCCAGCGCCTCCTCCTGGTAGCCGGCCGAGCAGTTGCAGAAGAGCGGCGGCGTCCACTTGGTGCTGACCAGCGGGCAGGAGCACTCCCCGGCAGGCACGGTGACGGTGACCAGCCCCTGCTTCTTGTCCCAGGCGACCTCGGTCCCCCAGGCCTCCTTGCAGGCGGCGAAGTACCCCTCGGGGTTGCCTTGGTACTTGGCGTGCACCTGGGTGATCTTGGCGCACTCGCGGCCGGTCTTGCGCAGCACCCCGACGGCGGCCGCGGGCGGCAGGTCGGCGGCCATGGCCTTGACCATGTTCGCCACCTGGTAGCGGTTGAAGGCCAGCTGGCGGGCCTCGGGCGGGGGCTCGGCGGCCGGTTTGGGCGTCTCCGCCTGGGTCTGGGCCCGCGGGGCGCCGAGCAGGCCGAGGGCGCAGCCGCAGGCACCGGCCCCGCACGCGCTCTTCAGGAAATCCTTGCGATTCATGGCAACCTCCCCAGTCGGGGCAAGACACCCGGCCCCGGACTGTCCCTCATACGTCCGTTCCCGGGAGCGGGTTCATGTACCGCCGAAGGGGGCGCCGGGACGACGCCGGGCGGGGGCTCTGCCCGCGGCGAGCCCCTCTGGGAACCTTCGTGGCTCGGCGGACGTAGAGAGTTCACCCGCCCGGAATCCCCCGGGCGATCCTTGGAGGATGCAAATGAACGATTGGCCGAAGATGAAGCGGGCCTGCCTGGCCGCCCTGGTACTGGCCGTGAGCGTCGCCGCCCTGCCGCTGTCCGCCGCGCCCCAGACCCCGGTCGAGCGCGAGCCGGTGCTTGCCGCGGCCCGCGCGATCATGAACGCCCAGAAGTACTGCGCCCTGATCACCCTCGACGAGGCCGGACGGCCGCAGGCGCGCACCATGAGCCCCTTCCCGCCCGAGGAGGACATGTCGGTCTATATGGCCACCAACACGTGCAGCCGTAAGATCGAGCAGATCCGCAAGAACCCGCGGGTGACCCTCTACTACGCCGATCACGCCAAGGCCGCGGGTTACGTCTGCCTGACGGGCAGGGCGGTGCTGGTCGACGACATGAAGGAGATCGTCAAGCGCAAGCGGGCATACTGGGACCAGTCCTTCCCCGGCCTGAAGAACATCGTCCTGATCAAGGTCGTGCCCGAGCAGCTCGATGTCCTCGACTACGAGGGCATCCGCGTCAACGAGACCACCTGGCGCACCCCCTCGGTCTCGCTGGGGCCGGAGAATAAAAAGCCGTAAAAAAACCGTTGCCTTCGCCTTCCCGCTGGCGTATGAAGGAGGGATGAAAACCGTATTCCTCCTGGGGTGGGTCGGGCTCGCCGGATTCGGTCTCGCGGCCCCGCAGGCCTCTGAAGGGCCGCCGGTTCTGCAGAAGGTCGCCGAACTGCTGGCGGGGGAAGGGGCGGGGGCCGTCACCTGGACCGATTTCGCCGTCGAGCCCGGGGGGCGGGTGTTTCTGCTCGACGGAGCCAACGTCGACGTCCACGTCTATTCGGACGCGGGGGCGCTGCTGCGCAAGAAGAGGTTCGCCGGCCGCGGGCCGGGCGAGTTCGCCCCCGCCCCGCGGATCCACGCCCTGCCCGGCGAATTCTGGCTGATCGCGGGCGGGCACCTCGCCCGTTTCAGTGCCGCCGGCAAGCGGCTGCTGGAGGAGCGCGGCCAGTCAGGGACACGCTGGCAGATCCCGATCGATGCCCGCACCGTGCTGGCCCTGGTGGAAGACTTCGACCCGGTGGCGCGGCGCTGGCGGAGCCGGCTGAACCTGACCGACCTCCGCCGCGGGAAGACGCTCAAGACCCTGCTGGAGGGTCACGACCTCGGCGGCCTGCTGCTGGACACCGACGGCCAGCCCACCCGGGTGCGCCTCGCCGAGGGGATCCTGCCCGACATCCACGCGACCTACTCCCTCGGGGAGAAGCGGATATACTGCGGCTTCACCCACGGCAGCGACGTTCTGTGCTTCAATGCCCAGGGCGATTTCCAGAGCCGGACTCTGCTCCGCAACGACACCCAGCTGCTGGGCGACGCGGAGCGGGAGGGGATCGCCGCCGCGCTCGGCATCCAGGACGAGGGCCGGAAGAAGACCCTGTTCGCGCGTCTGCCCGGGCGCCTGGCCAATATCGTCCGCTGCCAGCCGCTGGACGATTCGTACCTGCTGGTGGAAAAGCTGGGTCCGGGCTGCCGCAAGCGGCTGTTCGCCTACCCGCGGAAGTGGGGGCCGGGGATCGAACTGGAGGTGCCCGGGGGAGGCACGGTGGAACGGGCGATATGCCAGGGTTCGCGGGTGTTCCTGCTGCTGAACGGCGCCGGGGGCTCCCGGCTCGTGACCTGCCGGGTGACCCTGTAGGCCATCCGGCGGTCAGGAACGGCGCCGATCCGTTTCTTGACATGTTTTGCAGGGCTCGGTATACTGCCCGCGATGCCTAGAAACCCCCGCTCCTCCTGGGCTGCCCCGTGCTTTCCGTGGGGGGGGGACCGCCTGCCGCCGGCGGTGCGGGGGCCCGCATGAGCCTGGGGGTGGTCGGCTGGTGGCCCCTGGCCCTCTACATCTTCCTGGTCTTCCTGGTAGTCGGGATCATGATCGGCCTGTCGGCGCTCCTCGGCGAGCGCCACCGGCAGCGGACCACCGGGGTCCCCTTCGAGTCGGGCATCCTGCCCAGCGGTTCGTCGCAGGTGCGCTTCCACGCCGGCTTCTTCCGGCTGGCGGTGCTGTACGTAGTACTCGACGTCGAGACGGTGTTCCTGCTTGCGTGGGCGCTCGACGTCCACCGTGGCGGGTATCGGGTGTTCTTCGCCATGACCCTGTTCATCCTGCTGCTGCTGGGTACCCTGTTCTACCTGGCCCGCCGCGGCGCCCTCGACCTGGGGGGGCGGACGGCGCGGGGGATCCGGTGAGCCCGGCGACCACCGAGCGGACCCGCCCGGGCGAAGAGGCGCCGGCGGGGGGGATGGCGGGCTCGGTGGTCTTTGCCCGCCTGCAGGACCTGGTGGCCTGGGGGCGGAAGAATTCGCTCTGGCCCTTCAACTTCGGCCTCTCCTGCTGCTACGTGGAGATGGCGACCAGCCTGACCAGCCGCTACGACGCCGCCCGCTTCGGCGCCGAGGTGATCCGCGGCACCCCCCGTGAGGCCGACCTGATGGTGGTCGCCGGCACGGTGTTCCTGAAGATGGCGCCGGTGATCCGTCAACTGTACGAGCAGATGATGGCGCCGCGCTGGGTGATCGCCATGGGCGCCTGCGCGAACTCGGGGGGGATGTACGACATCTACAGCGTGGTGCAGGGGGTCGACAAGATCCTGCCGGTCGACGTCTACATTCCGGGCTGCCCCCCCCGTCCCGAGGCGTTTCTGGAAGGGCTGATGCTGCTGCAGCAGCGGATCGGCCGCGAGCGGCGGCCGCTCTCCTGGCTGACCGGCCCGCAGGAGGTGGTACTCCCCGATCTTCCGGCGCGCCGGGAGGAGAAGAGCCGGGCCCGTCGTGGCCTCGTCGACCTCCAGCCGCCGTCCGAGTGGTGAGCATGGACCCCGTCGTCTCCTCCCCGTCCGCACCCCGGCCCTCCCCGCTGGACGTGCTCGATCCGGCGTGGGTGCTGACCGGGCAACGGACCGCCGATGGCACCCCGACGGTGTGGGTCTCCGCGCAGAGCCTGCCCGGCGTGCTGCGCACACTGAAGGGGGACCCGGTCCATCCCTTCCCGATGCTCTTCGACTTGACGGCCATCGACGAGCGGCGGCGGACCCACCGCGAGGGGCAGCCCGCCTCCGACTTCACCCTGGTCTACCACCTCCTGTCGACCGACCGGGGCGACCAGGTGCGGATCAAGGTGCCTCTGCTCGGCGAGCGGCCGGTGGCCCCCTCGATCGTCTCGCTGTGGCCCGGCGCCGCCTGGTACGAGCGCGAGGTGTGGGACCTGTTCGGCATCGGCTTTGCGGATCACCCGGACCTGCGGCGGATCCTGATGCCCGAGGGCTGGCCCGGCCACCCGCTGCGCAAGGAGCATCCGGCCCGGGCAACGGAGAATCCGCCCTTCCGGCTGTCCGACGAACGGGCCGCCGCGGAGCAAGAGGCGCTGCGCTTCCGGCAGGAGGGAGGCGGAACGGAGGGGGCTCCAGACGCCCCCGGCGACGACACCCTGACTCTCAACCTGGGGCCGCAGCACCCCGGCACCCACGGCCTGCTGCGGATCGTGCTGCGACTCGACGGCGAGGAGATCGTGGCCGCCTTCCCCGAGATCGGCTTCCACCACCGCGGGGCCGAGAAGATGGGGGAGCGGCAGACCTGGCACTCCTACATCCCCTACGCCGACCGGGTCGACTACCTGGGCGGCGCGCTCAACGAGCTGGCCTACCTGCTGCCGCTGGAACAGCTGGCCGGGATCGAAGTGCCACCGCGGGCGCAACGGATCCGGGTGATGCTGGCCGAACTCTTCCGCATCGCCAGCCACCTCGTCTGGTACGGCACCTTCGCCCAGGACGTCGGCGCCATGTCGCCGGTGTTCTACATGTTCAGCGACCGCGAGCGCATCCTCGACATCGCTTCCGGCATCACCGGCGGGCGCATGCACCCCTCCTGGTTCCGCCTGGGCGGGGTGGCCGCCGACCTGCCGCGCGGCTGGGCGGAGCGGGTGGACGAGTTCCTCGCCTGGCTCCCCCCGCGACTGGCCGAGTACGACCGGCTGGTGATGAAGAACTCGATCTTCCGGGGCCGCACCCGGGGCGTCGGCGCCTATTCACTGGCCGAGGCCCTGGAGTGGGGGGTGACCGGCCCGGGG
>Ga0116171_10003560_pt1 | contig 14333 bp, 18 predicted proteins | sample AD_JPNHW2_MetaG_FD_89798 | JGI IMG/M metagenome (GOLD analysis project Ga0116171, IMG submission 89798) | Active sludge microbial communities of municipal wastewater-treating anaerobic digesters from Japan - AD_JPNHW2_MetaG | ecosystem: Engineered > Bioreactor > Anaerobic > Digestate | place...
CTTTCAGTTCGAACTCAAGATCATTCACGCTATCCAGCTCTCCGGCGCGCAATCCGATCTTCATCTTCCTCGCAGAGAAGTTCTTTAATTCTGGATCAAGGCCGGTAAGCTTGAATTTAATCAAGTTACTGATCTTGATTCGTGAGAGCCAGATACTGCAAAAAAATTTGTCCTTTAACTGCCGTCCAATGCCTCTTTCAGCTTACTGTAGGTGGCCTTCAGCCCCTCGGATATCACTCTCGTATCCGACAGCACTGGCATGAAATTGGTATCCCCATTCCAGCGGGGTACGATATGCAGGTGGATATGATCGGCAACTCCCGCTCCGCCCACCAGCCCCATGTTGATCCCCAGATTGAATCCATCCGGGCGCATGGTCCTGCGCAAGAGCTCCACCGCCAGGTCGGATAGCTGCATCATCTCCTGCTGCTCCGCCGCCTCCCAGCCGGCCAGGCTCGCTGTGTGCCGATAGGGCACGACCATCATGTGGCCGTTGTTGTAGGGAAAGGCGTTCATGATTATGAAGTGGTATTTGCCCCGGAAGAGGATGAGATTTTCCTCATCCTTTCCCTCGGCGGGCTTGTCGCAGAATATGCAGCCGGGCGGCTTTTTGCTCAGAATGTAGTCGATTCTCCAGGGTGCCCAAAGGTTTTCCATGTCCTTTCAGTCCTCCTCGTCCCTCAGTCCTTTTCCCAGACCAGCCTTCTTCCCTCGACTTTCGGCCTGCCCTCTATAAACATCTTTATGGCCCGGGGATAGGCCCTGTACTCCGCTCTCTGAATGCGGGCCTTGAGGCTGTCGTGGCTGTCGCCCTCCCGCACGGGAACAGGCATCTGATAGACGATGGGCCCACTGTCCACATCCTCGTCCACTATGTGCACCGTGGTTCCCGTCCACCGCACGCCGTACTGCAAGGCCTGGGAGAAGGCATCCATTCCCCGAAAAGATGGCAGGAGGGCAGGATGAATGTTCAGAATGCGGCCCCGATAGCGTCCCACGAACAGGGGGGAGAGAATTCTCATGTAGCCGGTGAGGATCACCAGGTCTACCCCCGCCCCCTCCAGCGTCTCTATGAGCCGGCGGTCGAACTGTTCGCGAGAGAGGCCCTTGGGATCGAGAAACTGGCAGATTACGCCATACTCCCCGGCGATCTTCAGCGCCCCGGCATCAGGCTGATCGGTGAGTACAACGGTCACTTTGGCCGGCAGTCGCCCCTCTCTCTCCGCCTTCAAAATATATCGCAGGTTCTCGCCCCGGCCTGAGGATATGACGCCCAGGGTTGCCTGTTTTTCCTGCCTCCGCAATGCATCCGATGATGCTGACGATTCTGACGAAGCCGATGATGCTGATGAAGCCGTCAAGCCTACCACTCATTTGCCCAGGATGATCTCAATGGCGGAAACATTCGTCTCCCCCCGGTCGGTATTGAGGACCTCGGTGGAGATGGAGATGCCTTTCACGGCCACATCCGGCAGAAACCGGGATCTTGATACCTCGGCCACATCTACCGCCCTGGAGATCGCCCGGCCCCTGGCCATGATCCTGACATCCTTTGCGCCGCTGTTGAACTGTGTAACCACTGCCAGCACGTAGTTCATCACTGGCTTGTTGCCGACGAACACGACATCATCTTCAGCCATTGGGTTATCACCTTGGAATTAAATAAAAGTTAATGATCATATCCTAGATAAAGTTGCTGATGATCAAAATTACAGGTACCTGCCCCGGGCCTTGATCTCTTTGACCCTCTCCAAAACGGCCTCTGCCTGGCCGTAGGTCTGGACATATCCCGTCCGGAAGGCCTCCTGGAGCTCCTCCGGTCGGTCGTGAGTGCTCTCCAGCGTCTGGAAGAAGACATGCACATCCACGCCCTGCGCCTCCACCGTCTTATCGTGATATGACAGGCCGAAGTCGATGAGGCAGATATTGCCGCTGTCCCGACTGCCGTTGACGCCGTCTGCGGGGCCGGCGGTGATGATCATATTGGAGGTGGTCAGGTCCCCGTGAATGATGCCCCCCCGGTGCAGCCTTCCCACCATCTCCCCCACCAGCCGGCACAGCTTCACGTCTATCACATCCTTGAGCCTTGGCCCTTCGATCTGCTCCATCAACAGGTCGAAGCGGGATATATCGCAGATGATGGGCGTTCTCACCCCCATCCTCCTGGCCTCAGACATTATGCGTGCCTCATGCAGCGTCCTGTCCTGCCTGATCCTCTCGTCCAGCTCCTTCTGGCGATAGCTCTTGGCGGGTCGCGCCTTTCTCACCACCCCGCCCTCCAGTGTGATTATTGCCTCTGCCCCTCTGCCTATCTCCATAAATCCTCTCTGGCCTTCCAGGCGGAGAGAAGGCCAATGCATCCTGCAATCATCATATCCCCCGCCGGAGCCGCCGCTCTCGCTCCCGGCAAGGCCCCGCTGGCCAAAAACGGCTGCCTCTGCGGGCCGGTGACCAGTATCTCGCCGATCTCCTCCGGGACGCTCTCAATGCACGCGCCGTGGCCTCCGTCCTGGAATATCTCCTCGCTCTTCAATGTTCCGTTGCACAGCTTCTTCACATATCCCCGCAGCGTCTCCGGGGAAAGGTCTGCGGTATGATGCTCGAAGAGGGATGTGATGTGCCCCTCATCCAGCACCGCGGCCACGGTATGGCCGTTTCCGAAGTTGACGATCAGGGCGGGCCGGCGATCCCAGAGGTCTTGGGCCGCTCCGAATATCGCCGCCGGGCCGGTGTCCATGAGCAGAGGCCTGTGGCCTGCATCCGCTAAAACATCCCGAACAGCCTTCATGCGGCTCATGGCCGCGGGCGGCTCTCGATAGGCAAATGCCTGTAGGCTGCCCCCGGAGCCAATGGCAGATGCCAGGTGTTCAAAGCGCACCAGCCGGTTGGACCTGTTCGGGGAAAAGCCATGATCCTGCACAGCAACCGCAATATCGTCCGGCAGGTCTATGTCGAACAGGCGCAGGGCTGCTCCCAGGGCGAGAAGGTCGATGTCCCCCGTCTCGATGACCTGCGCCGAGGGTGGCACTGAATTGCCGCTTCCTTTGCTACTTCCTTTGCCACTGTCTTTGACAGCGCAACCTCCGCCGGAAACATCCCCGTCGCCGCCGCCCTGCACAATGATCACCCCCATGGCCGCCACCCGCTCTAAATTGTCGTTTAATGTGGCCGCCGCAGATGGCGTGGCATAGACGGCCAGCCCCGCCGCCAGGTGCTCTCTCACCGCCTGGGAAAAGTCTCCGCCCCCCATGGTCGGCCCGCGCAGAAATATGTCCAATCCCCTTTTTCCCGCCTCACGTATCCGGTTTCCCACCAGGACGGTGGGGCTCGGAAGGACCATCTTGGTCAAACCCTCAAGAGGCAGGTCCTCCCGGTAGAGCAGAATGTCCTGAGTTCCCGCTCCCACATCAATTGCCAGTAGCGACATAGATCGTCTTTTGCAAGGGACCCGTTACGAGAAAAATTTTATGCTCGGAGGGCTCTATCCAGGGTGAGGAGAGAGAATGATCATTGATGTCGTGGTCGCGAGCACCTCCCGTTATGGAAGGTTCGGATCGGTGAATAGCCCCCAAGAGGCGGAGGACGAGTCGGGCGGGGTGATCCTTGAGAAGATCAGAGCTGCGGGGCATACCGCCCGCTACGCCCTGCTGCCGGACGGCCTGGGGCTGGCGGGAGCGGTGAAGGACAGCATCGCCGATGCTGTGGTCATCTGCGGCGGCACGGGCCTCACCCGCCAGGACCTGACTCTGGAGGCCGTCGAGCCGCTCTTTGAAAAGAGCCTTCCCGGCTTTGGGGAGATCTTCCGCTACAAAAGCCTGGAGGAGGTGGGAACGAGGGCCATGCTCACCCGGGCGGCAGCCGGCGTATATCATGGCCGGCCGGTATTCTGCCTGCCTGGCTCTCCGGGGGCGGCGCGGTTGGGCATTGAGCTTATTTTGGCGGAGATAGCACATATAGTGGGCCATATCCGGCAGTGATGCGCCTGAGTAATATAGTATTATTCGTATTAATTTTCATAAAGCCGCAGTAGCCTTTTATATCATTAGCACTCTGATAAGGATATAGAGCTATCACGGAGTAGATCGGCCAATGGAGACAGAGATTCCAGTGAGAGATGTCATGACCCGGCCGGTGATCACCGCCGATGCCGATTTGGACATTTTAAGCGCTGCCAGGAAGATGGGCTCGGCCAATGTGGGCAGTTTGATCGTGGTATCCGGAGACAGGCCCGCCGGAATTCTTACGGAGAGGGATCTGGTAAAAAAGGTCCTGGCGCAGGGCATAGATCCTCGAACTCTGAAGGCAGAGCAGGTCATGAGCGCCCCGGTCGTATCTATTGATCCCGATGCCAGCCTGCGCGAAGCTGCGACATTGATGCTGCGCTCCGGCGTCAAGAGGCTGCCCGTGATATTCAAAGGAAAGCTCGTCGGCATAATTACAGATACCGATCTGGTCTCCGGCTCGTCGATGGGTCTAAACGAGATCTTGAGCGACCTGTTAGAGATGCATAGGGAGAGCGTCCATTTTGAACAGCCACGGGGGGTGGTGCGAGGAATCTGCGAGGTTTGCGGAATGCTCTCCGACACCCTGGAGAGCGTGAACGGTGAGTTGCTCTGCTGGAGCTGCAGGGACGGAAACAGGTAGAATCCAGAATTATTGCTGGACAGCAGGGGAATCAATTATGTTAGTTGAAGATATTATGTCCAGAGATCCTCTTTACGTCGAGGATTCCACTTTTCTGACCAAAGCACGCCAGATGATTAGGGACAACCATGTTCGAGGACTTCCGGTGGTAAACGGCAAGGGAGCAGTTCTCGGCATCATCACTAACCAGGATATGCTGCGGGTGACTTCGACCAAGTCCAATGTGACCGTTTCGGGCTTCATAGTCCGGGTCCCTGTTGTGACGGGGCAGATGAATATTCTCGATGCGGCCAGGATAATGCTCAAGGAAAAGAGGTCTTTGCTTCCTGTGATCGATTCGGAGGGTAAACCGGTGCTGAAAGGCGTTGTCAGCCTTTTGGACGTGTTCAAGAATATCGATCTGGAGAGCGTACCCAGGAAGCCCGTATCGGATATTATGACCACCAAAGTTGTGACCACCCGTCCCGACGATCCCGTAACCAGGATTTGGGACCTGATGGTCGAGAAGGACTTCACCGGCCTTCCGGTTGTCAGGGACGGCAAGCTCATAGGAATGATCACCAGATTTGATATGCTGAAAGGCCCCGCCAGAATCAGCAAGGAGAGTGAAAGGAGGTCGGCGGATTCAATGCAGATGCCTGTGGAGAAATTTATGAGTTCGCCGTTATACAGCGTGAGCCCGGAAGACGGCGTGCGCACAGCCATAGAGTTGATGCTCAAGCACGACGTGGGCAGAATGTCTGTGGTCGATGGGGGCAAGATTGTGGGAATAGTGGATAGAAACGATCTGATGAAAAGCTACCTTGGTGAATGAAGATGAGCAAAGGGCCAACAACGGGAAGAGATGTAACCAGGATACCGCAAAAGAACGATCGCATGCCAGTGGCACCCGGCTCAGGGGATCGGGGGCCTCTGCAATTCGACTCCAGGCCCGCTAAAAGGGCGAGCGATGTGGTCGGAGTGGCATCGCCGGACGTGGTCGCCGTTCCGCCCACCACAACCATCATGGGCGCCATCAAGACCATGACCTTCTATGGCTTCTCCCGCCTGCCCATCGCCGATCCGGGCACGAAGAGGCTGATCGGCTTTGTCACATCGGTGGACATCGTGGACTTTCTGGGCGGAGGGCTGCGGCATAATCTATTGCGAGAGAAGTACGGCGGAAACATCTTCACGGCCATAAATGCCGATATCACTGAGATCATGAGCACCAAGCTGACCTACGCCAGCGACAAGTCCACCTTAAACGACGTCCTGAAGCTGATGTACGAGCGGAACGTGGGAGGTCTTCCCATCTGCGATGAGGATGCTCGCATCAAGGCCATAATCACAGAGGAGGATTTCGTTCGCTTCTGTCGGGGCGTGGACACGGGCCTCTCCGTGGAGGAGTTCATGAGCCGCAACGTGGTAACAGCTCCGGCTGACGCCACCATCGAGAAGATGACCAGGATGATCATCCAGAAGGGGTTCCGGAGAATGCCCGTCGTTTCAGATGGCGTTCTCATGGGCATGGTCACTGCCTCGGACATCATGAAGTACCTGGGCAGCGGAGCGGCATTTGAGAGGGTGGTCACCGGCGATATCGGCGAGGTCATGAAGCAACCCATCAAGAGCCTTATCAAGAGAAACCTGCTGGCGACAGAGAAGAAGGCGGACCTCGGTCAGGCGGCCAGGAAGATGATGGATAACGACATCGGAAGCCTGCCGGTTATGGACCGGGGGTCCCTGGCCGGGATACTGACGGAGAGGGACTATGTGAGGGCGTTAGCCGAGAACAGAGGAATCCTACAATGATTATAAAAAAGGTCAAAGACTACATGAGCGCTCCCATTTACGTCATCGAGCGAAATGAGCCCATCCAGAGAGCCAGGAACCTGATGTTCAAGTACGGTATAGGCAGGCTTCCTGTCCTGGACGGCGGCAAGCTTGTGGGAATCGTAACCAAGTACGATATCACCAACAGGCTCAACCAGGCAGCCCCCGAATGGCGCAGGCGTCCCATTGATAAGGTTCCAATTCAGGTGGTCATGACGGAAAAGCCGATCACCATATTCCCGGAGGCCACCATGCCCCAGGCGGCAGAGCTGATGATCGAGAACGAAGTCAGCGGCCTTCCCGTGGAGCGGGATGGAGAGATCGTGGGCATGATCACCACCCGGGACATGATGAAGTACTTCTCAGAGCAGGATCTGGCCGCCACCGTGGGCGACATGATGACCAGGAATGTGCTGAGCGTGCACCGCCACCATACCATCGGCCATGTGCTGGAGGAGATGAATGTGCAGGGCCAGAGCCGTGCCCTGGTCTACGAAGACAACAACCGTCCGGTGGGAATAGTCACCCGCTCCGGTCTGACATTCTCTGAAATCATGGGGCCCAAGGACGAGATGGAGACCAAGAACATCAAGATGACCCGAAAGGAGAGCACGGGGGGAAGAAAGCAGTACCGCTATGTCAAGCAGGTGCCCTTTGTGGCCGAGGATATCATGACGGCACCCATATTCACCATATCCGCAGGCGAGAACGTGGTCGCTGCCGTCAGGCAGCTTGTGGGGAAGAATATTATCGGCATGCCGGTCATGGAAAACGAGGACGTGGTGGGCTACTTCTCAGCCGATGAGATCATAGCCGAGATTGGCAGGTGGAAGTAATGCAGGTAAAAGATATAATGACAGAGCCGGTAACCATCGACAAGTCGGAGAGGCTGGGCCATGCCCTGGACCAGATGGAAAAGAACGATTTGCGGAGGCTTTTGGTCACCAACAAGGATAAGCTCGGTGGAATCATCACCACCAGGCAGATCGCCAGGGTTCTCGGAACAAGGAAGTCGCTGGGAATGCCCGCCTCCTCTCTGCATGTGGCTTCGGCCACCATGGACGCTGTGATCAAGGTGCTGCCGGACATGAGCGTGGATGACGCGGCGGTGCTATTGCAGAAGACCGGCGTGCTGGTGGCCACAGATGGCAGTCGCATCCTGGGATGGGTGAGGCCGAGGGAGATCCTGGCCGCCAAAAATGTCAGCGGCCTGGCCTCCGATGCCATGCGCTTTCCCCTGACCGTCAATCCCAACGACCGGCTGGTTCATGCCCGGCGCATGATGCTTGACAGGAACGTTGGAAGGCTTCCTGTGGTGGAAGGTGGCCGGCTGGTGGGCATAATCTCCGAAAGGGACGTGGCTCGATCCCTGCGCGCCTTCAGAGACCTCAATGACACTGCCAGCAAGCAGTATGCCAGGATCTACAACATCCTGGTCTCGGATGTGATGACCCATGACGTCAAGTACGTCTATGCGGACACCCCTCTGGAGGAGGTCAAGAACATCATCCTCACCGAGAACCGGGGAGGCCTGCCGGTCCTGAGCCGGAGAGAGGAAGTGGTGGGCATGATCACCAGGCGGTCCATTCTGGATTATCTGGTGAGGACCGGATGAATCCGGCAAAAGTAGCACAGAGACTGGGAATCACGGAGAGCAGGCTGCAAGGCCTGCAAGATACGGTAATCAAATGGTCGAGCTGGCCCGAGCCCCGATTGCTGAGGTTTGAGAAGGAGACCTCAGGAATCGAGGCCGGCACAGTCATTTTTGAAAACGGCGAAATTGTTTACGGCTATCCCAAGATCAGGAGGCCGCTCATGCTGGCCCCGGCAATCGCCCGGCATTTTCCCGATATGGTGGCTGTAGAGGAGAAGATGAACGGCCACAATGTGCGGGTGGCCTCTATAAACGGGGACACTGTTGCCCTGACCAGGGGCGGCTTCGTTTGTCCCTACTCCACAGAGGTCGCCCGGCGGCTGGTGCCAGAGGACCTCTTCGCCTCTCAACCCCATCTGGTCCTCTGCGGGGAGATGGTCGGGCCGGAGAATCCCTATGTGGCCAAGGAGGTCTATCCCACGGACAGCATAGACTTCTATCTCTTCGACATAGCCGAGAAGAACGCCAAAGGCACATTCGGAGTCTATCGCACCCATGAGATGGCAGAGAGATTCGGCCTGAAGGCGGCGGCCTTCCTGGGGGAGTTTTCCAAAGACGTTGCCGCGGAGAGGGTCCGGGAGATCATCGTCCGGCTCAGCCGCCAGGGGCGGGAGGGCGTGGTCCTCAAAGACCCGGAAGGCCGCGTCGCCCCCCTCAAGTACACCAGCTCGAAGACCAACTGCAGTGACCTGTCGGTGGCCTTTCGCTACTACAACGACTACGGCATGGACTTCTTTCTATCCCGGACCGTCCGGGAGGGCTTTCAGTCCGTTGAGTGGAGGGAGACGGAGGAGCAGAGGCGAAACCGGGCTCATGCCCTGGGGGAGAGCATCCTTTTGCCATTGGTCGACACCATCGAGAGAAAGCAGAGGGGGGAGCCCATTGTCCAGAGGGTGCAGATCCGGGTGAAAAGCCTGCAGACCGCCAGGGACTTTGAGTATCACCTGCGGCGGTCGGGCATCCGGGCCATATTCGATCCGCCTCTGCCGGAGGACGATGGCTATGTGGTGGGCATCACCAAGCTGGTCATGAGCACAAACGATAAAACCCAGGCGCTCCTGGATGGTGAAATGTGGTGAAGGCCGATTCTTATGAGCGAGATTGCAGATATTGAGATGCAGGGCCATCTCATAGACTCGCAGATATTGACCCGGGTCCTGGACAAGATCATGGACATGGGCGGCGAGTTTGAGATCAAGAACTTTCAGATAGGCCAGAAGAAGAACGATACCAGCCATGTGCAGGTCACGGTGACCGGAGAGGATGCGGCCCACCTGGATCGGATTCTCCTGGAGCTGCATTCCCTGGGGGCGCGGCTGGCGGAGATGGAGGACGTTCAGACCGGAACGGCGCCGTCCGATATGGTTGTGCCCAGGGGCTTTTACTCGACCACCAATCATCCCACCTATGTGCGCTACCAGGGCTCCTGGGTGGAGGTCGAGCACAATCATATGGACTGTCTGATTGTGCTGCACGACGGCCGGGCCGAATGTACACCGATCGGCCACATCCAGAAGGGAGACCGGGTGGTCATAGGAACCAAGGGTGTGAGGGTCGTGCCCCCGGAGAGGCCGCGGGAGAAGACGTTCTTTGGGTTCATGTCCAATGAGGTCAGCTCGGAGAGGCCCAGCGGAGAGCTGGTGCGGCAACTGGCGGGCGAGATCGTGCGCACCAAGAAGGCGGGCGGCAAGATCGCCGTGGTCTGCGGCCCGGCGCTGGTGCATACGGGGGCTGCGCCCTCACTGGCCCGCATGATCCGGGAGGGCTACGTCGATGTGCTCCTGGCGGGAAACGCCGTGGCGGTGCATGACATCGAGCGGCAGCTCTTCGGCACCAGCCTGGGCATGAACTGCCAGGGAAATGCCATATCCGGAGGGCACAGAAATCACCTTTACGCCATCAGCGAGATCATGGCCAGCGGCTCCATCAAGAACGCCATCGCCGAGGGAAAGCTTAAGGGCGGCATCATGTACGAGGCGGAGAAGAAGGGCATCGCCTACATCCTGGCGGGATCCATCCGCGACGACGGGCCCCTGCCTGAGGTCATATCCGATACCGTGAAGGCCAAGGACGCCATGGACAGGGCTCTTCGGGGTGTGAGCATGGCCATAATGCTGGGCACAATGCTGCACTCCATAGCGGTCGGCAACCTGCTGCCCTCCTTTGTCAAGACCATCTGCGTGGACATCAATCCCTCCACAGTGACCAAACTGATGGACCGGGGTTCGGCCCAGGCCATCGGCCTGGTGACCGACATCGGCATATTCCTGCCCCAACTGGCCGAGGAGATCGAGAGGCAGAAGAACGGAGAGACGGTCGCAGGGAAGGGCGGAGCGGAGACGCTGCCCTGCTAGGATCGCAAATCTTAAATTAGGGCGGGGCTGTAACTGTCCCGCTCAAAAACATCAGCGGGCCGCCGTGGCTTAGCCCGGTTAAAGCGGCTGATTCGTAATCAGCAGTTCATGGGTTCGAATCCCATCGGCGGCTTTTATTCTGATTTTAGTAATCGATTATCACACGCATGGCAGCCAGTCGACGCTTATGGCTCCGCAGGTAAAGTTGCCCCAGATCTGGATGAACTTCTCGATAGAGAATACGCCGGTCAGATCCTCGACGCTGCGGCCGTACTCGGCGTGCCGGCCCTTCAGGCTACTCTCAGCCATCGGATCTCGGGAGATCCAGCCTATGTGAAGCCACGTCGATGACATTGATTATGTGGCCTTATCTCCCTTTATCATCTCCACCAGCGCCCTCGCCTCCACCAGCCCGTAGCCGCCCTGCTTTGCAGCAGCCTCATCAAAGCTCTCCACGGAATCGGGGACGATCCCCTTTCCGGCGATGGTGAAGGGCACAGGGTCGCGACTGTGCGTCTTGATGGAGATGGGGGTGGCGTGGTCGGGCAATAGCATCACTCGCCAGTCTTGGCTGCTCTTCTCCAGGCCCTCGACAACCGGCCCGACCACCATTTCGTCGAACAGCTCAATGGCTTTCACCTTCAGTTCGACATTGCCCTCGTGGCCTGCCTCGTCCGGAGCCTCGATGTGCAGATAGACGAAATCGCAGCTCTTCAGAGCTTCCATTGTCGCCTGCACCTTTCCCCCGTAGTTGGTGTCTATGTTGCCTGTGGCCCCTGCCACGTCTATGACCCGCATCCCCGCATATCTGCCTATGCCCTTGAGCAGGTCCACGGCGCTGATCATGGCCCCCAGCAGGCCGTACCTCTGCTGGAAGGATGGCATGGCCGGGGCCGGACCCTGCCCCCAGAGCCAAATGGCATTGGCCGGGCGCTTTCCAGCGGCGATGCGCCGCAAGTTGACGGGATGGCTCTCCAGGATAAGCCGGGCCGCCTCCATGAGCCGGATGAGCAGGTCAGCGTCCGGGCCGCGGGGCAGGTGCTCTGCCGCCGGCTGGTCGCTGATGTCGTGGGGCGGAGTGCAGATCGCCTGCCCGCCGGCCTGCAAGACCAGCAGGTTTCGGTAGCTCACACCTGCGTAAAGCCTGCCGCCCGGCATGATGGGAGCAAGAGAGTCGATAAGAGCCCGCCCCTCCTCGGATGTGATGTGCCCGGCGCTGTAGTCCTTCATGATGCCCTCTTCTAGGGTCACGAAGTTGCAGCGGAAGGCGATGTCGGAAGGCCCCAGGGCCACACCCATAGCCGCCGCCTCCAGAGGAGCGCGGCCGGTGTAGTGCCTGGCTGGCTCATATCCCATGACCGACAGATTGGCCACGTCGCTTCCCGGCGAAAATCCATCGGCTACCGTGCGGACAAGGCCGCTCTTCCCTCTCTTCGCGAGGTCGTCCATGTTAGGCTTAAAAGCTGCCTGCAAGGGGGTCTTTCCCTGCAAAGCCGGCAGCGGCAGGTCTGCCATGCCGTCGCCCAGGAGAACTACGAGCTTCATCCTGGGAGAAGATGAGAAAATAGTATTAATCGTCTTCGTTTGGATGTCCTTGCTTCATTTTTTATGGCTCTTCTTCTTTCTGGCCTGCTCTTCCTCGCGGGCATTGATCTCCGCCAGATGTCTGTTGAGCACTTTGGCCAGGGTGTTGAGCTTGACGCGGGGGCAGGTGGCGCCGCGGGTGATGCCCGTGACTATGTCCACAACCTCTCCTTTGGTCTGGACGTTCTTGTAGGCGGGCTTCACGTTGCGGGTCTTGATGCCCTCCCTGGCGAAGTCCTCCATGTCCATGGGGCACTGGGCCACCACCACCGCCGGAATGTCCACCTGGGATAACAGCTCCTTGGCCTTGGATATGACGTGCGAGCGCACATTGCCCAGGTGCAGTACGGCGATCTTGTGGCGCGCCACCTGCTCCAGCTCTCTCTCGTTGAGGCCGAATGTCGGTCCGTAGCCTCGCGAAGCCTGGGGAAAGCTCTCCGGCAGGCCCGTCCCCGCCTCCAGCACCAGCACGGAGGTCTGAATTCCCTCCCGGCGCAGGCCGTATGTCATCTCGCAAACCGGCTTGGTGATATGACGCCTGCCCGGAGACATGGCTATGGCTATCACATCCGGCTTTGTCGCCTCGGAGAGTGTGCCCCTCTGAGCCAGGCCGCCACCCTTGGCCAGGCCCATGCTCTCCCGGCAATCGACCACTTGAGTTGCCCTGCCAATCATGCTCTATTCCTGGGCAGGGATCGGATAAAGACTTGACGATTTGCAAATTGCAATGCGTTTTTAAGCTGAAGAATATCTTTTGAATCCATGCTCACCTTCATTGGCCTCGGCCTGTATGACGAGCGGGATATATCCGTCAAGGGCCTGGAAGCTGTCCGCGCTGCCGACAGGGTTTATGCTGAGTTCTATACCTCCCGGCTCATGGGTGCCGGATATGAGCGGCTTGAGGCTCTGTACGGCAAGAAGATTCACCTGCTCTCCCGGACCGATGTGGAGGTGGACCCGGCCTGGCTGAAGGATGCTCTGGATATGGATGTGGCCTTCCTGGCCGGGGGCGACGCCATGGTCTCCACCACCCACCTGGACCTGCGGCTGCGGGCGATGGAGATGGGCATCCGGACGCGGGTGATTCACTGCTCATCCATTGTCACCGCCGTTTCGGGTCTGTGCGGCCTGCAGAACTACCGCTTCGGCCGCTCCACCACCATTCCCTTTCCATATGTCTCCCGGGGCAGGCGCATCATCCCCGAAACGCCCTATCAGGTCCTAAAGGAGAACCTGAGCCGAAACCTGCATACCATGCTCTTCCTGGACATCCAGGCCGCTCCGGCGGAAAGGTACATGACGGTCTCCGAAGGCGCATCTCTCCTTTTGGAGATGCAGGATGCCGCTGCCGAGAGGTGCCTGGACGGGCTGATAGGCATCGGAATCGCCCGGGCCGGCTCGGAGGAGGCGGCAGTCCATGCCGACCTGCTGGCAGGGCTGAACAGATACGACTTCGGCGGCCCCTTGCATATCCTGGTAGTCCCGGCACGACTGCATTTCATGGAAGCCCAGGCTCTGCGCGTACTGGCGGGCGCTCCTGAGGATGCATTGCAGGCGGTGGAGTGAATTATGCCTCCTTGCTCTTCGCTATTTACTGTGGCTAACTTAAGTTGCTCCGTCTTCATGCAGTCAGGTCGTCTCTGCGCCTCTGTGCCTCTGTGGTTTTGTTCAGTAGCAGTAGTGTAAATTGTCGAAAGCTCACCAACCAAACCACAGAGACGCAGAGGACAGAGAAGCACACAGAGAAGAGCTAACACGGGGAGGCAAATCTATTAATATCTCTGGGTATTCTCCCAGACATCCCTGATCCATCTTCCAGGAGTACCTGGATGCCATGCGATAGAGGATGTCAAATTAGAAAGCCAGTGAATTTCATGTCAGAGGACCATATGCCCAAAGTTACAGTGGATATACCCCAGCACATCGTAGACGATGTCCAGGTCCATGTCGGAGACGGAAAGAAGTTTGTGAGCTTCTCCGATGCCGTGCGATCGGCCCTGCGCAAGATGCTCGACCAGCTCGATGAGATCGACCGCCGCAGAGGGAGGGCCCAGGAATGAAGCTGGGACTCGTCACGGAGTTTGATGCCGCGCACAGCCTGCCCGGCTATCAGGGCAAGTGCGCCCACCTGCATGGCCACACCTATCAGGTGGAGGTGGTGGTGGAGGGCCAGGTGGGCGCGGACGGCTTTGTCATGGATTTCTACCAGCTAAAAAAGATCATTGCCGCGGCCATGAAAGACCTGGACCACGCTTACCTCAACGACATCCTGCCCAATCCCA
>Ga0116171_10003564_pt1 | contig 14328 bp, 12 predicted proteins | sample AD_JPNHW2_MetaG_FD_89798 | JGI IMG/M metagenome (GOLD analysis project Ga0116171, IMG submission 89798) | Active sludge microbial communities of municipal wastewater-treating anaerobic digesters from Japan - AD_JPNHW2_MetaG | ecosystem: Engineered > Bioreactor > Anaerobic > Digestate | place...
CGACCGCTTGCTCGCCTCACCCGACAAGAACCCCGACGTGCTTGACCGCATCTACGATCGGGAGGCGGCCGCACGCCTGCTTGTGGCCCTCGGCGACCACGAGAGGGCGGCCGCCCTGGTCGCCGACCTGTTGCGTGAGCCGTCGTCCCTGACGCTCCAGGCCCTGGCTCTCGATCCGGTCTGGGCACCCCTGCGCACCGATGCCCGGTTCGCCTCGCTCTTCCGGTCCTGATGACTCGCAAGGAGCTCCCGTGAGATACCACCACGTCGGAATCCCGACCACCATCCCCCGAGCAGGCGAGGTCTACCTGGCCGAGCACAGGACGTATGTCCAGGGGTTCTCGGACAGCCCCTACGGAGTCGAGTGGCTGCGTTTCGAACCTGGCGCACGCACGCCCGACCTGGTCCAGAGCCTTCCTCACGTCGCTTTCGAGGTGGATGACCTGGAGGCCGCGCTCGCCGGCCAGGAGGTCCTCATCGCGCCGAACTCCCCGAGCCCGGGAGTGCGGGTTGCGTTCATCGTCCACAATGGAGCGCCGATCGAGTTCCTCGAGTTCACCGACCCCGACCACCCGGACCGCCGGCCCGATCGCACTTCTCCCAGCGGCTGATGGACCGAGCGGCCCGCCGCATCCACGGCCCTGGCACGGGCGCTGCAGCTCCCCAGCCCCTGCGCTCGCTACAATGGTCGAAGCATGATGCCTGCCAGAGTCGGTCACTACCGTCTGGAGCGCCATCTGGCGAGGCTCGCGTCCTGCGACGAGCTCGCGGGCTGGGACGAGCAGCTCGACCGCCCGGTTCGGGTCCTGTGCGTGCCTCTGGACGGCGTGGCGATCGAGGACCGCGAGGACTGGCGCCGCAGGGTCAGGGTCATGTCGTCCGTCACCCACCCGGCGGTCGTGCACGTCCTGGACATCATCCATCAGGACGGTAGCGACTGGATCATCCAGGAGTGGGTCGAGGGCGAGCCGCTCGACGATGTGGCCCGCCGCCAGCCACTCGCGGTGACCGAGGCGGTCAGACTGGGTGCCGAGCTGGCGGACGCCCTGGCCGCCGTCCACCTTCAGCACCTCGGTCACGGGCGTTTCGACCTGCGACAGGTCCTCCTCACCCCCGCCGGGCACCTGAAGGCAACTGGCTTCTGCCTGCCACCGTGGGGCAGCGACCGGGTTCCCGAGCCCGGGCACACCGCGCAGACAGCCGCCGACATCCGCGCTTTCGGCGAGGCACTGCTTGCCATGTTGGGGATGCCAGACAGGGCCGGCCGTCATGAGCAGCCCCTGACACCGCACGAGCTTCAGCCGTTCATCGGCAGGGTCGGTGGAGAGCTGGGGGCTTCCCTGGAGCGGCTGCTCGGCGGCCTACTGGCCGTCCCCGGGGTGCCCGTCACCGAGAACCTCGCCGAGACTGCCGCCGAGCTGCACGCCCTGTCCCACCGCAGCCAGACGGCGACCCAGGATGCCCCCGCCGTGGCCCAGGCTCTTGCTCCCCGGCGACGCGGCCGGCGGCTGTCCGTGGCGGCCGCCCTGGCCATTGCCGCCGCGGGCGCCGCCGGTTGGTGGTGGCGGACCTCCCAACGACCCCTCGCCGTGGCCGTGCTGCCCGTCCAGGCCCCCGCCGACACCGACGATGCGCGGCTGGCCGCCGTCGCGGTCTCCGACGCCGCGGCCATCGGGCTGGCCGGTGTCACTGGCCTCGTCCTGACCTCGGGCCGGGAGGTCCAGGGGCTGCGCGTGGCCGGGCGCAGCGACGCCGAGATCGCCCGCGAGCTCGCGGTACAGGAGGTGGTCGAGATCGGGCTCGTGGCGAGCCCTGCGCAGACCGGCCTGACGATCACGCTGCAGCGCCGCCGTGTTCGGGACGGGAGGGTTCTCTGGAGCCAGCAGCTCCACGCCGACACCTGGGATCTCGTCACCCTGCGGGAGCTGGCAGGCGAGCTCCTGAGCGGCGCCTACCGAGGCTACTACTCGTCGAGAGGTCACCCGAAGAATGCCTCGCCGGCTGCCGTCCGGGCCTACCTCACCATCCGTGAGCGGACCATCTCCGGGCATCTCTCGCCGGACCGGCAGGACGAGATTCGCATCCTGGAGGAAGCCGTCGCCGACTCTCCACGCTTCGTCGAAGGCTGGTACTGGCTGGGCGAGCAGTACCGGGCCCGATTCGCGCTCCACCTGCGGGACGAGGACCGCGTCAAGTGCGAGGCCGCCCTCGCCAGGGCACAGGCGGCCGGGGCCTCGCTCATGCAGATCGGGTACCTCCAGATTGGCCTTGCCGTCGCCACCGGTCAGACCGCCAGGGCCGTCGAGCTGGCCGAGAGTCTCACCAGGGCAGCGCCGGGGAACCCCGACGCCTGGCAGTCTCTTGGGATCGTTCTCTCCCGCGCCGGGCGCTTCGACGAGGCCGAGGTCGCTTTTGGGCGCTCCCTGCGGCTCCTGCCCAGTGCCGGGGCGTACCTTGCCCTGGCGGCGGCACGCAGCGCCCGCGGCGACCACGACGGTGCCCGCCGTGCCCTCGCCGAGTACAGATCGATTGGCAAGGAAGGCATATCCTACCTGTCGGCGGCGGCCGAGGTCGAGATGTACGCCGGCAACCACGAGGTCGCCGAGCGTCTCTACCGTGAGCTCCTGGAAAAGCGTGGCAGCCGTGTCGACATCGCGCACCTCGGCAACTGTCTCTACTACCTGGGCCGCTTTGGCGAGGCGGAGGCGCTGTACCGACGCGCCGTCGACGACGACCCAAAGGACTTCCTGGCCCAGCGTGACCTCGCCGACACGCTTCGGGTGCTCGGCCGGCCCGAGGAGGCCAGGCTGCACTTCGGCGAGGCCTTGAATGCCTGTGAGGCGTTGCCGGACGCGGCCCGCAAGGACCGCTCGGCGCTCGAGACCAGGGCGGTGTGTCTCGCCCAGCTCGGCCGCCGCCCGGAGGCCGCGGCGGCCACCGAGGCCGCTCTGGCGGAGTTCCCTTCGCATCCCGGCACGCTGTTCACGGCGGCACTGGTCGCGGCCGTCAACGGGGACCGGGAGGGCGCCATCGCCTGGAGCCGACGCGCACGCCAGGCGAACGCGCCGGCCGCGTGGTTCAGCGGACCGGAGTTCGCCTCGCTGCGCGCCGATCCCCGCTTCGAGCCGCTGCTCCGAGACAGACGCTAGGAGGCAGTCGGAGAAATGGGAAGGTCCGCGCGCCTTCTCCGACAGGCTCCGAGGCCGAACGCCGGCGCATCATGGTGGGAACGACGTCGGCGGCCAGTTGGGATCGTTGGTCCCTCCCGGGTCCGTCTGGACGACGAGTGAACCCTGCCGGGTCAGCAGGACCTGGTAGAAGAAGTAACCGTCCTGCTTGTTGTTCGCGGTCGTAACGAGGTCGGGGAGATGCGAGCCAGTCGAGGACTCCAGCTCTCCAGGCTTCAGACCGAGGGCGTCCTTGCCCAACACGGGTTTGGTCGCGGGATTCTTGTACTTGTCGGTCGGCTGGACGGCGAAGAACCTGATCTCCGCCTTGTCGACATCGGCCGGCACGTTCTGGAACACCCATCGGACGAGTGACGGACCAGAGGCGTAGAAGAGCTGCGCTCCATCCGGATAGCATCTTGCGACCAGATCTCCCGGTCGCATCCCTGGCTCGACCCTCACCACGACCACCGCGTACCGCTCAGCCATCAGTTCCTCCTTTCCAACCACCCAACGAGAGCCTGGCACGGAAACTGGATCTTCCTGGGACGGACTTCATCCTCCTCTCTCCGGCTCGCTTTTCGCAACTTCTACCATGCTAGCACTCGAACCAGGAGCCGACGGAGGCAGTACAATGCGCGGGTGCTGACACGAGCGCTGCGGGCGATGGTCGGACTCCTGGTGGCGGTCTATCTGACCGGCGCCGGCTGGTTCTTCATCCTCGCTCCCTGGGGCCACTTCTGGACCGAGCGCGTGCTCGCGGCCATGCCCTTCTGGCTCGTCCCAGTGGTCGCCAGCGGCGCCTTTCGCGGCGCCCTCGCCGGTTTCGGCGCCATCCACTTTGCGGTCGCCTTCGTCTGGCTGGACGGCGCGTTGAGGAAGGCGTGATCGTCGGGCTGGGCATAGACGCGGTCGGAGTCGCGCGCGTGGCGCGGCTCCTCGACCGCCACCCCGAGCGTCTGTTCGCGCACTGCTTCCGGGCGGACGAGGTGCGACGGCCCGGCGACGCACAGCATGTGGCCGGGCTCCTGGCCGCCAAGGAGGCAGCGTTCAAGGCGCTGGGCACTGGCTGGGGAGAAGGCGTCGGATGGCGCCAGGTGGTGGTGGAGCGCCTCGCCAACGGGCAGCCGAGCCTTCGCCTGGAAGGAGCCGCCTCGCGGCGCGCCGCGGAGTTGGGCGCGGTCTGCTCGCACCTGACCATCACCCACGACGGAGGCCTGGCCATCGCCGTGGTGATCCTGGAGGCTCGGACCGCATCGCCTGGAAACGCTACAATCGCAGTCTGATGGGCGAAGAGCACGATCCCCTGGACGACTCGCAGTTCCTGCCGATGTCCACCGTCGAACCGGACAGGCACTCGACCGTCATGGGCTTCCTGCGCAGCCGCTTCATTACCGGCGCCCTGATCGCATTCCCACTCGCGATCTCCCTCTTCTTCGGGCGGTTCTTCTTCAGGCTCCTCGACAGTTGGTCCTACCCGATCAGCCAGCGCCTGTTCGGCCGACCGATTCCGGGCGCCGGGGCGGCCCTCGCCCTCATCATCATCTTCGTCCTCGGAATCCTCGGCCACAACGTCATCGGCCGACGTGTCCTCAAGCTTGGGGAGCGTATCCTCGCCCGGGTGCCCGTCTTGCGCCCGATCTACCTCGGCGCCAGGGAAGTGACACGCGCCTTCTCCCACAACCGCACGAAGGGCTTCCGGCGGGTCGTGCTGGTCCCCTTCCCCATTGACGACGTGTGGGTTGTGGGGTTCCTGACCGGCGAGTTCGAAACCGTTACCGACGAGGGGCCGCGCCGCATGGCGTCGATTTTCATGCCCACGACTCCAAACCCGACCACCGGCTTCTACATGCTCTATCCGATCGAGAAGGTCCGGTCGACGACGATCACGGTGGAAGAGGCCGTCCGCATGGTGATCTCTGGCGGCCTGGTGTCGCCGGATCCCCGGCGCATCATGACTCCCGCCTCCAGCCCATCGGAGGCCCGGCCATGACCCTCAGGCCCAGCTCGGACCCGCACGCTCACGCGGCCGCCGTCGACGCGGCCCTTGCCACCGCCTACCCTGACGCCACCTGCGAGCTCGTTCACCACGGTCCCTACGAGCTGCTGGTGGCCACCATCCTCTCGGCCCAGTGCACTGACGTGCGGGTCAACATCGTGACCCCGGCGCTGTTCGCCAGGTTCCCGGACGCCGCCGCTCTGGCTGGCGCCGAGCCGTCCGAGCTGGAAGAGCTGATCCGGAGCACGGGCTTCTTCCGCAACAAGGCGAGGTCGTTGCTGGGCATGGCCCGCGCCGTCGTCGAGCGTCACGATGGCAAGATCCCGACCGACATGGACGCGCTCACCGCCTTGCCGGGCGTCGGTCGCAAGACCGCCAACGTCGTGCTCGGCACGGCCTTTGGTCTGGCCACCGGCGTCGTGGTGGATACCCACGTCACCCGCCTTTCTGGCCGCCTCGGCCTGACTCGGCAGGACGACCCGGAGAAGATCGAGCGGGAGCTCATGGCACTCTTCCCCGAGACCTCCTGGGTGGTCCTCAGCCACCGCCTCATCCTGCACGGCCGCCGCATCTGCACCGCCCGTAAGCCCGCTTGCGACCGCTGCCCCCTCGCCCCGCTCTGCCCCCGCGTCGGAGTGGAGTAGCTCCTCACCCACCCTCCAGCGAACCAGCTCATCACCGATTCCAGTGATCAGCGGACTGGTCTCGTCTTGCCTTGTCCTGTCTTTGCTGATGAGCTGATAGGGTGATCTCCTGAGTATCCTCGGCGGGCGGGTGGGGGATGGTAGGATTCCCGCACGGGAGGCCCCCATGCACCCACGCGCGCCCTGGGGCGGTTGGATCGAAGTCGTGACCGGCAGCATGTTCTCCGGCAAGTCGGAGGAGCTCATCCGCCGGCTGCGGCGCGCCATCATCGCCCGCCAGCGGGTCCAGGTCTTCAAGCCGGCCGTCGACGAGCGCTACGCGGCGACTCAGGTGGTTTCTCACTCGCGGTGGCGCCTGGAAGCCGAGCGCGTGGTGCGGGCCGCCGAGATCCTCGAGCACCTGGACCCCAGGACCGAGGTCGTGGGCATCGACGAGGGGCAGTTCTTCGACGAGGACCTGGTGCGCGTCAGCAGCCACCTCGCCGATCTGGGGAAGCGGGTGATCGTGGCCGGCCTCGACATGGACTTCCGCGGCAAGGCCTTCGGCCCCATGCCCGAACTCATGGCGGTGGCCGAGGACGTCGAGAAGATGCACGCCATATGCGCCCGCTGCGGCGCCGCCGCGTCCTATACGCAGCGCCTCTCGCAGTCCCAGGAGCAGGTGGTCGTCGGCGCGGCTGACATCTACGAAGCCCGTTGCCGCCGGTGCTTCGACCCCGGTGGCCCGGCTGTCCAACCGGAGCTCTTCCCTCCCGAGGAGCTCTGATCCCCCCACACCACCGGACTTCAGGCTCAAGCTCCCCCGCCCTTCGTTGAAGTGGTCCAGGCCAGGGGCTGGTCAGCGCCCCTCGAAACTGGGGCCCCGCGCCTGACCTGGCGGACCTGGGGCTTTGACTCCCCCGCCGGAGAGCGTACCCTGCGCCTGACCTCGTGAGCAGGCTCGCTGGCCTGTCGGGGACCTGAGGAGCTGAAGATGAACCGAAAGACGACGGGGGTGGTTGTGCTCGTGGCGGGTGTGCTGCTTTTCCTTGTGGCGGCCACCGCGGACTCACTCGGGGTCGGAGGCGCACCCGGCTTCGGCTGGAAGCAGATTACCGGGGTCGTCGTGGGAGTGGTCGCGGCCGCCGCGGGGATGAACCTGCTGCGTTCGAGCTAGAGCCGCGCTGGGTTGCGGGGTCTGATCAGCACCCCGGACCACGGGTCGCGCGCCGCTCAGGTTCTGTCTGGGCTGGGCCGACACCACCTGCCCAACAGCCAGGGACGCCAGCATCAGAAGGGCGGATCCCGCCCGGAGCAGTCCCAGGAGTCGGTTTCCGAAGCGGGCGTACAGGAACCCGGCGCCCAGCAGCAGCGCTCCCACGGCTACCAGGACCAGGATCTGGTAGACGCGGGGCAGGTCCCAGATGTCCCACAGGCCCAGCTTCGCAACCGTGAAGGCCAGGACCACCAACCCGAGCCAGCGGTGCAGGGCGTCACGGGCGACGAACCCGGCGGCCAACAACAGGCCACCGACTCCCCCCATGGCAAGGGTCACGGAGACGCCCCGCCTCGCCGCCTGGGCGGCCCTGGCGACGCCGACGCGGCCCATGAAGGCGGCGAACTCGCCCGCGTCCAGACCCCCGGGGAACACCGGCAGGATCGTCACGAGCGCACGCACCTCGCTGATCACCAGCGCCAGCAGCAGCACGTATCCGAGCACGGCCATCGGCGCCCACACCTCCCGGCGACGCGCGCGGCTTCCCAGGCGGGCGGCGAGCAGGAACGCCAGCCCTACCCCGCCGAGACCCAGGGCGCGGGGATTGACCAGCGGCGCCGGCTGCAGGGCGCCCTCCGCCCCGCGCGAGCCGACGAAGCGTGCCAGCATGCGGGCGGGCTCGACGACGTCCACCGCCAGCATGCGGAGCAAGGCGACGGCGAGCAGCGCCACACCGCCGGCGAGCCAGCGATCGTCGCCGTCCCGGGCCCCGAGACCCACCACGACCAGGCCGAGCAGCGCCCACACCAATGTGACCGTCACGCCCGAGAACGCCAGCCCGATAGCGAGTGTGACGAGCCCGACCCCACACCCCAGCAGCGCTGTCGCGGCCGTCCGGCCGTCACTGCGAAGGCGCAGCACGGCGACACCCAGGGCAAGCACCGCAAGCCCCGCTCCGGCCGCGGCCAGCGACCGCAACCCGCTGTCTCCCCTTGCCGTTCCGGCCAGCAGCACGGCCGCAAAGCCGAGTGGCCCGGCCACCGTCACGAGGACGATCGACGCCGAGGCGGTGGCACGGCGGAGCAGCAGGGCGTGCGCGCCGCCGAGCAGGTACACGGCCCCCCACGCGGCGGTCAGGAGCAGGAAGCCGGCCGGCATGGAGACGCCTCGCGGGTTGGCCGCCAGCAGCGCCAGGAAGGTCACCACGGCCCCGGTGCCGAGAACCGCCGGCCGGTCCGTCCACGCTCCGAGCACCACGGCGCCCGCGGCCAGGAGCACGAGCAGCGCGGCCAGCGCCTCTGGATGGTCCGGAAGCAGGATCCGGGCGGACAGAATCACGGCGCTCACGAGGCTGAAAGTGAGGATGGCAGCCTCCGCCGAGGAAGGCCGCTGCCCGGACCTCGACCGGGCACGGCGGATCATGTCCCCAACGTAGATGCCGACCCACAGCACCGCCGGGGCGAGCATGAGCAGAGGGCGGGAGCGGGCCAGCTCGGCGCGCGCCATGAGGAAGACGAACGACACCATCAGGGGCAGGGCGACCAGAGGCGTCTGGGCGTCGGCGCGTAGCAGGAGGACCGACGCGAGCCCGCACATCGCCGCCGCCATGGCGAGCAGCTCTGGCCGATCGGCCAGCAGGAGCGCGGCGCCGAGGTGGGCAAACAGCAGGCCCGCGAGCCGCATCCCTGTCGGGCCTGGGTCGGCCCAGTCGCGCCGGCGCGCGGCCTTGGCGGTCACCACCCACTGCGCGGCGAACGCCGCCACGAGGCCCAGCGGCACCAGCCGCGTGGCGAGGGGAAAGTAGGCGCCTGCGGAGCCGGGAATCGCTCGTCCGTCCAGGGGGTCGATGGCCGGAGGACCGTTGCGGAAGAATCTCCCGAACCAGGCCATCGAGAGCCCGGCGCTGCCGGCGACCGCCAGCCAGGCGGCAGCCGCGAAGCGCTGGCGCACGGCCACCGCCAGCACCCCGCTGGTGACCGCCAGCAGGTAGATGCCGTGGGCCAGCGGGCGATCATGCCCGGTCGAGAGCAAGACCGGGTTGGCCAGCGCGGCACCGAGCGCCAGCACCAGGACGACCTCCGAGCGGTGACGGACCGAGAGCGCCGCGGCCAGGACCGCCACCACCACCAGCGCGGCGAAGGCGACAGGCATCGGCAGCAGCTCGTAGAATCCGTACGCGGCGTAGCCGGAGACGTACAGCAGGGCGAGCCCCACGCCCACCAACCCCTGGACGTATGCCGGCCTTGCCTTCGGGCGCATCCACTCGGCGCCAGCCAGCACCGCGACACCGGCCAGGACACCCAGCGCCACGCGGCCCCAGGGCCCAATCCACTCGTTGTCTACCGCGTACTTGAAGAAGTAGGCCGCGCCCAGGACCAGCACGGCAGCACCGATGCGGGTGAACCAGGTGACGCCAATGCGCTCCTCCAGGGACGGGGCGGGCGCCGGTGGGAGGACCGGAGCGGCAGGAGGTCGCACCGGCCCGGTCGCCGCCGCGGGCGCGGCCGGCGCATGGGGCGCGACGGGCTCGGGAGGCGGGGTCGGCAGAGGTGGAGCGGTCGAAACCTCGACCAGATGCTGGGCGGGCACCGGTGCGGAGGCTGGCCGGGCGCCGTGCACCTCGGCTGGACCGCGCGCCTCGGCCTGCATCCGGGCCAGCCACGCCTCCATGACGCCAAGGCGCTCCTGGGCGCGCCGCACCTGCCCGCGGGCCTCGAGAGCCACAACCAGGGCGACAAGCGGCACGACCAGCACGGAGACCGCGACGACGAGGGAAAGCAATAGGGTGGCCATGGTGGCGGCGACTCCTCCCGCGACAAGCTCGGACACTGGGGCCATTCTCACCTGTCCGGCCGGCGGGGACAATGGCACGCACCGGCCAGCCGCCCGGCTGGGAACATTCCCGACGGGTCAGCCCGGAGGGTCCCCGCGCTATCTCACCTGGCCGGAGTCGGAGTCGACCATCATCCCGGAGACGTCGACGGCCTCGAAGTCGCTACCGTGGACCTGGGCGAGGGCGCGGAGGGTGTCGTTGTTCCACCGCTCGTCGGGGACGCCGGAGATGTACCAGTTGCTGCCGTTGTCCGCCAGGATGAGCCCGTACATCTTGAAGGCGTCGAGGATCACCCGTAGCTGGGTCGAGAACCCCGAGGTATTGAATGCCGCCTTGAGTCGGAACCGTTGCCCCATCGGCGGCCGCGCCGGGTCGGTGCTCGACGACGCAAAGTGGCGCGCCGGCCAGACGTAGGCGCGGCGGGTGAGCTGGGCGGTGAAGCGGATGGCGTGACGAATGGCGCCGGAGGCCACCTCGTCGTATCGCACCAGGCCCGGGAGCACCGGCAGTCCGGCGGCGTCCGCGGAGGTCCAGCCGTCCGGCCGGAGGGCGTTCGAAGTGAGGCCGAACAGCGCTCCCGATCCGGCATGCCAGGAGCCGTCGCCATTCGGGTAGCTGGACCAGGTCTCGTAAAGCTTGCACTGCCCCTGGAGCAGCACGAGGACATGACGGTCGCCCGAGGAGCCCGAGCCGCCCTCGACCGGAGCGTTCGGCGGGATGGGATACGGTCCGGGGTCGCTCTCGTCCGCGTACTCGAAGGTGACCGGCACGAACGCCTGGCTCGCCGGGACGACGACGAATGGGATGCCGATTGGCCCGCCATCCCACAGGCCGGATCCGAAGTCGGCCTTGAGACCGCGGCCGGCGCCGATGGTGTTAATGTAGTCCGCCGACCGGGCGTGCACGGGGGCCGAATCGACGCGCGCGTTCCAGATGTTGTTGGCCGGGAACACGGGGCAACCGCCGAGCGTGGGCCCCGGGCCGGGCGGCACGGTCGGCGACGGCGTCCGGGTCGGCGTGCGGGTGGGAGTCGAGGTGACCGTCGGGCGCGGGGTGGCCGTCGGGCGCGGCGTCGCGGTCCTGGTCGGGGTCGGCGGGATCGTCGGACGGGGAGTCGCGGTCCGGGTCGCAGTCGCGGTTCGCGTCGGCGTGGCGACAGTGGGCACAGCGCGCAGGAGGCGGCGGCGGGGCACTCCAACCTGATGGACGGGGGCGTCGGAGGTGCCGGGCTCGGAGGGGGTCTGGGCCACGAGGTGCCCAGCCACGAGCAGACTCCCGAGCACCAGAGCCGCCACCAGGCTTCCCGCCGCCAGCCATCGCGCCATGCCCACGGTTTGTCCGCCTCTCGCGCCTCGGTGTCCTGTCCACAGTATCGCAGCGGCAGGTCCGGACGACTGTGCGCCTGGTCACCTGGGACGGTCCCCGTCCGCCACTGGCGTGAGCTGGGACCGTCAGCGTCCGTCTGCCCGGCCGAGCTACTTCGCGCCGGCAGCGCGGAGGATCTTGGCCGCTTCCGGGCACGCCCCGGCCTCCTGCATGATCGTCAGGCCGGGGGCACGCTGGTAGTTGAGGTCCGCCTTGAGGCCGACGAGGGCCTTGACCGTGCGTGGCATGCACATCATGACCGCCCAGTTGAGCACCGGCACTCCGTACTGGTCCCGCGCATTCGGGTTGACGCCCAGCTTGATGAGCTTGAGCGCCTGCTCCTCGTCCTTCGCCATCATCGCCTTGATCAGCAACGGTGTCAGGGTTTCGGGGGCGATCGTGCTGGTTGTGGCGGGCGGCAGAGTCGGCGTCGGGGCCGCCTGCTCCGGCACGTCGGGCTCCGCCACTCGAACCGGTGCGGCAGGGGCGGCCACGAGCTCGACGGCGCATGCGTAGGTGTGCCCGTCGGCCTCCCGCTTGCCGAGAGTCATCGAGGCGGCTGTGAGGCCCGGTGCCGCCTTGCCGGGCTTGTACTCGAACCACTGGCCGGGTAGCACCGCCGTACCCTCGATGCCCCTGTGATTGACCCCGACGTTGACCAGCTTGGTACCGTCGATGCGCAGCGTGAGCACGACGAGCTCACCGCGCCTGGCCCGCTGGCCGAGCTCCCAGTCGTCGGTGGCCACGGCGTCTCCCAGGGCCTTGTCCGTGAGCACCACCATGGTGTCCTGCTTGGCCTCGTCGAAGAGGCCCTCCTTCCGGTAGCTTGCCGCAAACGCGAGTGGCGTCGCCTTGCCATCCACCGTGACCGTTCCGCTGGCGCGGCCGGGCTCGACCGCGAGCGCCAGGCCCGCCAGGCACACGGTCAATGTGAGCGTGATGAGAGCTGCTATCGTGTTCCGCATCGATCTGCCCCCCAGGCGGCCTGTTCGTCGAGCGATCACGACCCCACTCGGATCTGTCCCGCGCTCGCCAGGCCGTCGACTGGCCTTCCAAACGCCCGGGGTGATGGGAAAAGTCCTGGTTGGCCAGGAGGTCGTCAGGCCGGCGGCCAGAGCCGCGCGACCAGAGCATGAAAACCCTTGGGGGCGCGGACCGCACAGCGACGGCGGACCAGCTTCGGATAGTCGAACACGATGACCGTCCGGTCGCCCACGTGGTTGGTGGCGGAGACCTCAAAGCAATCACCCGAGGAGACAGCCTTCCGATCGATCTCGCAGCGCCAGCCCGAGCGCGTGGCCGAGGGGCACCGCAGATACTCGGCCACGTCGGCGCGGTCGTGGTCGGGCGCCACTGTCGCGAGGGGCCGGTCACCCGAGACGACCGAAATCTCCTTGATCGAGCCGCCGGAGTTGAGGTCGGCAGCCCACCCAGCCAGGCAGATCTGACCGTCCGGCCCCTCCACCCAGGCGTCCAGATGTCCAACCGGATCGTGATGGAACGCGAGCTCGGAGAACTCGCGGTTGAGGCTGGGAGCGAGGATGTAGATGTCCTGGAAGGTGCACAGGCCACGCTCGACGCGGTGCAGCCGCGCACGGCCAGGAATCACCTCGTTGACAACCCGATTGACGAACTGCTCGTTGACATAGGTCGATCCGTACTGGCTCCCGGGCAGCGTTCGGCTCTCGCTGCTCGTGGCGAACAGAATCCCGCTGGCCGGCCTCGCCATCCCAGGCGGAATCAGAGCGTAGTCGTGGGTGGAGAAGGCCAGGATCCCGCGCGGAGTCAGCCGCTCGAAGAGCGTCTTCAGCCAGATGCCGAACGTCTTCTCGGGCATGTGGCTGAAGAAGGAGGAGGCGAAGATGTAGTCGAACTTCCGGTCAGATGGGAACTTCGCCGGGTCGGGAACCGAGACGATGCCGTTGACACCGTAGCTGCGCTTCTGGAAGTCCACGGCCTCGGAGTAGATGTCGCAGGCCCAGATGCGATCGGGCGGTACCTCCTGGCAGAGGAAACGGGTCGAACGCCCATATCCGCACGCGAAATCCAGGAACGATCCGACGTTCTCGAGATGGCCGAAGTGCCACGCGCCAATCTGCCGTATCGAGGAGAGGATGCGTGAACCGATCATGTAGTAGCCGATGCCCGTTCGCCGACGGTCGCCCTTGTTCACCCTGAGATCGAAGAGCCACATCTCGTCGTCCTTGTCGATCCGGGAAACGAAGGTCTGGGGAGACGCGACGAGACGACGGACGAAGGTCCGCACGACGGGGTCTTCGTGGATCCTCAACTGCCTGCCGAAGCCGAACATCGAACCTCCCCGCCTGCGACCGTCCACCCGTGTCCCGGGTTGTTCACCTGCTTGCCGACAGCATCCTACATGACCGCTCGGCTGGTCGTGCCAAGGTGATCAGCCACCGATCGCTCCCCTCGACCGTCGCCTCGGCGCGCACCACGGCCTCGGCACTGCGGCTCCGGTCATTGGCACCACCGCGAGGGTGATGCGGTTCAGCGGCATGGCCTGGCTCGCCGGCCGGCTTCTTCTGGCGTTGGGCCTTGGCTCGTGTCCTGCCCGATCCCGGGAGCCTGTAGGCGGTGCCTGACCCGGGTCCCTCAACGGACTCTAGCCGTGTGCGGGCGGGTTGACCTGGGGTCTTCGGACGACGACACGGCGCTCAAGGCGAGGGCCGAAGCCGCGCGAGAAGCAATGGGAAACCCTCGCGCCTGCGAACCGCGTCGAGGTCCGGATCGGACGCGAGCAGCGCCGCGTCCTTGAAACCGAGGTCCACGGCCCTGCCGAGCGCCTCCAGAGCGGCCTTGACCTGACCGCCCCTGGAGCGGGCGCAGGCCAGGTTGTACCAGACCGTCTCATTCTCCGGCCTGATGGCCACGGCGACCTCGAGGGACGCAATCGCCTGCGGGATTGCGTGCTGGGCGAGCAGCTCCTGTGGACCGTAGAACGCGACCTGCACGAAGTCCCGGTTGAGGATGCGTCTGGCGGTGGTGCCGGCGACCCCGGGCAGGCCGGCCTGCCGCTGGAGCCCGGCGACATCGAGCGCCGCGAGGAGCCGCTTGCCCGGCATCGGCGGGTCAAGGCTCCTCAAGTCCCCCAGCGCCTGAGCCAG
>Ga0116171_10003565_pt1 | contig 14327 bp, 8 predicted proteins | sample AD_JPNHW2_MetaG_FD_89798 | JGI IMG/M metagenome (GOLD analysis project Ga0116171, IMG submission 89798) | Active sludge microbial communities of municipal wastewater-treating anaerobic digesters from Japan - AD_JPNHW2_MetaG | ecosystem: Engineered > Bioreactor > Anaerobic > Digestate | place...
GGACACATCTCTAATGATCCCCTAATCATTCCCTAATCATTCCCTAATCGGATTAGGGAATGATTAGGGGAAGACAAGAGAAAGACTAGAGATGTGTATAGTGGATCTTGGGGATTGATAAGGCCATTTTTTCCGGAGTTGTTGCCGCTCTTCCGCGGAAACGTGTAGCGGATAGTACAATATTTCCCTGAGTGATCCCTGAGATTCTCCAGATATCGCTTGACATTTGTATCGTTTGATGAAGTTGATTCAGCAATTACATGTAGATTGTGAGGTAGATATGAAAGAGCGTTACAAATTCATCGTTATCACAGACGTTGGCAGCACGATGACCAAAGCGGTTCTGGTCGGTTATCAGGATCAAAGCCTGAAGGTCTTGGGCATCAGTCATGCCGAGACGACCGTCGAAGTTCCGCTCAACGACGTTAAGATCGGAGTCCTCAAAGCGATCAGGGAATTGGAAACCGCCACAGGGATCCGGCTCCTGGGAAGCTCCGCGGAAAATACTCTTTCCTTCAGGGATGAAGTCGGCTACCTCACGACGAGCAGTGCCGGAGGTGGCTTGCAGATCCTGGTCATCGGGCTTACTCTTTTTGATTCCGCCAGTAGTGGCAAGCGAGCGGCTTATGGCGCGGGTGGGATCATCCTCGATACCTTTGCCCTGAATGACAAGCGAAAGGCAGTCGATCAGATGCTTGCCATGCGAAATCAGCATCCTGATCTTGTGCTGATCTGTGGAGGAACGGATGGCGGAGCGATCACCGGAGTCCTGCGTCTGGTGGAGATCCTCAGGCTGGCAAACCCTGCGCCGAAGTTTAACGAAGCGGGTCTCATCCCCGCGATCTATGCAGGGAACGTCGAGGCGTCTTCTCTGATCCAGAAGATGATCTCAGCCTATTTTGACCTGCACATACTGCCAAATCTGAGACCTTCTCCTGTGTTGGAAAACCTGAAACCGACGCAGGATATGATACAGAAGCTGTTTATGGAGAACGTCATGGAGAAGGCGCCAGGCTACACTGAACTCAAACAGACGGTCAACGCCGAGATCCTTCCCACGCCCGTCGGGGTCATGCAATGCCTGAAACTGCTCTCTCATGATGTGCCCAAGAATACACTTGCAGTGGATATCGGCGGCGCGACCACTGATGTTTTCACCATCCTTGAAGGTGTTTCTCAACGAACTGTCAGCGCCAATCTGGGAATGAGCTATAGCGCACTGAACGTTCTCAAAGAATACGGTGCGGAAAAACTGATGCAGCTTCTACCGGAGTCCTTCCCTGAACAGCAGGTGCGTAACTATATCGGCAACAAGACCATCAATCCCACTTCTGTCCCTGTGAACGAATGGGAACTGAGACTCGAACACGCTCTTGCCAAAGCAGCGATCGAGCTCGCGCTGGTGCAGCATCAGGAAATGCATTACAATACGCGAAAGATAGGATTTCTTGACCTCATGAAACAGGGGCTCAGAGATAAATTCGAGACGCAGTTCGAATTCCAGCGTGAAGATGATAAGCTCTATTTCTATGGAAGCGATATCGATATCATGCTGGGATCAGGAGGGATCTTTGCCAACGTTCCCAAGCCTGAGCAGGCGATGATGATCCTGATCGACTCGCTTAAGCCTAAAGGCGTGACTGAATTGTGGCTGGACAAGAGTTTTTGTTCGCCTCATATCGGCATCCTGAGTACGTTTGATCATGATTCGGCTCAGGCGATGCTTCACAGTGATCTGATCGAACCTCTGGCGATCCATGTCTCTCCTCTAAACGAGAAAGCGCCGAAGAAAGATAAGGTTTTGCTTCAGGTTGAGATCGACGGGAAGCGTTCTGTTCTATGTCCCGACAACTTCGTTTATTATCCGGGGGCTGCAGCAAAGCGAAAGATCAGGATCATCCCGGGAAAAGAAGTGCTTTTGGGGAATATTAAGGAAGCTGTGACTCTGGAAACTGATCTGCCGCTCATTCTTGATACACGTCAGAACGTGGCAGGGAATCTCAAGATGGTTGACCAGGCTATGGGATTGTATGGCGATGAACCCATACCGGAATTCAAGCACGTTCCGGCAGCGTCTCAGGAATCTACCGGAAATTTCGTGCGGGAGATCTATCTGCCGTATAAGGGCGAGGTCTATGCTACTCAAGGACAGAAGACCAGACCTGATGACATCATGGCGTCCAATCCTTATGATCCTGCCAGGCTCTATATCGTTCAGCCTTTTGGATCGGTGCCTTCTATCTCGTCGGAGTACATAGGTAAGAACCTGCTTATCAGGCAGGGGGATAAGGTTGATTTCGATCAGGTCATAGCGCGTCTGCCTCATCCTAACCATACTGAAACACAGACGGGTAAACAGATGAGCTTTCATTCGCCGGTCAGGGGTAAGGTCGAATTCATCGATCCTAAGACGGGGCTGGTCGTGATGTCCGAGATTCAGGACTACACCGGTAAACCGGTTAAGATCAACGTAGCATCGCAACTGAAGGTGAAACCCAACCGGATCGGGACGTATCTGCTGCGAAATGTGGGAGACTATGTCTATCAGGGCGATACTATCGCGAGGAAACTGGATTCCTCCTCTTCCCTGGGCAGGACGCATATTGTCGCTCCTTCGACAGGAACACTCACCACGATCGATAAGATCAGCGGAGAAGTGACCATCTGTTTCCAGTCCCAACCGCATGAATATCACGCGCAGGTGTTTGGAGAAGTGCTTCAGGCAAATGAGCAGGATGTACAGATCGAATATCACGCAACGAGGATCGAAGCAAAGCTTGGTTTTGGCAAAGAGACCGGTGGGAAGCTCGTGGTTCTTACGGATAGCCTTATCGTGAATGCTGATGAGCTCCATGGTACGGTCGTCGCTACAGGCAACGTCTCGGATCTTGGGATGCTGGAAAGCTTGGCAGACGCGGGGATCAACGGTCTGATCTGCGATAACATCGATGAAATGATCCTCTGCGATTATTTGAAAACTGAGCCGGGCGTGATCAATACCGGTGAAGAGTCTTTGCCGTTCAGTCTGATCATCAGGAGTGGATTTGCCTCGCCAATAGATGATCCCGGGGGCAATTCCAACTATACGAGATACGCCGGTCAATACGTGTATCTTAACCCTCACACAAGGCTGAGAGCAGGAGTTATCCGTCCCACGATCAACATTATTCGGGACAAAGCCTAAAAAAAACCTTGAATAAAAAGACAGTCTTAAAATAATGGCTTTCTATAAAAGAAATTTATACCCTTGTGGAGGATAGAAATGCTCGAAGACCTGAGAAAGAAACAGAAAATAGTCATTTGGATCATTGCCTTTGTCTTTATTATTGGTATGGCAGCAATGGGCGTGTCAGGGATATTCAGCCCCAAAGAGTATCTCGGCAAAGTCAATGGAGTTCCGATCACCATGGATATGTTCCGTGAGCAGATCGCCAAAGTTGAAGAACAATACGCGGAACAGCTCAAAGGTCAAGCGATGGATGAGCAGACCCGCAGTTATATTCAGGACACTGCCTGGAACCAGTTGGTCAATGAGATCCTACTGAAACAACAGCTGAAGAAACATCATATCAAGTTCACTGAAGCTGAAGTCAATGCAGAAATGCTCAACAATCCTCCTCAGGAGCTTATGCAGAATCAGAGCTTCCAGGTTAACGGAAGATTTGATAAGAGTAAGTACATTGATGCTCTGAAGAATAACGCTCAGTTCTTCCAGATGATGGATGAATATGTTCGTCAGGTCTTACCTCAGAAGAAGCTGAAGAAACTTATCGCCGACAAGCAAGGCATAAACATGGACAGCCTCAAAGCCGAGTACACAAAGGATACGGATCTCGTCAACGGTAAGGCGATCTGGTTCGATTATAACAAGATGGACAGTGTCAAGGTCAGCGATGCAGAGATCAAAGCCAAGTATGACAAAGATAAAGAGACAATATATAAGAAAGGTCCCGCATCCAGGATCAAGTATCTGAAGTTCGAGATGAAAGCCTCAGACAAGGATTTCGCGGACGTTAAGAAACAGATCGACATGATCTACAAAGAAGCGATCAGCGGTAAGGACTTCGGTCAGCTTTCCACACAGTATTCAGAAGATCCGGGTTCGAAAGCCAATAACGGCTCTCTGGGAGTGTTTGGCAAAGGTCAGATGGTTCCTGAATTCGAGAACGCCGCTTTCAAGCTCAAACCCGGTCAGATCTCTCAGCCTGTCAGAACAAGCTTCGGCTGGCACGTTATCAAATGTGACTCTCTGGGTGGAACACCGGCAGAGCCCAAGATCAAAGCAAGCCACATCCTACTTAAGGTTGAAGCTTCGGAAGCAACGATAGCCAATATCCGCGTCAAAGCAGATAACGCTCAGAAGCAGATCAAAAAGCAAGGGATCGACGCAGTCGCCAAGTCCCTCAAGATGGAAGCCATTGATACCAAGATGGTGGCTCACGACCTCGACCAGGTTCCCGGAATTGGAAAAGTTGCAGGACTCAAAGACTTCATGGTCAAGGGCAAAGCCAAAGCAGTCAGTGGCGTGTTCCAGACTCAGAATAAGGAACTTATCGTCGCGCAGATGGTCGAGAACAAGAAAGTCTATTATGAAGACTTCGCCGACGTCAAGCTCAGAATAAAGAGTGAGATCGAAAAGCAGAAGAAGATCGATAAGACTCTTCCGCTTGCCGAAGCTTTCGCCAAGAAATATACCAAGGATACATATTTTACAGCCGCTGCTTCCGAAGGCTGGAAAGTCGTCGATGTCAAGAATCACAAGATGGGTTCTTCATTGGAAGGTATCGCCAAGTCTGATGAATTCACCAAAGCCGCTCTGGCGCTCAAGACAGGTGAAACCTCCGGTTTGATCAAGACCTCCGAAGGTCAGTTCATCGTCACCGCCACCGAACGCAGAAAACCAGATCTGGCAGCCTTTGCCAAGGATAAAGCTAAACAAACCGAACTTCAGACCCGTCTTGAAGACGCTGCCTTCAACCGTTGGTTCGAGCAGCTTCGTAAAGACTCGAAGATTATAGACAATCGTAGCAAATTCGGCTTGTAATCAACTATGAGCAAGCTGATGACCAGTGTTAGCGGAGTCAGGGGTATCTTTGGTGATACCCTTGACCCTTCTGTTGCTCTGCAGTTCGCAGCCCATTTCGGTATGCTTGTCGGTCCCGGTCCGGTTGTTCTGGGAAGGGATTCTCGCACTACCGGCGAAACCTTGCGAGCGGTAATCACTTCAGCTCTCACATCTGTGGGCTGTGACGTCATCGACATCGGTGTCGTTGCCACGCCTACAGTCCTACTGGCAGTCAAGCATCATCAAGCGGTTGGCGGAATAGCCATTACCGCGTCGCACAATCCTCCCGAATGGAATGCCATGAAGTTCATCGACGGAGACGGAATGTTCCTGTCTCCCAAGCGGGCTGAGACTTTTCTAGGCTCGGTCAATGAATTGATCGCATGGAAGACATGGGACAGCGTTGGACGAATTGTACATGATGATCAGGCTATACAGCGGCATATCGACAAGATCCTCAGCATTCCCTATATAGATATTGCCAGGATCAAAGCCCGCAGATTCAAAGTCGCGCTGGATTCTGTCAATGGCGCCGGCGGACTCCTCTCCCCTATCATGCTCAGGGCTTTGGGCTGTGAAGTCGTCGAGATCAATTCCGAACCTACAGGTAGATTCGCTCATCCTGCTGAACCTCTCAATCACAACCTGAAGCAGTTGGAACAGCTTGTCAAAGATAGCGGTGCTGATATTGGTTTTGCCACTGATCCCGATGTGGACAGGCTCTCCATAGTTTCAGATAGTGGTCACTGCATTGGCGAAGAGCTAACGGTAGCTTTGGCGGAGCTGTTTGTACTAGCCAAGGTCAAGGGTGACGTGGTCGTAAATCTCTCCTCTTCGATGCTTTCCGATGATATAGCAGCTAATTATGGCGTCAAAGTTCATCGCACCAAAGTCGGTGAGATCAACGTCGGCAAGAAGATGCAGGAATTAAACAGCCCTATTGGCGGAGAAGGAAATGGCGGAGTCATCTGTCCTCCTGTCAATTACACTCGTGACGCGATGGCAGGCATGGCGCTCATCATGGGCTTGCTTTCAGAGAATTCCATCCCCTTGTCAGCGATTGTCGATTCACTTCCCAAATACTATTTTGCCAAGGGCAAGATGGAGATCGACCACACCAAGCTGGATAAGGTAATGGCATCAGTCACTGAAGTTCTTGCCGGATACCGCTTTGATACTCAGGATGGGATCAAAGCGATCGGTGATAAACATTGGATCCACATTCGTAAGTCAGGCACAGAGCCGATCATCCGTGTCTATGTCGAAAGCGAATCACAGGAACGATCGGATGCTATCTGCAAGGATACCATCGCCAAGCTGCTAGGGCACGCTTAGTTATAATTATTAACAAATCATTTTAACCGATCCTCTCTTCTCAAAGAGAGGATTTTTTGTAGATGGATATTGTGATCAGGTCTGAGCTCTTCTTCCCTCTTTCCTGATCCGTACGCTCACCGTATGCCTCCCGTACGCCGCCCGTATGATATCCGTACAAAATACGGCAGGAATAGGCTCAGAATAGCGGTACTATCCGATGAGCGTCTATGCTGGCAAAGGGTGAGTATTGAGATTTGTAAGCGAGTTCTAGTATAACTTAATAAACGCAGGATAATCTGCTTCAGCGCCTTGAGAATTTGAAGATATCGAGATCGTAGCCGACTGAGAGATAGCTTCTGAACTCGCCTTTGAACGGGAAAGCTAGGATCAGTTTCACGGGACCGAGAACTGACCGGTAGCCCAGGCTACCATAAGCGCAGTACTCAATGTTTTGATTCAAGGTCCAGATATCCGAGTCATCATAGTTCAGCCCTTGTATTCCAGCTCCGGCGAACCAGTTTGTCCTGGGACTATATACAACTCCAGCTTCGTATATCTTGTAAAATGGAGCACTTAGTTCATAACGGTCAAAACCGTAGTAGCCGTCTGAACCGCCAAGAAAGAAAGGATCGAGCGGAACTGACAAGCCTGAATCAAGGTAAGAGCCGTATTCCAGAGCCAGTTTGACTGAGAACCTTTTGGAATACTTGTGATATAGCTCCAGATTAGTTGATATTTTGTTGTAGTTCTCATCCGTGAGGGGAGAGAATCTTGAAAGGTCGAGCTTGGCCATCGCTCTCATGCCTGATCTGGGAAAGACAAAGTCATCGAGAGTCTCCCGATAAGCCTTCAAGCCGAATCCGGCAATGCTGTAGCTCTGGTTGATTGGAAAAGTTTGGGAGATATCACGGTATAAACGGGTGTGAGAATTATAGATGAACATCTCGGCTACGCCGATCTTCTGGGCAAGGACTCCGACACCGCTGGTGAAGCCGTATTCGAGAGATTTGACACTCTCTGTCTTGTAATGATCCTGGTCGTAGATATAGGTCGTTTTCTCATTTATATAGGGAAACACCCGATAATACACCCCATGAAAATCTCCGAAGTTCTTTACGTAGTCCAGATTGAGTTCGTTCTTGCCGCCCAGTTTCAGTTCAGAAATCAAGGTCGAGTTCTTCAGAAGCAGATTATTCAGGCTAAGTACTACTCCGGCAACCAGATCATCCTCAGTCGTGTAGGATAAATTGAGAGCAAGCTGACGCCGCTCAAGCTCGGACACATGGATCTCCAGCCGGAACTTGTGGCCGTTAGGTTTGAGGACAGGATAGACGGTGCTGAAGTACTGCGAATTCCAAACCTGACGACAGGATTCGATGATGGTCTCGATCGGATAAGCTTCGCCTGATCTGAGCCCGAGATATTCTTTGACCTTTGCTTTGCTGATGAATTGGTTGCCTATGACATCAATGTCAGAGATCGGATAGCTCTGTATCCGCTTTATACTGTCCTGCTCAGGATCATTATGATCCAGAACGGCGTATATCGCTTTGATCTCATCCAGATGAGCTCTGGCATAATCCTCGCCTTCACGGATGATCTCTTTGATATTGCGAAAACTGGATGCCTTGTAATCAGACAATTCAGGCTCAAAGATGATCGCTGTATCCGCGAGTTGCTTATCGACGTTGCGTGTCATGCCAATATTGATCGTCTGGTCCAGAACCGCTACGAAGCTATCAAGTTCCTGCTTATCCCTCAGGTCGGAATTGACTTTCAAGCCAACGACCAGATCAGCACCCATGTTTCTGACTTGATCGATGGGAAGATTTTGAGAGACTCCGCCGTCGATATAGGGCTTGCCATTGACCTCGAAAGGCTTCATGATACTGGGAACAGAGAGAGATGATCGCACCGCCTGCATGAGAGAACCACGACGGAAGACGATCGGATCACCGCTGACGAGATCAGTCGCAACGCAGGCAAAAGGTATGGGGAGATCATTAAAATCTGTTACGGACGAAGCATCCGCCAGGACTCTCGCAAGTTCCAAATTGGCATTATTAGCGGTGAAGACACTTGTCGGCAGAAGTGGTTTCCAGCTTTCGTTCATGCCCAGCTTGATATTGCCGTAGGGTGGCCATCGCTTTTGACCGACATAGATGTCTCTACGTTTATAGGTGTCATTGAAGAGGTTGTCCCAATCCATACTTGATACAATATCTTCTATCTCATAGGTATTGTATCCCATGCAGTATAGGGCGCCGATCACGGCTCCACTGCTTGTTCCGGCAATGTAATCCGGCTTGACGCCCTCTTCTTCCAACACTCTGAGAATGCCGATATGGGCGTACCCTCGTGCGCCACCCCCACTCAGAGCATAGCCGAGCTTCATGCTCCACAAGGGAAGGCAAAGAAATATGAAGACAATAGGCAAAATCCGCCTAAGTGTCATGGATGTTTACCTAATGCTTTAGAAAGACGTATCCAGCGTGTCCGTCGTGGCGGAGGAATCGGCTCTAGCCTTTGACTGCTCTGGTTTTTTCATGATAAATTCCAGCCTGCCAAAGATCGAATTTGCCTCGACGTGTATTCTTCGTTTCGCTCCGGTATTCAGAGAAGATTCCTGAGATGTGATACCGGCGTGAGTTGTCCCCGGCAAGATAACTGAACCGAGCACGGCATTGCTGTCGAAATCAAACTCAATATCCGCAGGCAGATAGACCGTAGCGCTGCCAAACACAACCGTGACCTCGACGTTATCAGTTACGGGATTAAGATCGGAAAAATCGTAATTGCCGCTGCTGAAGATATTGGAGAATTCAGTGTAACGACCCGTCGTGGAACTTGAAGATATTCCAGTGTGTCTCGTTTTGTGATGACTGCCAACCAGTATCTTGATACCGAACAGAATAATCACTATGGCAATAAAGGATTTGACCAGAGGGATGTTTATGTTAAACCCTTTGAGGATGATCGAAAGACCGATCAGAATGACCAGAATACCCCAAAAAAGGCTGCCGGATAGTATGTCCATTTTCATCTCCTACTCCTTAGATTTTTATCGTATTGGACCACACCTGACGCAGAGCCTCAAGCGTGAGGTTGATATCATTATTTACTATCAAGTTCGGAACGTCCATGACCTTCCCAAGCAAAATCACCGGGATGGAGCCGGTTTTTGCAAGAGCTTCAAACCGGTCTTTGTTCTCTGGTTTGACTGAGACGATCACTCTGGATTGGTCTTCTCCAAAATAGATCGCTGCCTTGGAACCTTCTGTTAAGAATGTGAGTTCGACTCCCAAACCGGTTTCTAAGGCAGATTCGACTACGGCGCAAAGCATCCCGCCATCGGAAACGTCATGCGCTGAGGCAAGGATACCCTCTTCTATCTGAGAAAGGATCAAATCCTGTAGGCGAAGTTCTATCTCCATATCGAGACTTGGTATCTTTCCTGCTATCGTATCATGCCAGACTTTCAGATACTCAGTACCTCCAAGCTCAGAACAAAGTCCTCCCAGAATATAGATCAGATCGCCGGATGCCTTGAACCTGTGGTTTATAGATTTATCGATGTCTTTGATCAATCCCAGCATACCGATGACCGGAGTCGGATAGATCGCGCCACCGGGATTCTCATTGTAGAGAGATACGTTACCGCCCGTGACGGGTGTATCGAGCGCTCTGCAGGCATCTCCCATGCCTTTAACGGCTTGCTGCATTGTCCAATACACTTCCGGTTTGTGAGGATTGCCAAAGTTCAGACAATTCGTGATAGCCAGCGGTTTCGCGCCAACGCAGACGACGTTTCTGGCAGATTCCGCCACGGCGATCTTAGCGCCTTCAAATGGATCCAGATAACAATATCTGCCATTACAATCAGTGCAAAGTGCGATCGCCTTGGGAGTTCCCTTGATCGCCACGACTGCTGCGTCAGCTCCAGGCTCGAGATGAGTATTGATCTGAACCATGTGATCGTACTGGCAATAGATCGCTCGCTTGGAAGCGATATTGGGACTGGCAAAAAGCTTTAGCAATACCTGGTTGTAATCTTCCGGTTCGGGAAGGTCAGATAGATCATATGCTTGAAGAGGTTCGAGCCACTCGGGTTTGAGGGAATCTCTGGTATAAACAGGTGCCTTACCCCCCAGGATCAGGTATTCGGCGGGGATCTCTGCCACAGTCTCTGAATTAAAGATTATCTTTAGCATGCCATCCGCAGTGACCCTGCCGACCACGACCGCGTCCAGATCCCACTTATGGAAGACATCCTGAACTTTGGGAAAGTCTTCCGGCTTGACGATGAGCAGCATGCGTTCCTGCGATTCGGAAAGCATGATCTCATAGGGAGTCATACCCTGTTCACGCTGGGGAACTTTATCGACTTCCATTGTGATGCCAACTCCGGACTTACCAGCCATTTCTGAGCTGGAACAGGTCAAACCCGCTGCGCCCATATCCTGGATACCCACGACCAGATCTTTGTGTATGACTTCCAGAGTCGCTTCCAGGAGCAGTTTCTCGAGGAAGGGATCGCCAACCTGAACGGCAGTGCGTTTCTCTTCGGAATCCTCAGTCAGTTCGACAGAGGCGAAGGTTGCTCCATGAATCCCGTCTCTGCCTGTCTTGGCACCGACGTAAACGACATAGTTACCAACGCCTTTGGCAGCAGACTTGGCGATCTTGTCACTATCGACCAGTCCGACAGCCATAGCATTGACCAAAGGGTTACCCTCATAGCTCTTTTCAAAATAGACCTCACCCCCGACCGTGGGAACTCCGAAGCAATTACCGTAATCAGCGATACCATGCACCACTTCCGCGATGAGATGTTTCACAACCGGGTCTTCCAGATCGCCAAAACGCAAGGAGTTCAAAGCCGCGATTGGCTTCGCCCCCATCGTAAATATATCCCTGAGAATACCGCCAACTCCTGTAGCAGCACCGTGATAAGGCTCGACAGCAGATGGATGATTGTGGCTTTCGATCTTGAAGCAGATCGCCTGACCATCTCCAATATCCACGACTCCGGCATTCTCTTCGCCTGCCTTGGCAAGCATTGCCTTACCATCGCGCGGGAGTGTTTTGATCAGTTTGATCGAGTTCTTATAGCTCGCGTGTTCGGACCACATAACGCTGAAGATCCCCAATTCCACCCAAGTGGGTGTTCTTCCCAATATCTGGAGAATATAGCTGTATTCTTCCGGGGACAAGCCGTGTTCGGCGATTATTTCGGGTGTGATTTGCATAGTACTGGTCATCCTTTAAACGGTTGGGATCTTATTGTTACGAATCATCGAGATCAGCTTCTTGAGCCGGTCATCGATGATGTCGTAGGTGGTTTTATAATTATCCAGATCTGATCCATAGGGATCGACGATGTCGCCATCCTCTCCGGTTATTTCATTCAAGGTCATGATCTTGTGGCTCATACCAGGCTCTTTCGCAATGAGATATTCCTTCTGCCTTTCCTCCATCGTGAGGATCAACCGGCTGGCACTGAGCATCTGAGATGTGTACTTCTTGGAAACATGATCCTGCGCTTCGGTGATACCTTGTTTCAGAAGCAACTGCAGGGAATTCAGGGACATATTTGAACCGCCCTCGATAATACCGCAGGAATCGGCTTTATAGTCCAGTTCCGCTTGCTGAGCATAGAAATTGAATAGCTTTTCAGCTATGGGCGAACGACAGATATTACCCGTGCAGACAAAGAGGATCATCGGTTTGGTGAAAGCTGATTTGATCTCATAAAAGGGTATTGAACCCTCTCTCAGGCATTTCAGTTCATCTGTTCCGGTGACGTTTCCTGCTTCGCTGGAAGAGATATACTCGACCAGCGTCGAAGGTTCATGATTGGGATCAATATGCCTGCGATGCGGTACGATCCCGTAATCGAACCAGTTGGAATAAAGCTCTTTGATCCGCTTCAGTTCCGTTTCAGGTTGCAGTCCACCCCGATTGACGCTGGTACTGACGATCGGCTCCCCCATTTCACTCAGCAAAGCCCTCAGCAGTGGGTCACCCGGAATCCGGAACGCAACCTTACCCATGTAGGCAAGATGATGCGTGACGGGGTTGTCAACCGCCCAAACGACACTGAGGTTTCCGGGGAAATACTGCTCCAGCAGAGGCCTAAGCCGGGCTGGAATATGCACGTCGTAATTCGCGAACCACTCAAAATCCGGAACAAGAACGATCATTCCCGCTTTCTCGCTACGTGCTTTTAAGGAGTTGATCCGGTCGATGCTGTCATAAGCGCTTAGCCTTGCTCCGATGCCGAACATATTACCGGTGTAGTGAAGCAGAGTAGCATCCTTAAAGCCAGGCTCCGAGACGATCTTGCTTAGTTTTCTCAGAGATGGTTCTATATAGAGCTTCATCTGTGTCCTATTGCAGATAGGTCATGGGATTGACTGCGTTTCCATCTTTGCGGACTTCAAAATGAAGCGAGGGTTCACTCGCGGAACCGGTATTACCCGATCTCGCGATGGTCTGCCCACGCTTGACCGTTGCTCCTGTTCCGACAAGAAGCTCGTTACAATAAGCATATACAGTGAAGAAGCCATTCTTATGATCAATAATGATCATTTTGCCCTGCCCGCCATACCTGTCCGCGAAGACCACCGTGCCATTGTCTCCGGCGACAACCGAGGTGTTCAGAGGAATGGCAATATCAATTCCGTTGCTCACAACGCTGGTGTTGTAATCTTTGGTGACCTGGCCATAACTACGGATGACACGTCCTTTTACCGGCCAGGCTATTCTTCCTTCGGTGAACTTGTAGGTGGAAACACCACTATCAGGATGCTGCGCCGTCAATCTGGCGATCAGAGATTCCAGAGCAGCCGCGTCTTTCTTCAGCTGAGCTATTCTGGCTTGCAATTGCTGTTGTTCCTTGGAAAGCTGTTTCTTTTGATATTCAAGGTTGTTCAGCTTGCTGTCGTAGTTGCGTTTTTCCTTGTCCGTGGCTTTGATGGACTTGTCCACTTTGGTAAATTCGTTCTGATGGCTTTCCTGGTCATGAGTGAGGGCTATCTGCATGCCTCTTTCGATGTTGTAGGTCTGATTTGAATAGTCGATAAGCCTGGTCAGATACCGATGGTCACGATGCTGAATATCGTGAGAACGATATGAACGATCTACACGGAGGAGGATCTGCATTTCGTCATTGATCAATGATTTGACGCCCTGCATCTTGGACTCGGTCATCCTGATCCGCTCCGAAACTGAACGCAGGGAATCCTTGAGAACATCGCCCTCTCCCGTGAGTTTGCGCAGCTTGCTGTCTGTGACTCTGCGTAGCGAGGCGGTTCTGTTGATATCAGTTTCAGTCTGCTTTTTCCTGGTCTCAGTCTGCTGGATCTTCTGTTGAGCCGTCTCCAATTGAGACTTGATCTTTTCCTGTTCTCGTATCTTATCTGCCAGCTCGTCCGCGAACAAGCCTAAAAAGTTAATTAGCAGGTAGATGGTAAGTAGCTTCTTTAACATCGGACATCCTATCATCAATCTTAGGACAAGATTCAAAGAGCATGTCCTGATGTCAATTCAATTCTTATCCGCTTTCTACCTGCTAATCAGAATCAGTATATCTTATTGTGGCTGGTTTTCCTCTACAGCGGCTGAACCCGCCTCCATAAACACTTCCGAAACGGTTGGATGCGCATGTATCGTACTTGCCAGATCGTAAACCGTGCCTTCCAGTTCCATTATTACTCCGGCTTCCGCGATCATATCCGTCGCGTTCTCAGCGATGATCTGCACTCCCAAAACCTGTTTATACTTGGTTTCATACAGGAGACGGATCGAACCTTCAGCGTTTCCCTCTGCCAGAGCTTTCCCATTGGCAGTGAGCGGATATTCTGATGTCTTGTATTCGATACCGGACTGCTTTAGCTGATCTTCCGTCATACCAATTTGTGCCATCTCCGGTTTGGTATAGATA
>Ga0116171_10003571_pt1 | contig 14317 bp, 11 predicted proteins | sample AD_JPNHW2_MetaG_FD_89798 | JGI IMG/M metagenome (GOLD analysis project Ga0116171, IMG submission 89798) | Active sludge microbial communities of municipal wastewater-treating anaerobic digesters from Japan - AD_JPNHW2_MetaG | ecosystem: Engineered > Bioreactor > Anaerobic > Digestate | place...
CCGTAATTTGTCATTCGTCATCCGTCACTCGTCATTCGTCATCCGTCATTTCTACCATTACAGATTCAACATTTTCCAGGTATGTTCCAGCCAGCGGGCAAAGAAAACATCATAAACCTGCCAGGTATCCTCATTACGGATTTTACGTTACGTAATTTACGGAAAAAATCAATCTGTATTTTTTCTTAGTCACCTCCATCACCTCCATCACCTCGTCACTTCCGTCACCTGGTCACTTCCGTCACCTCCATCACCCCCGTCACCTCGTCACCTGAAGTCGGCAGTCAGCAGTCATTTGTCAATCGTCATTCGTCAATCGTCATTCGTCACTTGAACCCCATCTGCCATCCCGGGTTTTCCTTCATGATCCTCCTGCTCTCCGGCCAGTTCTCGATGAACCACACCAGGAAAGCCGTGACATCAATTTTCTCCGACAGCATCTTCTCCCTTTTCTTTTGCCATTCTTCCCGGATGCCGGGTGTGGAAAGGAGTTCAACACCCTTTTCGATCGACCTCCGCTGATCTTCTTCCGATTCGGTAAAATTGAAGACCATTCCGAACGTCTTCTCCTCGTCAGTCGTTAGGAATGTGCCCGAATTATTGAGGAAGATAGCTGGAATTCCCAACATGCAAGCCTCCGATGCCATCGTCGAGCTCTCTCCGTAAACCAGCGAAGCAAAGGCCATAGCATGGTGCATCGTTTCGGGAGCCAGGCGGTAGCGAAAGGGCTCAAACTCGGCGGGAAGGGTTGCTTCGGATGAAATGAATACCCTTGAATACCGGGAAAATCGCCGGACGGCCTCCCGTTTGCTATCCAAATTTATCCCTTTGTGGCCAAAGTCGTGACTTGCTTGCCAGGATACAAAGCGAAGGATAATATAAGATTCACCCGGTGGCACACCAAGCAAATCTCTGATTCCCGGATCCGGCTCGAAATAATGAGGATGCAGGTAAAGCAATTCCTGGTACCCTGAATATTTATATTCCTTGACACCCATGGTTGGGTGTGAATATTCGCCGGTAAGGATGGCCTCGGTGAACGGCCGATAAAGCCGTACCTGTTCCATATTGTAGGTGTCCTCCAGCGCAATATGGGGCTTCCGGCAAAGCCACGCGGCAATGGCAGCGTACATGGTGGCATTGAGAAAAAAGTCGGGTTTGAACCGGAGTGCAACCAGCCATACCCGGAACGAAAAATAGAACAATCCGAACACTTTGCCTGCTTTCGAACGGAAGGGTTTGCCGAAACTGATGTAGTCAAGCCTAAAGTGTTCCAATAAGGCAATAGTAATCTCCTTGTCACGCGTAGTAAAGAGGACCCTGTTCCCTTTTGCCTGTTCTATCTGGGCAAAATTCCGGAAGTAGTGAACATGCGCCGGATGACCGATGTCGATGAGGTAATTCATCCTAACTTTTGCCAGAGAGTCAGCATGGTTTTTGCAGTTTTATACCAAACCGGATTATTGATCTTCTCAAATCTGCCAAAATTAACTAACTCGCCTCCAAACTGAACTTTATAATTCCGTACACCATACGCTTCATTCGGTTTTCCAGCCCCCATCCAATCAAAGAGTTGAACATTCCTGCTCATCGCCCATTGAAAAACTTTCCAGAACAGGAGATCAATAGGTTTGTTTTTAAGTAGTTCTTTCTTGTCCAGAGAACCCATATAATAGCCGTACATGGTATTCTTGAAAATGAGTGCGAATAGTGCGACTGCTGTTACATTATTGTTTTTAATCACGAAGATCATGCAATTATCTTCGCCAAAAACATTTAACAACTGCTGAAAATGCTGTTTGTGAGGGAATGGTAGTTTAATTCTTTTATAGTTAATGGTTAGCAGATCGTAGAAACTATCAAGGTATTCAAGGGAAGTGCTAATTCCAAATGAGAAATTAGCGGAATTGGCTTTTTTAATTCCTTTCTTTCTTGATCTGGAAAAAGAAGTCCACAGTTGATCATCTCCGACCTTCAGGTTGAGAAGGATATTTAAATGTTCAGAATAGATGTAACCATTCTTCTCAAACTCGGTGGATATATCTGACTGTGGAAAAAGGTTTCGCACCTGTGAATAGATTACTTTATCAGATGTAAGGACATTGAATTCCTTGATAAGCAAGTTGACAGAATCATTATGCCCGTCAGCGATCAAAGGACCACCAATAATTATTGAACGGGCTGTCAATCTCCCTAATACACCAGTATGTTCTTTTTGTATCACCCCCAGCAAAACACCAACTATCTCATCTTCGGAAGTAACAGCAACGAATATCGGCTGATAATTGGATGTCTGCACAAAAACCTCATACATTCCGGGCGTCTGAAAGATATTGCCACGAGGATGGTTGAATACAAAATCATACCATTTCCGATGATCGATTTTCGTTGGATCAGTTATGATTTTCATATTCATACAAGCACCGATTCATATAGAACAACCAATTTTCGTGCGACAGAATTATCATCCAAGCCCAAGTCCTGAATCTGCTTTCTTCCATGAATCCTGCCCATATACGACAATGATGTTCTGATGTTTGCGGCGATTTGATCTGGATGAGAGGAGGAGAGAAAATACCCGGGCTCTTCTCCAAACAGCCGGCGAACATCTCCTACATCAGTTGAAACCACAGATCTGTTGCAGGCCATCGCCTCTTTCACAACATTGGGCGATCCTTCCCAACTTGAGGTCAGCAGCAGCAGGTCAGCTGCGTTCAGGTAACAATTCATGCTTGAATGGGGAACTCCATAGACTACTTTCAGCTCGGCATTCGGCATGTCGAGGCGGCTCATCGCTTCCATTGCCAGCGGATGGTTTTTTTCAGGTCTTGAGGGATCGGCGGCGAACAGAATGATCTTTTTCCCCTCTTCCCATTTAACTATTTTCCTTGCTTCGGCCTTTTCCATCGGATAGAATAACTCGAGGTCGACGCCATTGGGAATAATGGAAATAATTTTCAATCCCAATTTTTTTCGGTTGTCTTCCGACTTCACTATGCAAGCATCCCAGGTGAACCGGTCAAAAACGCGTATGGCCTGCTTCATTAAACAAACTGCATAAATATCCGAACCCATCAGGGAAACTACATGAGGCCTTGCACCTGCCAGGCTGCTGACCATGGCAGATAGCGAATAATGCGAATGGACCACATCGTACTTATTCACTTTTAGATATCGTCTTAACTTACCAACATTTTTAATATATCCCCACCATCCTTTCCCAATTATTGGAAAATGATCCACCAAAATGCCGATTTTCATTAGAGATTGCAACTGGACCTTTATGACCGAGCCGATCTTATCAGGTGTGTTCCCACTTGAAACGAAAAGTATCTTCATTATAGTTGAGGTAGCACGTTTATTTTGCTAAATAGCTAATAACTGGTCTATATTTGCCTGTTATTGTGTTTTCAATATCAGATACATATAATAATTCGACATTAATATTTCCTAAACGCTTCTTTAAATCACCAATGAGAAAGTTAAATTCACTTGATGACAATTGTAAAGCAACTAACCGAATCTGTATGTTGTAATTTTGGAGTTGAATAATTTGAAATTTTTTTAAATTTCTTGTTTCGGCAATATTACTGTCAAAGAATAAGTGCCAAAAATATGCCCAATGTAAATATTGTCCATGAGTACCAAGAATATAATCACATGTGCGGCCCATGATTTGCTTTATTATTTTGGAATTACGTCCACAACTGCATTTTTCATTGGTAACAATAGCTTGATCTGCATTCCAATAACGGATGAATGGCATAGAAAAATTGTCCAAATCAGTTATAATGAGTTCATTATTATTATTTGTTTCGACAATAACTCTTTCATCGGTGATATGAAGTCCTTCATGTTTATTGCATTCGTAAGCAATTCCACCAATTTCGCCACACCCATACTGATCAAAAACATCTGCATTAAAGATGCTTCTAATTAATTTTCTGTGTTCGGCCATGACGGGTTCTGCAGTTGTAGCAATTGATTTCATATTAAACCGTAACCCTTGTTCCTTAAGGTTTTGTGCGAGAAAATAGATAAACTGAGGATAGGCTCTAATATTTGAAATATTCTGACTTTTTAAGATTCGAATAATTAGCTCCAACGTTTCTTTACTGGCATTATAAATATCAACTGAAATTGAGTTATAAAGCCAGTCAATTATTTTAGATTTTAAATTTTCTTTAATCCAATTTTTTCGCACATGACCTCCCATTAAAATAAGCGATTTATCAGATTCTTGGACACCCATCCAATCTTGGAATCTTTTATACGATCCCCAAATTGAGCTTCGAGTCCAGGCATCATTTCTTTTAAATAGAATATTCCCAGTCGTGCCGCCTGTCTGACTAATGCGGACATTTGGAATAGAATTGATATTTGTTGGTATGAAGTTCTGATAATTATTTTGAATTATTTCTTTGGTTAAAATGGGAAATTTATCCAATATATTAAGGCTATCAATATTTGTGATGCCTATCCCATATTCGTTCATGATATTATGATAATATGGCACATTAGCATAGCAATGAGATAATAGTTTCTGTAATTTATTCAATTGAAAAATTTGCATATCGGATTCAGAAAACCACTGTGAATCTGTATATAACTGGTACATTTCGAACACTGATTTGCCACTTAGAAAATCAGTAATACGAGTTCTATTCATAAGACAAAGAAATATTGGGTTTTATCAAAATAGCAAAACAAAAATTTAGAAATGGAAATTGCACTTATTAAGATATTAAAAATATTTTAATATCTCGACTATTTATCTTAGACATAAATATGAAATTTTCTTTTCTTTAGGGTAAAAAGCAAAAAATCCAATCCAAAAGAGTATATCTCTTAATATTTGCAATATATAGCGTTGAAAAAAGTATATTATCTTGTTGGTGGAACTGCTTTTAATGGTATTTATTGAAATGCGTAAAATCAAAATAATCAAGTATACAGACAGTAAGAAAAGATTGATATCCTGACTTATTAGAGAATAAGATATAAAGACTAAGAAAATAAATGCACTATAGTTATTTCGTAATAATGGCGTAATCAATTTGAAATGTAAAATATGGTCTCTGAATAGCAGAGGTGGATAAAAATCTTTCCCGGAAATGAGATTTTTCCATAAAATTCTATTGGATCTGAAATTATGTGTATTATGTTTCGCAATATAATAGGGCAGTCTAACTGTTTTGTAGCCCTTTTGATTTAAACGAATTGTAAAGTCATAGTCTTGGCTTCGTCGATATTTGGTCCTCATACCATTAATATGTTTCCAAGTACTTTTCAAAATCAAAAACGCACCTCCATTGGTTGTGAGTTCTATGGGATGTTTTGGTAACGATTTTGAATAAGAAGCAGGGCCCTGTCCAATAAACTTCCCGTTATCATCGAACATGTAATTATCGAGATGGCCTGCAATACAATCGTGTTTTAAATCGCCATTTATATCAAGTGCTTGTGAAAGAAAAGTTGGTTCTATTTCCATATCCCCATCTATAAAAAAAAGCAAATCACCAGATGATTCAATGGCGCCGATATTTCTTGCAATAGCAGCATTGAACACTCCAGTAATAGAAAATATTTTGACATTTGCAAAGCATTTTACGCGATCAATAGTATCATCTGTGGACTGTGAATCAACGTAAATAATTTCAAAATCTTTTAAATAATTAAATTTAATGGCTTTATAAATACTTTGAAAACATTTTGAAATTTTCCATGATTCATTTCTTGCAATTACGATAAATGATATTTTCACGATGAACAAAATATTTACTATATTAATTATTGTGGAATACTTCTATTTTTATGAAAACTATAAGAAATGAAAACAGACTGGTAATGGATGGTTCAAAATAATAGTTAAAGACAACCGAAGAAGTGCTATGGGCGATTACTAAACTTACAATTGAGGAAACAAGTATGATAATTTCTTGTTGATTTCTGTTTTTAAAAAATTGAATAAGTAATCTTGAAATAAACCAGAGTAGTGTATAGAAAAATATCGCAAAACCAACAACACCACCTTGTAAAAGAAGTACATAATTACCTACATGACCATCATTATATTCACAACCCTCATCGGAAAATCCAAATCCAAGAACAGGGCTTTCAATATACTTATTCCAGACTCGCGGAGCTCTTTCGGTTAATCTTATAAGAGTTCCTTCAGCAGTTTGATCTCCTTCATAAAGCGATATTAGTGTCTGCATGCGATTATTAACAAAGTTTAATTGCTGCTGGAATGGTGTAAATGTCTTAACAAATAGGATTAAGAATAGGCATAGAAGTGCTATTATTTTAACAGATTTAGTACTTTTTAAAAGAAAAAAAATTGAAAGAATAAAAATGAATTGGATAATATATCCTCGTGTTCCACTTAAAAATATATGTAAAAATGACACACTTGCAACTATATATAAGTAGGAGTAAGAGAAATATCTATTTTTATATTTAATTAAATGATAGAGTGATATAGTTAATGAAAAGAAGGCAATCCAACCACACCAAATAGACCTTATTATTTTTTCATCGTTTCGTATAGAAATACTTGCACCTAATTGATCAGAAGATAAAGATGGAATGCAAAGCTGGATAATTTTAACAGAGAAAATTATATCGAAGAGCTGAAAAGCGAAAAGAAGTATTGTTGAGAAAAACAGCAATTTGATGACTCGTAAAAGTATAAACCTATTATTGATTATAATTGGAATTTCAATAAAAAACAAAAGACTGATTATTGCATAAATATATTGTAGTATTGAGCGTGCACTGTAACCATAAATAAATGAAACGAAAAATAGAAAAATGAAGTAAAGAAACACAAGATTGAATTCTTTATAATGAAACTTAATCTTTTGAAAACGGTTCCAATATTTTAAGGCAGCTGTTAGTATAAAGAAATATATAAAAGAAACGCCGACCTTGGGAGTAAAGCTTAGCATATTTATATAGGGTTCATCAAATAGTCCGCCAGGCATTTGTATGAGTATAAATATGTAAAAGAAAAACAGATAGTCGCGTTTAGAAATAAAAAATTTTATCAATACAATAGTAAAGAACAAGGAAGATAGAAAAGTAATGAAATATAGAAAAGTAACAGTACTAAGAAGCAGTACTAAAAGATATAACACATCTTTGTAAATGGAAGAATATGTGGACGATGTGGGATTAGTACTCATTAGCGCATGCAAGATATAAGAGTTGAAAAAACTTTTTTTGAATGTTCTGTCTTGAAAACAGCTTTTTTGAAATTTCAAATCCAGTTAAGGAATATTTATTGTAATCATCCTTGTTAACTATCAAGTGTCTAATTTGGTCTGCTAATATAGTTGGATCATCAGTTGTCACAACATGAGCGGACCTAGTTCTGATACAAAATTCTGCTAGGGCAGTTTCCTTGGCTGAAAGTATTAACGTAGGTGTCCCAGAAATTAGATATTCTGGCAATTTAGTAGGGAATGAATATTTTACATACTTAAGAGCTTTTTTAGAAAACCCTAATGGTAAAATTAAAAGAAAGGAATTTTGGATAGCTACTTGATAGTCTTTCGTGTTTAAATATGGTTTTCTAATTACAAATGGATATGCATTTATCAAATTATTTAGTAATGAGTTGTCCCTAGTATATATATGTAATTCAATGTTAAAACAATTTAATTTGTTTATTGCTTCGCATAAAATTTTGAAACATTCAATGTTTTTTATATCTATTGAACCGAAATAGCTAATAGGAAATGTATCTTGCAATTGAATCTTTGACTTTAGCTGCCATTGATCCACATTAATATAGTTGTGAATCCATTCAAACTTTAGTGAATATCTTTTTTGATATTCGACAGCCATACTTTCAGAGATGCAAAAACGTAAATTGGATTTTTGTAGAATATTGGTAAATCTAGTTCTATAAAAAAACCTCCATATGTGATTAATAATTGGCAATTCATAATATGCTGTTTTAACATTTGTTATTGCTCCCGATTCAATCCAATCATCCATAATATGCACCACTAAGGGTTTTTTTAAATAATTCGTTAATTTTAAAACGAAAGCCATTGAAGCATAATCTGCATATTGGACATACAACAAATCAATATCTCCGATTCCATCAAGCCATTTTCTAAACTCTACAGAAAATGAATATTTGTGTAAAAAATGATTAATTCCAAACAACGATGCGATTCGAAAAGCAAACTGTCTTAAGATAATCCTAAAACTAAATTTGGTTGATAGTCTATTACCATTAACCATTGACAGATCATCCCATAATGGTGTCTTTCTGCGAACAAACAGTCTAAAAAAGCAGGGAGTTCTCTCTTTATAATTGAGAAAGTAATAGTTCGAGCAGACATCATAAGAAACAATATCTTGATCTGATACAATTGCAAACAAGTTCTCTTTCTTAAATTCCTTAAATAGATTGGAAATTGTAACTCCACCACCGCCTGTATAATTGAAGGCTTGACCAAATACTAAAATCTTCATATCTCCCATTTCTGGAATCATAATATATTTAATGAATTGATAATTTATACAAGGAAAAAGTTGGAGTCAGATTAGATCTGAATTTGAGTTTGGGAACCTTTACTTGTACTGCACTTATCTATCAGTACAAACAGTGAAATTGGTTTTTTTCGATTGGGTTAAAGTACAATATATTTCAAATAGATTTTTATAGATGGACGTATTGTCGAAATACTGGTTAACCGTTATTTTAGCATTATTTGATAGCTTTCTCCTGTAATCAGTATCCTTTAGTAAGTTTATTATTGCTAATGACAATTGTTTTATATCGCATTTGTCAACTGTTATAAGTGATTCTCTATCTTGATTAAGTTCTGGAATGCCTCCAACACCGTAAGCTATTACTGGAGTGCCTATGTACATTGATTCAATAATTGTCCCCGGAATAATATCATAATATGTACATAAAACATTAATTTTTGCCAAAGAAACCTCTTTAAACGCAAGCTGTTGGTTACAATAATATCCAGTAATAATGATATTATTAGTGAGATCTAATCTGTTAATTATTTGAAGAAGCTTTATCTTGTATTGAGCTCCAACTGGACCGATTAAAGCACAACGTATATTTGGGAAATACCGTTTTACTAAGGAAATGGCATGAAGAAAATCTTCTATTCCATTCTCAATAGAAATTCTTCCAAAAGATATGCAATCATATTTATATTGAGGGGAATCAATACAATGGAAGCTTATTGGTTTGGTAATCGGATAATTATGCCAATAAAACGTTGAATTTGGATTAAACTCAGCTAAAATATTGCACATATCTTTTGTTCGCACCCCGAAATTTGTTAATGAGCATAAAATTTTCTTTTCGAATTTTTTCCGTACTTTATTAGTAAAGTTGTTTGAACGTATATCTTGAAAAATGAACCCTTGTACAGTTACGAAGCACAAAAAATTGCGATAATAATCCAGAATGGACGCGGAATAAATTGGATTTTCAGCACCATGGAGATGGATGATATCAGGACTAATTGTGTTTACAATTTTTCTAATGCGTAAACGTTGAAAGTAATAACTTGAAAGTTCGTTGAATTTTATTTTATTAAATACTTTATTAAAGTGTTTTGGCGTATACTTAAACAAATGGAACCAAATATGATTTTCCTTGAAATGTACTGTTGTGTTTGAATATACATTTGGTGCTATTATATGTAATTCCAGATCATTATGATTTTCAAATATCGAGATTAAATTATTTATCCATGGAGCTGATTCCTTGAAGTTATTAAATCCAAAACGTTTTCCAATGTTGGAATTAGAAAATCCACAAAGCCAAATGACTTTCATTTTTAGAAGATAATTTGATTTTTGTTTTTATTACTTATTCCATATGCCTGGTTTATTTAAAAGAATTTTATTGCTTTGAATAGTGCTAAAGATTACTGATGGTATTCCATTTAATAAAATGATTGATATCAAAATTCCGATAGGCCCCAAACCAACCGATTTAACCAAATATATAGAAAATGGAATAAAAAATGGAATTATAGCAATAACGAGATACAACTGAAGTTTAAGTTTTGATGTTGAGTTTATGAATGGTTCGTATATATTTGCCCACATTTGAAGGGAATAGAAGATAATAAATAGGAATGACATAGTATAATTGATTCGAATACGATCATGCAGCCAATAGTGAAAAATCACTTTTTGAGACAAAATCATAACAAGCATTAAAAACAATAATATTATCCATAATTTTTTTAACCGTTTAAAGGTTAGTCTAATCCAGTGAAAATCATTTTTATAATATGCATCTCCATACCCCGTCCATAATGGTTGCGTTAACATTATAAAAGCCATTGAAGCAATTGAATAATACTTACTAGTGATTGAATAATCTGCTACTGCATCTGGACCAACGAGATTGCTCAAAATCAAGCTTGTTGTTTGAAATAGGACTAATGATCCAATTTGAATAATAAAAAAATTTATTCCAACAACAACCAAATTCTTTATTAAATCTAATCTAATATATTTAAAGTTTGGTGAAATATTTTGATAAATTGTTTTAAATAGAATTATCGATGAAATTAGTGTTATACAAATATTTGCTCCGGATGTAACAATTGCAAAACTTATTAATGAAGGATTTGCATATTTTGATAATATATAAACGCCAATAAACGAAAACGAATACGAAATAACTCCAATTGAATCACTAAGACCTGTTTTCAAATCTGCTTGCAAAATAGTATTTATTAGTCTTAAAACAAATGTTAAACAAAGGGATAAAAATACTATAGTAGCAGTAGTTCGTAATTCAAAATATGATGATACAGGTGCCTTTAACAATTGGGTCCAGTTAACAAATCGAACAAAAATCAGAAATACTCCGACAATAATTAGAGAAATAAGGGTGAAAATGAAATATGCAGTACTCACATAGCATTTGATCTCTGAAATCTTGTTTTGAGCCTTTAACTCGATATATTTGTTTTTCAATCCATTGCCAACTCCCACATCAAAAATGAAAAACCAGGCCAGAACCGATGAAAGGGCAATCCACAAACCGTAGTTAGTTTTAGTTAAATATGAAAGCGTTATTGGAACCATTAAGAAACTCAAACTGATGCTAACCATTTTTAAAGTTACAGAGAACATCATGTTTTTTACAACAATGCCAGTTCTACTATTTTTAATGCCCTGTTTATATTTATTTAATAGATATTGCACTGATGGTTTTGTTTATATTCTATTATTTTATATGGAATAGGTACGAAATGTGAATATTACATATGCGGAATAGTATATAGAAAATATTTGATTTATTTAAAAACGTTTTCCCAAATCAAATATGTTAATGTTCGCCAAATTAAATTATTATAGTTTGATTTATTTGACAGTGAATCACTAAATAATTTTTTTATTAAAGACACATTTATATAATCGTTATCCAAATTGCTGTTGAACACTTGAAATACAAACTCTTTATTTTTTTCGAGTATATCATATTCTGGTAATTTGAAACCCTCTTTACTACGCCTCCATAAAACCTTTTCTGGGATAAGCCCCCTCATCGACTCTCTATATGCATACTTAGTAAAACCGTTGTGAAACATATATTCAAAAGGTAATGAGAACAAAAATTCAACGAGACGATAATCTAAAAATGGAACTCTAGCTTCTACTGAGGCTGCCATTGAATTTCTATCTACCTGCCTTAGAATACCGGGCAAGTTAGAATGTTTAGCCAAAACATAACTATCTTGCTTCATAGTTGAATCAAAAGAATTCTTTATTGGAAAATACTTTTTATTAATGATATCAGAATTATTGAAGAATACTTTAAAAAAGTCGGGCTTAAAGTACTTCTGAATTGGTCTAAGTTTAAAATGAAAATATATGTTTTTGCTGGTTTTTAAACTATTTACGAGGTAGCCTTTTAAGATCAGAAAATGAATTAAAGAGGAATTTGTTTTTTCCAAATCTGAAAGTGATTGAACTTCAGAAAAATACTTTTTAATTTTTAAGTGCTGGAGTAAATCAAGATGATAGGTTTTATAGGGAAAGCGATAATATCCACCCATAAATTCATCAGCTCCCTGACCATCAATAACAACAGTAACGCCCATCTGTTTAATAAATTGATAAAGGTAAAAGGAGCCAAAAATACTTATTGATTGTAGTGGCTCTTCTTGATGAAAGATAAATTTGGGGAGTTCAAGAATATTTCTAGAACTTGAAATGTTAGAAGTGTATGGGGTTACAGGGATAGTATCAGTAATTATTTTAGCAAAATGAGGATCATTTATTGAGGGATCATCGGAAATAATAGTAAATACTTTATTTTTATCAGATTGCCCTTTATAAATGGAATTTAGAATGCAAACAAGGCCCGAAGAATCTAGACCACCAGAAAGTGCTGTTCCGACAGGAACATCACTTCGGAGTCTTAACCGGGTGCTGTCAAATAGTAATTCTTTTATTTTTAAATAGACATTAGAGGTGCTTTGTGGATTAATCTGATGAACATTATTAAGCGACCAATATTCACTAATTTCGATTTTGAAAGTAGTTAAATTGAGTTTTAAAATATTACCTGCACAGAGGCTTTTTATATTGTGGAAATATGTGTTTTCATCATAATTACCATAAGACCCCAGGAGAAGAAAATCAAAAATTTGTTTTAAATTTCGACCGCCATTATCGACGAGAACATTACATTGTTTTATCTCTGAACTAAAAACGAAGTGATTTGAATTGTAATAATAATAAAATGGTTTAATTCCAAGTCTATCACGTGCGCAAAAAAGTTCGTTTCTATTTAAATCAAAAATGCAAAAAGAAAACATTCCATTAAAGTGATCAACACACTTATCTCCCCACTCATAGTACGAATTCAAAATTACTTCAGTATCTGTTTTGTTATAGAAGGTATAACCTTTCTCAATAAGATCTTTTTTTAATTCAATATAGTTGTAAATTTCCCCATTGAAGATAATCCACAGTTTTTCCTGGGCATCGCACATTGGTTGATTGCCGTTAACTGATAGATCGATAATTGATAGTCTTCTGAACCCGAAAGCTCCTATTGTTGATTCAGTTGTATTAACATCTAATAGATGTTCATCAAAATTAGACGAAACCGCACCACTTTCTTCGAATATTGTATATCCAAAACCATCTGGTCCTCGATATCTTGTCAAATTATTTGCAACAGCGAAAAGCCTTGGATTAAAGTCATGGACTTTCGAAAAGTACCCGAGTATTCCACACATTATTTTATTGTTTTATATAAAATGCTTCGAGAATTCTCAATGCCATTGTGAAATAATAAATCTAAAGACGATAAACCTTCAATAAAATTTGGAGATTTGTTGCCTTGATAGTAAGTGGGGTGGGTAAAAGTTTGCCATTTAAGTTGTATGCCAGCTTTACTAAAATCTTCAATAAGATCTTTATTCATATATGCTATTGCTCCTTGTCCTGATATGTATGTGCTTACTTTCAACTTTTGGCAAATTTCTAAAACCAGCATTCCTTTTTTTTTCGTCAAATTTAGATCACTTGCTTTTTTAACTATAACATTAATATCAAATAATTCAAAACATTTAAGCATGGAGTTAATTATTAGCCCACAAGAAGAATTTGATTGATAATCTTCATAAACATCTATTACTTCGGGAAAAATATCATGAAAATAATCTGATCTTCTGTAATAGTCAGCAATTAATGATAGCTGTTTTTTTTTCCAATTAGAATCCTTAAACTTTAGGTCTGAAAGTAATGGCCTATTATGCAGATTGACTGGTAGTGTGACGTATTTAGCTTTATTATTGCATAAAAACAGATTTCTATATTGAAAGGAGCCTTTGCTTGCCTCTACATTGTCAAGAATGATAAAAATGTCTGATAAAGCAACCTTATTAAGCAGACCTAACCATGGCCAATACGTTGGTTGGTGAATCGAAATGTTCATTTTACAATATCAATAAGTAACATAAACGCTTCTGCATATTTAACACCAATTCTGCTACCCCGAAATCGATTTAAAGCTAAAATCGAACTAGAACTTCTTGGCAAATTGTCGGGCATCATTTCTGATTTATAAATCTTCATTATACTTAACTTTTTTTCAATGAATGGTGTGACATCAATAAAAACATTTGGAGTGAATTGAAAAGTCGAAATGGGAGGCGAATATTCGGTTTCTGATAATGTCTCGTAGAGAAGGACCTTTTGTACAGTGGGATACCTAAAATGTTTGGTGCAACTATAAGCGGCGTCAAAAACTCTACGGTGATCTGAGTGAATATCACTGTAATTGTTTATATAG
>Ga0116171_10003574_pt1 | contig 14311 bp, 11 predicted proteins | sample AD_JPNHW2_MetaG_FD_89798 | JGI IMG/M metagenome (GOLD analysis project Ga0116171, IMG submission 89798) | Active sludge microbial communities of municipal wastewater-treating anaerobic digesters from Japan - AD_JPNHW2_MetaG | ecosystem: Engineered > Bioreactor > Anaerobic > Digestate | place...
CGAGCTCAAGATCATCGACCCCAAGACCGGGAAGATCGTGCCGGCCGGCGAGGTAGGCGAGATCTGCGCACGGGGCTACTGCGTCATGAAATGCTACTACAACAACCCGTCCGCAACCCACGCGACGCTCGATGCCAACCACTGGAACCATACCGGCGATCTCGGCACGATGGACGAGGAAGGGTATTTCAGGATGGTGGGGCGGTTGAAAGACATGGTCATCCGGGGCGGGGAAAACATCTACCCGCGGGAGATCGAGGAGTTCCTGCACCACCACGAGAAGATCGCGGACGTCTATGTCGTGGGCGTCCCCGACATCAAGTACGGCGAGGAACTCTGTGCATGGGTCAAGACAAAGCCCGGTCAGGCGCTTACTGTTGACGAGATCAAGGAGTTCTGCACGGGGAAGATCGCCCACTTCAAGATCCCGCGCTACATCCTCTTTGTGAACGATTTTCCCATGAGCGTGACCGGTAAGATCCAGAAGTTCAAGATGCGCGAGGAGTCCATCAAAAAACTCGGGCTCGAAGCGGCAGATACGATCGAAACGGCGTGACCGGCTGGACTCATAATACCTCTTTTTATCACGCCGGGCAGGTTCCGGAAGAGCGTGCGGACTATCCGGTATGGGGGCCATTTTTCCAGCACCAACCAGGACGATTGATTGATTGAATCATTGAACGTCCCTGAATGTCCTCTTCCGTTACGTGCCCTTCATAGTCCGACGATGAGTCCGGCAATGACTATGGATGCGCGGGTGTCCTCTCCGGAGCGGAAAAATTTAAAATGATGGCATCTTCCGGCCTGAACCCGTACGGGTTACCGATAAATAGGTACTTCTGTCCAAACCGGGTACCATGGAGCGGGATTGCAGCAATATTTTGAAAATCCAGAATATCGTTGCAGCCGGGACGGTTGCGGATTCCATCGATCTTACGCTTATTTCAAACACGATGAAGGACTGCAGGTTCAGCAAAAAGAATTTCCCCGGTGCGGTATGTTACCTGCAGAACCCGAAATCCGTTGCCCTCATCTTTGCCACGGGAAAAGTCGTTCTTACGGGGATCCTCCGGCAGGAGGATATTAAACGGTCCCTGAAAAATCTCCTGCACCTGCTTAGAAAGAACGGGGTGACCTGCCATGCCGAACCGCAGGTAACCGTCAGGAACATCGTCTGCACGTATAACATCGGGATGCCCTGCAACCTGAACAGGATCGTCGTGGCACTGATGGATCGCGAATGGGTCGAATACGAGCCGGAGAGCTTCCCCGGCCTTGTCTGCCGGATCTCCGACCCGAAACTGGTGTTCCTGCTCTTCTCCTCCGGAAAAACGGTGATTACCGGGGGGACCGATATGCCCAGTATCGTACGAGGACTGGACATCTTCAGGAAAAAACTCGGTACGATCGGCGTACTGTAGGGATCATCCGGAACAAGACGCAGAGTCCATTTTTTAGAGTTATATTCGATGATAGTAACCCTTCAAGGGAAATAAAAAAAACTGGAAATTCAAGACGGCTCACTTGAGCTTTTTCTCGAGCTTCTTGAGCTTCTTTGCGGCGTCTTTGCTGCCCGCAGCCGCCTGCTTCGAGAGCTCGTCTGCCTTGGCCTTCTTCACTTTGTTCAGTTTCACCATCTGTTTCTTACTTGTTGGCATTCTGGTAACCTCGTTACACCTTTGGCTGGTTCTATTTATCGTTTTTCCTTCTTAAAAATATCCCCGGATGGTTGAACGGAATACGATACGGGATTCAGGAACAATTTTCCATCAGATATGCCATAGAATCGTAAAAAGCCAGAATTATGCGAGGGATGGGATTCGAACCCAAGAACTCCTGCGAGACCAGGCCCTGAACCTGGCGCCGTTGACCTGGCTTGGCTACCCTCGCGCCTGTATAGATTATGTTCCCGGTTTATTAAAGGTGCGGGAAAAATAAAGAGGAGGGAGGCGATAACAGCCGTCTACGATTTCTGGCCGTTTGCGTACCGCCGTTGCTCCAGCTCCCGGAGCTCGATCCTCCGGATCTTGCCGGAGATGGTCTTTGGGAGGGAATCGACAAACTCGATTGCCCGGGGGTACTTGTAGGGCGCAGTGACCTTCTTTACGTGGCCCTGGAGTTCCTTGACAAGTGCCTCCGACGGAGTTATACCGGGCTTCAGGATGACAAACGCCTTTACAATCATGCCCCGGATATCGTCCGGAGAACCCACGACTGCCGCTTCCTGCACGGCCGGGTGCTCGATGAGGGCGCTCTCCACCTCGAACGGCCCGATCCGGTACCCGGATGCCTTGATCACATCATCATCACGGCCGATGAACCAGAAGTACCCGGCATCGTCCCGGTATGCCTTGTCACCCGTGTAGTACCAGCCGTTGACAAACGATTTTTTATTCTCTTCGGGATTGTTCAGGTACTCGATGCACATCCCGACCGGCCTCGGATCGGTCCTGATCGCGATCCGCCCTTCTTCTTTGACCGCGACCGGCTTTCCCTTCTCGTCATGGAGCTCGATTGTCCAGCCCGGCGAGGGCCGGCCCATCGACCCCATCCGGACTTCCATTCCCGGGAACGTCCCGATGCAGAGCACCGTCTCGGTCTGGCCGTAGCCTTCGTAGATGGTGAGCCCGGTCGCATCCTTCCATGCCTTGATGACCTCGGGATTGAGAGGTTCTCCCGCACTGACGCAGTGCCGGAGCTCGGTAAAGTCGAACTTGTCGAGGTCTGCGAGAATCAGCATCCGGTAGATGGTGGGCGGGCAGCAGAAGGTGTTGATACCGTACCGCTCGATGAGCGGCAGGAGCTCGGTCGCGTTGAACTTGCCCCGGATATCATACACGAAGATTGCCGCACCTTCAAGCCACGGGCCGTACAGTTTCCCCCACGCGCTCTTCCCCCACCCGGTATCGGAGAAGGTGAAGTGGAGGTCGTTCGGCCTGATATCGTGCCAGAACCGGGAGGTGGTGATATGCCCGAGCGCGTAGCTCTGGCTGTGGAGCACCATCTTTGCCTCCCCGCTCGTGCCAGAGGTGAAGAAGATCAGCATCGGGTCGGTTGCCCTGGTCTTCTTCATGCCGGGGAGGTTGACGAGTTTTGCCGAGACCGGCGCCGGGTAATCGAGCTCGACTAAGTAACTGATCCAGTGGTCGCGTTTCCCGTCCACGATGAACCGGCAGGTGAGGGACGGGCATTCGGCCGCGATCGCGTCGATCTTGCCGGCATGCTCTTCCGAGGTGATCACCATCTTGATCTCGGCGGCGTTGATCCGGTACTTCAGGTCGTGCGGGGTGAGCATGGTCGGCGCCGGGCAGTAGACAGCGCCGCGCTTGATGAGGGCTATTGTAAAGATCCACCATTCGGGGACCCGGGGCAGCATGATGAGGACCCGGTCGCCCTTGCCAACCCCGTACTTGATGAGCATGTTCACGACCTGGTTCGAGAGCCGCATTAAGTCCCAGAAGGTGTACTTCTTCTCGACGCCGGCCTGGTTCGTCCAGATCATGGCAAGCTTGTTCCGGTCTTTCTTTGCCCATGCATCGATGACATCGAACCCGAAGTTGAAGTACTCGGGGACTTCGAGCCGGAAGTTCCGGTACGTGGTGTCATAGTCGCCGATGTTCGGTGCAGGTGTCCCGGCACCTGGTGCAAGGGACGGGATGGACGGGTTCACCGCCGGCCTGGGCGCGGCCTCCCTGACAAAAGTATTGCAGGCCTCGCTGATGCAGTCCGAACGGGACTGCTGCTTCTTCTCCGAGATCTCATCGATTTTATCCGCGAGGGAATCATCCATCGTGATAGAAAAACGCACCATACCTGATCGATTTGTGGTGCATTTGTTATAGATATTTTGTTCTACGTGCACCACACCGTGCGGTTGGGGACTGACGGGAACTGGTTCGTTCCCAGTGTCTCATGCCCCGGTTCATGGCCGGCACCGGACCGGCGGGGTCAGAAATCCGGGCAGCACAAAACGGGCAGCATAAAAAAACGGTGCAGGAAGCCGGCCGCCACAACGGCTCCTCTCCTGCACCGGAAAAAATGAAAAACGGTTACTGGTTCTTTTTAAACTTCAGGAGTTCTGCTTTATGCAGCTCGCCCCGCTTGATCTTGCCGGACAATGTCTTGGGAAGATCGGGGACGAACTCGATCTGGCGCGGGTATTTGTAGGGGGCGGTGTTGCGCTTGACAAAGGTCTTGATCTCCTTCACGAGCGCTTCCGATGGGGTGACCCCGGGCTTTAATACGACGAACGCTTTGACGATCATGCCCCGGATCCGGTCCGGGGACCCGACAACGGCAGCTTCCTGCACGGCCGGGTGCTCCATGAGTGCGCTCTCGACCTCGAACGGCCCGATCCGGTAGCCCGAGCTCTTGATCACATCGTCGTCGCGGCCGACGAACCAGTAGTACCCGTCGGCATCCCGGTATGCCTTGTCCCCGGTATAGTACCAGCCGTTGACAAACGACTTCTTATTGGCCTCGGGGCTTTCGAGATACTCCACGACAAGCCCGGGGGGGCTTGGATCGCAGCGGATGGCAAGCCTGCCCTCCTCGCCGACACCCACCGGCTTCCCGTCATCGTCGTGCAGCTCGACATCCCAGCCGGGCGACGGCTTTCCCATGGAGCCGGGCCGGTGTTCGAGGCAGGGGAACATGGCCACGCAGCAGACCGTCTCGGTCTGGCCGTACCCCTCGCAGATGGTAAGCCCGGTCCCCTCCTTCCAGACGCGGATGACCTCGGGATTGAGCGGCTCGCCGGCGCTCGTGCAGTGGCGCAGCGAAGAGAGATCGAACCTCTCAAGATCGGCAAGGATGAGCATCCGGTAAATGGTCGGGGGTGCGCAGAACGTCGTGATCTCGTACTTCTCCAGGAGCGGGAGCACCTCGGTTGCCTGGAACTTCCCGGAGAAATGGTAGACAAAGTTGCAGGCGCCCTCGATCCACTGGCCGAAGATCTTTCCCCATGCACACTTTGCCCACCCGGTATCGGAGACGGTGAAGTGAAGGTCGTTTGACCGCAAGTCCTGCCAGTAGCGGGCGGTGATGATATGGCCGAGCGGGTACCCGTGGTTATGGAGCGCCATCTTGGGCTCGCCGGTTGTCCCGGAGGTAAAGTAGACGAGCATGGGGTCCGTGCTCTTCGTTTTCTGAGAATCCGGGATGGAAGGGGTGTGGTGGGAGACCGGTGCCGGGTACAGGAGCTCGTAGGGCCAGCTCGCCCAGCCCTCGATCTCCCCGTCCACGAGGAACCTGCAGGAGAGCGACGGGCACTGCGAACAGATCTCGTCGATTTTACCGGAGTTCGCAAAGTCGGTTATCACCATCGAGAAGTTCCCCCGGTTGATCCGGTAGAGGAGGTCTTTTGCGGTGAGCATGGTCGGGCACGGGCAGAAGACTGCACCGAGCTTGATGAGGCCGATCGCAAAGATCCACCATTCCGGGATTCTCGGCAGCATGACGAGGACCCGGTCGCCCTTGTTGATCCCGTACTTTAAGAGGACGTTTGCCGCCTGGTTCGAGAGGTTGGAGAGATCCTTGAACGTGTACTTCTTCTCTTCGCCGTTCTGGCTGACCCAGATGAGCGCAAGCTTGTTCCGGTCCTTTTTTGCCCATGCATCGATCACGTCATACCCGAAATTGAAGTACTCGGGGACGTCGATCCGGAACGTCTTTTTGGTCTCTGCATAGTCCGTCATCGTATGCGTCTGCCCGCTCGTGCCTTCCTCTGCCATAGATACCTGCATAGTCTTGATCCTGGCCATTTTTATCTGTTCTTTTTTGCAACCGCGATCCCGTGCGGATCCGGATGCATGGCTGCATGCAGGGGACCGGGGAAAAACCGGGAAAAACGGGCGCCCTCCGAAGAGAACTGGACATAAAGATTCTCCATTAGTATTATGTTAAGCAGATGAGCATAGTATAGTGGATGCCTGATAATAAGTACGAATCCTTAAAGATCGAGAACATCGTCGCATCCGGCGTCATTGCCGAATCGATCGACCTTGCAGAAGTCTCAAAGAAGATCCCCAGCTGCGAGCTCAATACCAAGAGGTTCCCCGGGGCGGTCTACCGGATCGAGAAACCCAAGATCGCATCCCTGATCTTCTCTTCGGGAAAAGTGGTCCTGACCGGGATCCGCGACAAGGATGCTCTCGATGAGGGGCTGGGACTCATCATCAGCTCGCTCAAAAAGGCAGGGGTGGACACCCTCAAAGTGCCCCGCGTCGCGATCACCAACATCGTCTGTTCGTACGATATCGGCAAGTACATCAACCTCAACAAGGTCGTCATCACCCTCAACCTGGAAAATATCGAATACGAGCCCGAGCAGTTCCCCGGGCTCGTGTACCGGATCCGGGATCCCAAGATCGTCGCCCTCCTCTTCTCCTCGGGAAAGATCATCCTGACCGGCGGCAAGAACCTCGACGATATCAAGAAAGGCCTGGACTTCCTCGAACAGAAGCTCGAGAGCATTATGTGAAGATGGCGGCACAGCCGTTCATTTTCTCTTAAATTTTCTTTAAAAAATCCTATTTTTAAATCGATTTTTGGATCGATCAATTCTTTCGGATGATCGGTCCGTTTCCTCATCTCTCCCTCATCTCTTTCATGTACTGTGCTATGCCGGGGTCATATCGCCCTGTTTACTGCCAGAACCGGTGCGTCTGTACAAAGGTCCGTTCGGCTTTCAGGATCTCCCGGTAGAAGGCATCGCCGTCGGTGAGGCTTCGGAGGATCCGGGCTGCGTTCTCGGGGCCGACACCCCGGGCTGCAAGGGCGGTGACCGCCTTCTTCCCGCTGGAGAGCACGATGTTTGCGTTCTTCAGCAGGCGCAGCTCCGTTGCCCGTTCCTCTTCGGACTTCTTCTTTTTGTTCGCGTCCGCGTACAGCTGCTCCTCCCACGGTTTGAGGGCTGCGATCAGACGGGCGCCACACTTCGGGCAGACCGGCCGTTCCGGCACCCGTGCAACAACAGTCCTGCTCTTCCAGTTGCGGCAGTGCATGCAGCAGAGGATAACCTCGTCGGATTCGAGCCGTCGCTTCACCGCCGCCATGACGGCCTGGTCGGCGGCCGGGGGAGGAACCTCGTCGCGGGAGGTGAGCAACCCCTCTGCGCCGATGATGCTCAAAGGACCGGTCTTTACCGCGATCTCCTGCTTCCGGATGAGCCCGGCAACGGCGGCAGCGGTTTCGATATCCATGTAGTCTGTCAGGAGCTCCCGGTATGCCTCCTGCTGGATGACCGTCTTGTCAAAGAAGTCCAGCAGGCGCTGGATGCTGATCCGCTCGAAGTCGGCATCGGGGTCGATTGCCCCGAACTTCTTTGCGATCTGCACGAGTTTCCACTTGAAGAGCGCCGTCCTCTTCAGGGTCAGGCGCAGGATGCCGGGCATGGTTACCGGATCGAGCGCGCCGATCGCGTCCCGTACGTCCGCCGCCCGGACATGCGAGGGCAGGCGCAGCAGGATCCGGTACGCGTCCAGCTCGATCCCAACCGTCGTCCCGAACTTTGCCGAGAGCAGCGCCGAGACCACCCTTCCGAACGCCTCGTTCGCCTTGTGCCCGGCGCAGAGGTTGCAGATCACCCCCTCGTCCGTGTTCTCGAGCATGACGAGCCTGTCGGATGGGACCGGGGTCCGGTTCCTCTCCATCTCCAGGAGGAAGTTCCCGATGTACCGGACCGCATCCGGGTCCCCGGTATAATCCCCGGCAGTCTTCTCCCGCCGGATCGCCCCTGCCTCCTGCGCAACAGGGAACGGCACCGGGATCTGCTCCCCTTCCCAGGACGGGAGCTCGCCCTGCACCTTCCGGGCCGGCTCGACCGTCAGCTTCCCGTCCGCGATCTCGATCACGCGCCAGAGCTGACCCTTGGTGATGAAGACCGCCTCGGTATGCACGAATCCCACGACGAAGGATTCATCGAGCGTTCCAACCGTCCTCCGCGTCGCGATGTCGAAGACCGGCACCTTCCGTTCGTCATGGATCATGGAGAGGTTGGCCGCGAGGTACTTCCGTGCCCGGGCGGTGGTCACGATCCGGCTCCCGTCCAGCCGGATGAGCCGGTGCTCCTCCATCTGCCGGCAGACCCTGTCGACGAGATCGGTACCTTTGGTAAATACCGCGGTCCGGCCGACTATCTCCTCAACCTGCCCCCGCTCGATCTCGCCGTACTCCACCGCGATTGCCGCCACCTGGTTTGCGAGCACATCCGCCGCATCCACCGGGATTGCCACGTCCTCGATCTCGTTCCGGAGCGCCCGCCATGCAATCACGAGCGACTCCAGAAGATCGGAGAACCCGGTGGCGAGGATCGTCCCCTTCGAGACCGCGTTGAGCCGGTGGCCGGCACGCCCCACGCGCTGGACGAGCCGTGCAACCTCGCGGGGAGACCCGAACTGGACGACATGGTCGACCCTCCCGATGTCGATGCCAAGCTCCATCGAGGATGTGCAGATCAGCGTGCTCACCTCGCCGTTCTTGAACCGCTCCTCGGCATCGATCCGGACCTCTTTCGAGAGCGAGCCGTGATGCACTTCCACGTCACCCCGCCCGATGAGTTCGTGGGCGAGCGCCTCGGCAGTCACCCGGGTGTTGACAAAGACAAGCGTGGATCCGCCGTGCCCGATCAGGGAGGTTAAGGCTGATACCTGCTCGGGAAATGTCGTTCCGGCAAACTTCACGGCAATATCGAGCTGCTTTGCAACGGGAACCTGGACAACCGAGAACGGGCGCTCGCCGCAGAGGAACCGGCCGATGGTATCGGGGTTGCCAACCGTTGCCGAGAGGCCGATGCGCTGGAAACTGCCGGCATAGACGTGGAGCCGTTCGAGCCCGACAGCGAGCTGGGCGCCCCGCTTGCTGCCGGCAAGCTCGTGGATCTCGTCGACGATGACGTGCCGGACACCGGCAAGGTGTTTACGGAGGCGCTTTCCCATGAAGAGCGCCTGCAGCGTCTCCGGGGTCGTGATTAAAAGGTCCGGCGGCGAGAGCGCCTGTTTGCGCCGCTCGGACATGGGGGTATCCCCGTGCCGGACCCCGATCTTCAGGCCGAGCCGTTCGCACCACCATTCCATTCGGGCGAGGATGTCCCGGTTCAGCGACCGGAGCGGTGTTATATAGAGCGCCGAGATCCCGCCCTGCGACGGATTCTGCACGAGCGACGAGAAGACCGGCAGCATCGCGCTCTCGGTCTTGCCGGTCCCGGTCGGCGCGATCAGGACAATGTTCCTGCCGTCAAGGATGAGCGGGATCGCCTGTTCCTGCGCATCCGAGAACCGGGAAAAACCCCGCTCCCCGACACAGGACCGGACCCGGCCGTCCAGCCGGTCAAACGGGCCCATATTCCTCCCCCGGTTCCGTCATGCGGACCGGGCCAAGGTACGTGCCATCGGCGAGGAAGATCTCCACAGTCTCCTGCCGGAGTGCGCGGGAGAGCGGGGAGAACGGGTGGCGCAGGATGCGCACGACATCGAACCCGGCGCACTCGTTGAACGCAGGCATGAACAGGACGCGGGTTTCACGGGTTCCCCGGACCGTTTTTTCAGGATCCGGTTCCCCGGTCTCCTGCCGTTCCCCCGGTTTCCTTGCCCGGGAGAACAACGCGGCGGCATCGACTCCGGCACGCAGGTACGCGGGTGCACGCAAAGCGCAGCCGACCTCGTCGCGGATTGCAACGAGCGGGTGGTGATGGCCGGCAAGGATGAGGTGGCCGGCAAGTTCCGGCGCCGGGATCGTGTGGCCGTGGGTGTATCCCGTCCCGTCGATGATCGCCCCGCCAGAGGGAAGAAGTTCCCCGGGTTCTAAAAAACGGGCGATGCCGGTGTCGTGGTTGCCGGGCACGACGAGGAGCGGCGCTTTTTCGCGGATGGCATCGAGCAGGCCGGGCAGTTCCCGGTACTCCTGCCGGGTCGTCTGCGGGAGGTTATGCTTCACGTCGCCCAATAAGACGACCCGATCCGGGTCCGACTCTGCGATGCAGGTGAGAAGGCGTTCCAACCGGGATGCGCTCCTGCTCGGGATGTGCCAGCCGTGCGCCGCAAGGTCGGCCTCGATCCCGATATGGAGGTCGGCGACAACGAGCGTGCGGGACCGGTTCTTCACGAGGAGCGCCGGGCCCCCGCCGATAAAACGGGTGTTCATAGGAGCCGGACCGATCCCTTCTGGGGCTGGTAGCAGTCGTCCTCCCGGATCATCACGGCGATCGCTGCCTCTGCGCGATCCTTCGGGATGCCCCGCAGCGCCGCCTGCGCAACCAGCTCCTCGACCGGCATGCCCTTTGGTCCCTGCATCTCCGCAAGGACGGCGATCAGGATCTCCCGGGCGTCCTGCGCCGGGGCTGGTTCTTCCGGGGCGGGGGCGGCGGATGCGGGCGGTGCGATGCCGGCAAGCGCCGTTTCGACCATCGCAACAATCTCCCGGAGGTCCGGCATAGCTGTATGGTAACTGCCGATGACCGCCTGGACTACCGGGTCCGGTGCCTTTCCGTTAAGGGCGTCGGCGAGAGCGGCGACACGGTCGAGCGTGCTGTCGGCGGTCCGCAGAATCCACGCATCACGCAGCGGCCGGCTTACGATCTGCACCGATTCGGCGCGGATGAACGCGGAACCGGCCGGGCTCCCGCTACGCAGCTGGGCTCTCCCGATAACGGCAAGGAACGAGGGGACGGGGATCTTCCGGAATGTCTCCGGAAGATCGGTCTTCCCGTTGTTTGCGACCTCGATCTCAAAGACGCCTGTCGGGTCGGCGAGCCGGCACCGGATCCCGCCGCCATAGTCCGCGATCTCGGTTGCCGCGCCGACGGCAACGATGCGCCCGCATGCCGCACCTCCCGGCGTCAGGACAAGTGCGGGGCTGTCCCCGGATGGATCCGGAAGGCTTTCAGTCGAACGGGAGAACTCCCCGGCAAACACCCGGACCGTGCCTTCCAAAGCTCCTTCCATGTTCCGGTAGTATTTGGAAAAGAGCCCTCATCAAGGTGATGTCGCCTGCAACCGCCGTCAAGTGACGGTGACGCAGGAAAACCGAAAAATGAGAGGAGATATGGGACCGGACGGGCGCCAGGTCCTGGTCACGGTATTCTTCTGCGGCGGATGAGGAAAACTGCCGAAATCCCGGCACAGACTGCTACGGCAGCCGGAAGCGGCGAACGTGTCGGCGACGGCAGCGGGGAGACGAGGGTGTTGTCGAGCTCGTGGGCTTTGTTATACGATTCCCGTGCTTCCGCGGTTCTTCCGAGGGCCTTGAGAGCATCGCCCCTGCTGTAGTACGCGTACGCGTGGACGGTTGTGAGGTTTCCTTCAACAGCGATCGCAGAATCTGCGGCCACAATCGCCTCGTCGTACCGCTTCAGCGCGACAAGGATCCCGGCACGGTTAGCCTGGATCAGCGCCGTCAGCGAGCTCGCGTTAAGCGCAAGCGCCCGGTCGGCGGCATCGAGCGCCCCGGTGAAGTTGCCCGCGGTTGCGAGGTCGACGCTTTCCGTATAGAGGGCTCCTGCCTTGTTGAACGTCGTGGATTCGTCAGCCGCACAGGCCGGCAGGATGCACGCGCATAGTACAAGGAGGATAAGTGCTGTCAGTTTCATCGTCATGCAGGATCAGTCCTTCTCCATGGTGTCTTCTTCATGGTCTCTTCCGGAAGGCCGGATGTATGAAATGCCGGAGCTCTGTACGTCAGGGTTTGTCAAAAAGGATGCGGGTTATGGGACCGGATGGGTGCGGATCTCCCCCGGATCAGGAGGATCGCCGGATCCGGTACAGGAATACTGCGGAGACAAGGGCAAGCGCGAGCAGGGCGACCTGCGGGGGAAGGGGCGTGGATGTCCACGTCGCCTTCACGGTCTCCGTCGGAAGAGGGGTTTCTTCAGCGGTGATCTCCGCACCTGCTTCGGTTGTTGTCACCGTTGTTTTCGTACCTGTCGCTGCCGGCCGGGTTGTCATCGTTGTCACTACGGGTACGTCCTCGGCAAAGGTAACCGTCCTTGGCCCGGTTGCGACACGGCTGTCGGACTCCCCGTAGGAGGACTGCATACCGTTGAGGTTCTGGGTTGCCGTAAACGTGTACGTCCCGAGCGGGTAGACGGGTGTCCCGTCAGCTCCCCGGGCAGAACGGTTCCATTGCCCGCCGTACTTCCAGTAAAACGGGGAAGATCGCACGATTGGTGCAGTATCGACGGGATAGATCTGCGTGTCGGCTAGCATGATGCTGCCGGTATAAATATTATTGATGGACTGCCCGGAAGGGCTCTTTAAGGAAACCTTCACAAAACTGTCAAGGAGCGTGTAGTCGGGGCGCTGAACTTTATCATAGACCGTGTACAGGTTGGTATCGATCCGGTAGGTGATGTTCGTGCTTCTTGCGACGCTTTGTCCGGTTATATCCCTGTTGTGGTCAAGGTCCCAGACCGTGAGGTTGAACGCTGGCTTTGCAACGACAAAGACCGGGTTCCGGGGCATCGGGTAGTACCGGTACCAGGTGCCGGTCCGGGTCGTAAAGACCGTGGGGCTGATTGTATACGAGAACGCCTCCGTTTCGGTTAAATTCAGGATGATTCCCGGGGTAGTATCGGTCGAATTGCCGGCAGGCCACCACGCGATCTGCCGTGCGCCATCAAGCGCCGAGGAGATGTCAAGACCGGTCTCCCCGATGTAGACCGTTCCGCCCTTCCCGATCTTTTTGAGATCCGCTGACGCGGGGGACACCGCGAGCAGGCATAAGAGGCTTAAAAGACAAAGCGCAAGCACAAACCTGTACTTCATAAGCAGTACTAAGAAACTCGTATGATAAAGATTATGACTTTTATCGTGAAACGGTTGTCACGCGCGACCCTCACCGGCTGCCAGGGTATCCTGCGGCGCGGGCCGGGGGTCAGGGCCGGGTCGGACTGATATGGAAGAGAACCACACCATCTGGATCGAGAAATACCGCCCGGTACGGCTTTCCGATATCGTCGGGCAGGAGGCGATTGTCGAACGCCTTGCAAGTTACGTTAAGACAAAGAACCTTCCCCACCTGCTTTTTACGGGAACCGCAGGAGTCGGAAAGACGACAGCTGCCGTGACCCTTGCCCGGGAGATCTTCGGGGATTCCTGGCAGATGAACTTCCGGGAGATGAACGCATCCGACGAGCGGGGGATCGACGTTGTCAGGAACCAGATCAAGCAGTTCGCCCGGACAACACCTCTCGGAGAGGCTACGTTCAAGATCCTCTTTCTCGATGAAGCGGACGCGTTAACCACCGATGCGCAGTCGGCGCTGCGCCGGACCATGGAGACCTATGCGCAGACCTGCCGGTTCATCCTCTCCTGCAACTACTCCTCCAAGATCATCGACCCCATCCAGAGCAGGTGCGCCATCTACCGGTTCAAGCCCCTCGGCCCTGATGCGGTGAAGGAAGAGATCTCGCGGATCGCGGGGCGTGAGAACCTGACCGTGAGCAAAGAGGCGATGGATGCGATCGTCTACATCGCGGAAGGCGACATGCGAAAGGCGATCAACGCCCTGCAGGGGGCAGCAATCCTCTCCAGCAGCATCGAGGCGCCGATGGTCTATGCCATCACGTCGACGGCGCGCCCCGAGGAGATCAACGAGCTGCTCTCGCTCGCGCTTGCCGGGGACTTCGACGGGGCCGAGACCCTGCTCTCCCGGCTGATGCACGAGCGCGGGATCGCCCCGAACGAACTGATCAACCAGTGCTACCGCGCCCTGATAAAAAGGGACATGGACCGGGGCTTGAAAGTGCAGCTGATCGATCATCTCGGCGAAGCGGACTTCCGGCTCTCGGAGGGCGCGGATGCCGACATCCAGATGGAGGCCCTGCTCGCAAGGTTCGTGCTCTCCGTCGGAAAACGCGGGTGAGGTGGAGCGGTGGAAAAATCCGTGCCGGAAACCGCATCCGACAGTGCGGCAGACTGGAGCCGGTTCCTTAAGTCACGGTACAAGAAGGAACTATCGGAAATTTCGCGGGAATACCCGCACCGCCGTTCCCTGTACATCGATTACCGGGAAGTCGAGAAATTCGGGAAGGCCGGGATCGGCCTTGCCGACGAACTGCTGGTAAACCCCGGAAAGGTTCTCGAAGACGTCTGGGAAGCTATCCGGGTCAACCAGCTGATCCGGGCAAAGGACGGAAAAGACGTCAGGGGGATCAATGTCCGGTTCAGGAACCTCCCGCAGAAGATCGGGATCCGTAATATCCGTTCCGACGACATCAACCGGTTCATCTCCATCGAGGGGATCCTGCGGAAGACCACCGAGGTCCGGCCCCGGGTCGTCGAAGCGGTCTTCCGGTGCCCGGCAGGCCACTTTACGA
>Ga0116171_10003578_pt1 | contig 14292 bp, 12 predicted proteins | sample AD_JPNHW2_MetaG_FD_89798 | JGI IMG/M metagenome (GOLD analysis project Ga0116171, IMG submission 89798) | Active sludge microbial communities of municipal wastewater-treating anaerobic digesters from Japan - AD_JPNHW2_MetaG | ecosystem: Engineered > Bioreactor > Anaerobic > Digestate | place...
CCTCAGGGTATTGATCCGCCGGGTCGAGGCGGCCTTGAACCCGGCCACGAAGGCCCCCAGCGACCTCGGGGGACGTCGAAAAAGGGCCCCGTTCGCATCGGGTGTCCACGTAGGGGCGCACGGCCATGTAGGGGCGCACGGCTGTGCGCCCCTACACCACCCCGCATCCCCTCCCGCCGAATCCGCGGGTCCCCGGAACCATACCAATCCGTGGAGGTGATTGGGCATGACCACCATTTCGTCCATCGCGCATTCTGGACGAATGATGCCGGATCGGTCCCACTCTTCGGCCACGATCCGCCCCAACGGATTCAGGCGCATCAGCTCGTCCTCCACCGTCCCGAAGAGGGATTCCCGATTCCTGGTACAGAGGGTGATGAAATAGATTCCTGGCCCCGCGTAGTCGTACCCCTCCAGCCGGACCGACCGGCGCCGGTGGTGTTCGGGGGAGAATGAAGTCACCGTGATTCCTGTCCCGGTTATTCTCCCTCTCCCACGCAGGCGATGTCAAATGGTTCTTGGTAGGGGGTCCATGCCGGATCGAATGCCCCCCGCGTAGGGGTTCCATATGAGAACGAATGTGGCCCATTGTAGGGGTTCCATATGAGAACGAATGCGTCCCATATGGAACCCCTACACCTCGGGGTAATTGGTTCAGGCCAGGAGGTGCCGGATCTCGACGAACTCCGCCGCCTTCCCCTCGTGCCTGGACCAGCGTTCGACCTCGGCTAGGTCGATGGACTGGCAACGGGCCACCACCTCCGCCTGGCGAAGGGATTGCCGGTCGTTCCAGTGATAATAGGCCGCCAGCCGGTCCTTGACGCATTCGGTCGGCGATATCAGCGTCAGGACCCCGGTTTCATAGTTGCGTTCGACGATCCCGGTGGTGGGCTCGTCGCCGATGGAGAGCGGGCCGGCCGGGAATTCCACGAAATACGGGGTGTCGGGATGGACGAAGTACCGGTTCTTGGGAACAAACCCCAGCTTCGCCATAATCTCTCGCAGCTTCTTGGCCGGGGTGGGCACGTTCTCGATGAAATCGAGATCGTACGATTGATAGGCATTGCTGGAATAGATCGAGACGCATGCCCCGCCAGACAGAACCGCCTGGATTCCGGCAGACTTCAGGTGTGAGGAGACGCAGGCCGCCAGCTCGGCTAGTGTCATTTCGGCTACGGGTTTCAAAGTGGCTTCCCCCGGCGCCGGGGGCGGCGGCGGTTGTCGAGCAGCGCCTCGCGCAGCGGCTGGGGATGGAACTCCAGGGCCTTGGCCAGCAGGGACTTCAGCTCGGCGAGAAACGGGTAACGGGGGTTGAAGGCGTACACGACCGTTTTGCCTAGGGCCCGGCTGAACAGGATGTTGGCTTGCTCCAGCCGCTCCAGCTGCCGCTGGATCGGGTAGAGATCGGTTTCGAAGAAGCGGGCGATCTCCCTGGCATACCCTTCCTCCCGGGCCAGCAGGAAGATCAGAATCCGTTGCTTGTTGATCGAACCCAGTAGCGGCGTCAGCATGGGATGACCTCCATTTTATGTCTTATGACCTAATTCTTATGTCAATTATAACCGCGAAACATTCCCCTGGCAATCCGAGTCTCTTTGGGGGGGGCAGATTTAAAGAAACAAGGAATGCCTTTCCCCTTTCAACCTCGCCGCCGCGGTTGCCAAATCGTCCCCGATCGGGTAGAGTGGCGCGGGGGGGCAGGGCCATGTCCGAACCGTTGATCCCGCCGCACGGCGGCTACCGCCAGTTGCGCAGCTTCCAGGCGGCGCAGCTGGCCTACGACCTGACGGTGGTCTTCTGCGATCGCTTCATCGAGCGCCAGTCCCGCACCCGCGACCAGATGGTGCAGGCTGCCCGCAGTGGGGTGCAGAACATCGCCGAGGGGAGTATGGCTTCGGCCACCTCGAAGAAGACTGAGTTGAAGCTGACCGGGGTGGCCCGCGCCAGCCTGGAGGAGCTTCTGCTCGACTGCCAGGATTTCCTGCGCCAGCGGGGGCTGCGGGTGTGGGCGAAGGATTCGCCGGAAGCGCTGGCGGTGCGCGGGAGCTACCGGTCCGACAAGTCGGACCCGTCGGACCAGTCAGACCAGTCCGAGCTGCGCGAACGATTCAGGACGGCAAGCGGCGAAGAAGCGGCCAACACGCTGATTTGTCTAATTCACCAGGCCAGCTACCTGCTTCACCGCCAGATCGACAGCCTGGGGCGCCAATTCCAGGAAGAGGGCGGATTTACCGAAAGGCTCTATCGCACGCGGCGGGAACGCCGGGGAGGGTAGGTCCGCCCAGGGTTCGGTCGGGGACCGCCGTGGCTCACAGCATCGCGATCTCGCCGCGCAGGAAGGCGCGCATGCGCTCCAGGCGGCGGGCGCGGGTCGCTTCGCTCTTGCCGTCGAAGTAGTAGCGGGCCAGCAGCCGGCGCGCCTTCTCCCCCTTGCCCGCGTAGAGGGCCGACAGCTCGGGGTCGGGGGCGACGAGGCGGGTCAGTTCGGCAGCCAGCGCGGCCGTTTCCTCGTCCGACGGCTTCGCCGCCGCGTCCCACGTGCCGCGGCGCCTCGCCTCCTCGACCGCGGCGAGACCTGCGGGCATCATCCTCCCCGCGGCCGAAAGCTCCGTCACCAGCCGCTTGTTGAGCTCCGACCACCTGCTGGCCGGGCTGCGCCGCGAGAACTTGCGCAGGTAGACGCGCTCGTCGACCCGCCGGATGAGCGAGTCGATCCAGCCCCAGCACAAGGCCTCCTCCAGCGCCTGGCGGTAGGAGACGCCGGGAGTGTCGTCCTTGAAGTACTCCATCCAGATGGACTCGCTTTCGCCATGGTGGGCGGCGAGCCAGGCGCGCCAGGCGGGGCGGTCCTCGAAATGCAGTCGTTCCATGGGCGCCAGTATACCCCACCCCCCCCGCGGGGGGAAGCGCCGGCGGAGGAGGTTGACACGGCGTCCCCGCTGGAGTAGGCTGCGCCCTGGGCCGGCTTGCCGGCCGGAGCACTCCATGCGCCTGAAGAGACTCTCGTCGCGTCGCCTGGCCCGCGGGGCAGGGCCCGTCCTGCTGGAAATCACCCTGATCGTCTTCAGCATCCTGCTGGCCCTGGGGGTCGACTCGTGCCGCGAGCGCAGCGCCCGGCAGGCACTGGCCGACACCGCGCTGGCCAACATCCGCGCCGAGATCGGGCTGAACCAGACCACCCTGAACCGGGTGCTGCCCGGACACCGCGAGCTGCACGCCCGCCTGAGCGAAGCGCTGACCCGGCTGGAGCGCGGGGAGGATGCCGACCCGGCGGTGGTCTTCACCCCGCTGAACCTGGTCAGCGCGGCCTGGGAGACGGCCGCCACCACCCAGGCCCTGGAGGTGGTCGATTTCCAGAAGGTACAGCTGCTGGCCCGCCTCTACACCGGCCAGCGCTGGATCCAGCGCTTCGACGACGCCTGGATGGCGGCCACCGCCAACCCCCAGAACCGGCTGCCGGCCATGCGCCGCGTCTACCTGGCCGCCTTGCTGAGCCTGGTCGAGAACTACATCGGCATCGAGGAGGAGCTGCAGCGCAACTTCGCCGCGGTGCTGGACCGGATCGGCAGATAGGGGAGGCGGCGGACCGGCCGCGCTACCAGGTGAAGCGGACCGGGGGGAAGCCGACGCCCACGACCTCGACCGCGCGCGGCTCCCGCAACCGTACCCGCAGCAGCGCCTGATAGGCCTGCCGGCAGTGGCCGCAGCGGTATTCGTCCAGCAGGGTGACGGCCTCGTAAGGGGCTTGGGTCGGCGGCAGGAAGAGGTCGAGGGCCCCGCTAAGGTCGGCGGTGCCGGCGCAGGCCGGGCAGCGGACGACGACCTGCCGCGCGGCGGCGGGCAGGTCGGCCGCGGTGAAGCGGTACTCCCGCTCCTGGCCCAGCACCTTGCGGACGTAGTAGAACCCCCACCAGACCGAGTACTTCGTCGTTTCGTCCCGGCGTACCTGGGCCAGGTGGCTTTTCAGGTCGGCGAGCATCAGCCGGTCGAACTCCCGCATCCCCCCGGCCGGGGCGGCGTCGAGCGCCGACAGGCGGGCCTCGACCACGTCGAGGTGGGCGGCAAAGCCCGTTCCGTGACGCGCGCGGATCTCCGCCAGGCGCTCCTTGGCGAGCTGCCGGGCCCGGGTCAGCCGGCGCTCGGTCTCCCGCAGCCGGAAGGTGTCGTCCTCGCCGAGGTGGCCGCGCTCGTCGGCGAACTCGAGGCCCGACAGGTCGTTGGCGCAGTCCTGGATCCGTGCGGACAGGAAGTAGAGGTCGAAGAGCAGCTCGCAAAACTCCATCTGGCACGCTCCCGTGGTGGCTTCCCGCGTTATACGACGATTCGCCGGACGGATCAAGCCGGTGACGGGGTTGAAGACGGCGGCGGCGGGGGAGTATCATGCGGGCCAGGAGCGCGTATGAGCAGAAGCATGGTCCGGCTGGCGATCGGTGCGCTGATCGCCCTGTTGCTACTGACGGCCGGTTGCTCAGGGGGGAAACGGAAGGGGAGCGCCCGCCAGGGATCCTTTCTGCAGATGGCGCGCGAGCGCGCCGATCAGGCGAAGATCCAGGCCCTCAAGGCGGCGGTGGCGGCGTACACCGTGGAGCACGACGACCAGCCGCCCCGGACCCTCGGCGAGCTGGTGGAGAAGGGCTACGTGCCGCCGGAGGCCATCGTCGGCGCGGACGGCAAGCCGCTGTCGCTCGATCCGGCGGAGCTGGCGGGCGACCTGGCGGCGACCGCGACTACCGTCTCCAAGAGCTGCGGCAGGTGCGGCAAGTCCGTCTCCTCCACGGCCCAGGCCGGCGACCGCTGTCCCCACTGCGGGGTGGTCTGGGACGTCGAGCGGCAGATCTGAGGCGGGGACGAGCCGTCGGCGGACGGTTTTTTCCGGTCCCCGGCTAGTCGACGCCGTACAGGCGGTGGAGCTGGAAGCCGAGACGGACGTGGGGGATGCGCCGGGTCTGGCACTCCCCGAAGAGGGCCCAGGCGCGGGGCAGCGCCTCGGGATCGGGGTGCTGGGGCTGCAGGAAGATCGGCAGGGTGGGGGAGATGGCCCGGATGGCGGCGATCCGCTCCAGGGTCAGCCCCGGCGTGGCCACCAGCTTGATCTCGGAGATCCGACCCAGCAGGCCGGGATGGATCAGGTAGCCCGAGGCCTCCTTGGGCGAGACGCTCCACCAGGCGATGGGCAGGTCCTGGAAGTGCATGCCGTTGGTTTCGATGGCCAGGGGCAGCTTCTTGCCGGTCAAGGCCGCGGCGAGTTCGCCCAGATCCTGTTCCAAGGGCTCTCCTCCGGTGATCACGATCTGGGAGTAGGGCTTTTCGCTTCGCAGGGCGTCGACCCGGGTCAGGATCTCGGCCACCGTCATCTCCGTCCCCTCGCGCCAGGAATCCTTGGTGTCGCAAAAGGGGCAGCGCAGGAAGCAACCCGACAGGCGGATGAAGATGGTGGAGAACCCGACCCGGCTGCCCTCGCCCTGCGCCGACCAGAAGATCTCCCTAATCTTCAGCGTAGCGGGCTCCGGCATTGGGGGATTCCCAGACGGTGACGCTCTTCACCGGGAAGCGGTCGCGGATGGTCTGGAAGAGCGCCCGCGACAGGTTCTCGGCGGAAGGGCTGAAGGGGTAGACCTCGTTGAGCACCCGGTGATCGGGGAGGATCTCCTTCAAGTACTCCCGCAGGACGGTGAAGTCGATGCCGATGCCCGAGGCGTCGAGTGCACTGGCGGCGATGACCACCTCGACCTCGAAGGTGTGGCCGTGCATCCGTTCGCACTTCCCCTGGTAGTGCTCGAGGAAGTGCGCCGCGGAAAAACGTTCCTTTATGATCAGATCCCAGCTCATGAGTCGGTACCTCGCTCGTGGTCCAGTCGTTCGATCAGCGGGTCGGGCCGCCCCAGTTCGGCGAAGGCCCGGGCGCGGATGTCGCAGGAGGGGCAGCGGCCGCAGGGGCGTTCGGCGCCCCGGTAGCACGAGATGGCGTGGTCGTAGCCCGCGCCGAGCGACAGCCCCAGACGCAGGATCTCGACCTTGGTCAGGGCGAGCAGCGGCGAGTGGATGCGGAACCGCCGTCCGCGGCGGCGGGCCCCCGTCCCCTCGTTGATCGCCGCCGCCATCTTGCGGTTGAAGGCGGCGGTGGTGTCGGGGTAGTCGGGGGTGTCGATGGCGTTGAAGCCGGTGACCAGGTCGTAGATGCCGCGCGACTCGGCGATGGCGGCCGCCAGGGCGAGGAAGACGCCGTTGCGGAAGGGAACGTAGGTGAAGGGGACCCCGTCGGCGTCGCGGGAGGTCTCCAGCGACGGGGGGATCGGGGCGGCCGGGTCGGTCAGGGCCGAGCTCAGCAATGGGCCGAAGGGGAAGTCGAGCACCACGGCCTCGACGCCGAGGCGGTCCGCCACGGCCCGGGCGTTGTCCACCTCGATCCCGTGGCGCTGGCCGTAGCGGACGATCAGGGCGGTCAGCCGGTCGAAACGGCGCCGGGCCCAGTGCAGGGCGGTGGTGGAGTCGACGCCCCCGGAGAAGAGAATAAGTGCCTGTCGGTTCATCTGCGTCATTCTACAATGTTTCCGCTCCTCCGGCCAGGGGGCGCTGACGGAAACGGCATCGGCAAGGGGCCTACCGGGCGGTAGGGCCCTTGCCCTCCGGGGTGCGGGCGATGCTCAGCGGATCGCCCGGGTCTTCATGGAAGAGGCGGCGGGGACGGCGGAGGCCGAGGCTCCCTTGCTGGCGGTCCAGCTCCAGGTCAGCGTCTCGCTTCCCGTGTTCCAGGTGGAGGTCCCCTCCATCCGCTCCTTGTCGGTGAACTTTCCGGTCCAGTTCCAGCTGGAGTAGTAGGTGGAGCTCATGGTCACGTTCTTGCCGTCGACGCGGTAGGTGCCCGCCCCGTCGTAGAAGTTCTCGAACTGGAAGTCGCCCGACTTCTTGTCGCCGGTGAACTGGACGCTCCAGGTGACGTTTTCCGCTCCGCTCGAGGTGGAGATCATGGTCATCGTCCAGCGTCCGGTGATGTCGTACTTGGTCTTGGCCAGGATCATGATCAGCACGGCGGCCAGGGCGCCGACGCCCACGATGCCGAGGATCAGCGGCAGGGAGGACTTCTTCTTGTGGTAAGAGCCCTCGTCGCGTTCCGTTTCGATGCAGTTCGTGCCGCTGTCGGGGGCGGCGGCGGCGACTTCGCTCTTCTCCGGCCGCGGGGCGGCGGACAACGGGGCACTGGTCACACCGAGCAGGAAGCAGAACGAGAGGACGACCCAGCAGGCGATCCAACGACGCGGGTGGTTCATGCGCTCCTCCTAATTTGGTCCCATCCAATGTACCAAGGCCGAGTTGACGAAGTCAAGCGGGGCGGTTTTTTTTTGGCCGGCGGGCCGGGGAGACGGAGCCCGCGCGTGTGCTATAATCGCTTCCCTGCAGACAGGAGGTGCCATGAAGCTCCGTTTGGCCTCACTCATCGCGATCGCGGCGTGCGGGTTGATCTGGACCGGCCCCCGGGGCGGCACGGCCGCCCCTGCCCGGGTCGACACGACCATCGCCCGGGTCCAGGGCGCCGTCGCCGACCTCCCCCAGAGCTGCGAATGGTCGGCCGACGGGCAGACCTGGACCCCCTTCACCCCGGCCCGGTCGTTTTCCCAGGCCACCTTCTTCTGTCGCATCCGCTTCGTTCCGCCGGCCGTCTTCGCCGGGGGCGACACCCGCGGCACCCCGCTGCGGGTGTGCCTCGCCCTGTCGGGACGGGGGGCGATCACGGTGACCCCAAAGGTGGCGGGGCGCTCCCTGCCGGAGATCGAGCTGGACGGGGCGCTCGGCGGGACGGTGGAGCGGAAGGCTGAGTTGACCCTACTGGAGGCCCAGCAGGGGACTCCGGTCATGCTCGAACTGAAGTTCGTCAACCGCGGGTTCCTCCCCGCCCGGGGCGATTTCTGGCCCGAGCGGAGCCAGCCGCTCGAAGAGGACGAGGGAGCGGTGGTGAGGCTGGAGAAGGCGACGATGGTGTTTCCCGCCGCCGAATCACGGCGCCAGGCGCTGCAGACCTGGCTCGACAGCTTCGAGACCGCCCGCGCGCTGTTGCGCCCCGATCTGACCCGCTTCACCTTCACGGGCAAGCCCTACGCAATTCCCGACCGGAGGCGCACCCCGCCGGCGGAACTGGCCCGTCTGAACGAGGCCCTCGACCGGGCCGCGGCGGCGGTCGACCTGCCGGCCCTGGCGGGGGGGGAGTGGCCGGCGGTGGCCGCCTCGCTGGAGCGCTCCTACCGGCTGGCGAAGCCGGTGAGCGAGTACGTGCGCGGGTACGACGTCCACCTGATCGGCAATGCCCACATCGACATCGCCTGGCTGTGGCGCCTGGTGGAGACGGTACAGGTGGCGCGCAATACCTTTGCCACCGTCATCCAGAACATGCGGGAGTACCCCGAGCTCCTCTACGCCCAGAGCCAGGCCCAGACCTACGAGTGGATCGAGACCCGTTATCCCGAGCTGTTCGAACAGATCCGCCAGCGGGTCCGTGACGGACGATGGCAGATCGTCGGCGGCATGTGGGTGGAGCCCGACTGCAACCTGATCTCGGGCGAGAGCTGGGTGCGGCAGATCCTGCTTGGCAAGACCTACTTCCGGCAGAAGTTCGGCGTCGACGTCACCGTCGGCTGGAATCCCGACAGCTTCGGCTACAACTGGAACATGCCCCAGCTGTACCGGCAGAGCGGCATCCGGAGTTTCATCACCCAGAAGCTGTGGTGGAACGACACCACCGTCTTCCCCCACTTCCTGTTCTGGTGGCAGGGGGTCGACGGCACCCGCCTGCTGACCTACCTGCCGCCGGCCAGCTACGACACGTCGCTGCCCCTGCTCGAAACGGCCCGGGGGATCTCCCGCTACGAGGCCACCACCGGGCTGAAGGAGAGCCTGCTGCTGTGGGGCATGGGCGATCACGGCGGCGGCCCCAATCGCGAGGTGCTCGACCGGGTGCGCGGCTACGCCGACCTGCCGTTCGCCCCGCGGTTTTCCCACGAGCGGGTGGACGACTTCCTGACCCGGATGGAGCGGACCGAGGGGAAGCGGATCCCGGTCCTGGCCGACGAACTCTACCTGGAGTACCACCAGGGGACCTTCACCACCCAGGGGGCGATCAAGGCGGCCAACCGCCGTTCGGAGCAGATGGCCCAGACCGCCGAGAAGGCCGCCGCCACCGCCGCCCTGGCCGGTTTTCCCTATCCGGCGGAACCGCTGCGGAGTTCCTGGAAGACCCTGCTCACCAACCAGTTCCACGATATCCTGCCCGGCTCCTCGATCACCCCGGTCTACCGGGACGCCCTCGAGGACCACGCCCGGATCCAGCAGACCCTGGCCCGGGTGACCCGCGAAGCCCTGGAGGGGATCGCTTCCCGCATCGACACTTCCGCCGTGCGCGGCCGGCCGTTGCTGGTCTACAACCCGCTCTCCTGGCCGCGGGCCGACCTGCTGACGGTCCGTTTTCCCAGGGTCGCCGGCGAAGAGTGGCACGTCGAGGACAGCCGGGGCACGCCCGTCCCGGCCGAGATCGGCTGGCACGACGAGACCGGGGAGGGGGAGGCGACGTTTGTCACCGGCAGGGTCCCGGCCCTGGGCTACGAGGTGTATGCCCTGGTGCCCGGGGTCGCTGCCGATCATGAGCCCGGCGTACCGGTCGAGGACTGGACGGTGGAGAACCGGCACCTGCGCCTGACCCTCGATCCGCGGACCGGCGAGATCGCCGGCCTGGTCGACCGGACCTCCAATCGTCCCCTGATCCGGCCCGGGCAGGGGGGCAACGCGCTGTGGGTGGTCGAAGACCGCCCCGAGCGTTGGGACGCCTGGAACATCGGCTATACCGGACGATGCTGGAAGCTCGAGCAGGCGGAGACGGTGGAGGTGCTGCGCAGTACGCCGGTGCGGACGACCTTCCGGGTGAAGAAGAGCTTCCTCGGCCTGTCCAAGGACCGTTCCTACCCGACCGAGAATTTCCCCAGCTCCTTCTTCACCCAGGACATCACCGTCTACCGGGACCTCGACCGGGTCGACATCGAGACCGTCGCCGACTGGTGGGAGGACCACCTGGCCCTGAAGGCGGTCTTCCCGACCACCGTGGAGGCCGAACGGGCGGCCTACGAGATCCCCTTCGCCGCCATCGAGCGCAGCGCCCGCCGCCGCACGCTGGCCGAGAAGGCCCGCTACGAGGTGCCGGCCTTGCGCTGGGCCGACCTGTCCGATGCCCGCGGCGGCCTGTCGCTGCTCAACGACGGCAAGTACGGCCACGACATCCACGACGGGGTGATGACGCTGTCGCTGCTCCGTTCGCCGACCTACCCCGATGCCCTGGCCGATCGCGGCAAGCACCGGTTCACCTACGCCCTCTATCCCCACCCCGGAAGCTGGGGGGAGGGGGAGACGGTCCAGCACGGTGCCGAACTCAACGCTCCGTTGCAGGCCGTCTGGACTGGCCTCCATGAGGGCAGCCTGCCGCTGGCGCGCAGTCTGGCGTCGGTGTCGCCGGCGGCGGGTGATCCGCTCCGCGGGGTGGGGGTGATCGTCGATACCCTCAAGGCCGCCGAGACCGGCGGTGGAATCGTGCTGCGCCTGTACGAATCGCGGGGCGAGGCGGAACGGGTGGTGCTGGAGCTGGCCGACTCGCCGCGGAGCGCCCGGTTGACCGATCTGCTGGAGGGCGGGGGCCAGGCGGTGCCGGTCGACCACCGGCGGATCGCCCTCTCCTTCCGGCCGTTCGAGATCAAGACCCTGGTGCTGGAGTACCTGTAGGGTCCGGCAGCTCACTTTTTCTGCTGGCGCGGCAGCGGGAATTCCCCCCTTGACATTGCGTTTCCCTGCGCGTAATCAGATAGGAGAGCATGTTGCTGAAAGATTCCCGGCCAGTCCGGGATTCCCACCGGCAGAGGGCCCTGGGGAGGGACCTCGCTCGAGGAGGGGGGAATGTCGAAGCGCCGATTCCAACCATGGTTATTGCTGTCGATCATGGGAATGGTCACCGGGCCCTCGCTGGCCGGAACGCCTCGCGGGGAACGGGATTTACCGTCGTTTGCCGCCGGAGGCCCGCCGGTGGTCTTCCGTTCCGACAGCCTCCTCCTCGCCGCCGGCGACCGGATGCTGCGGGTCGGTTTCGTCGGAGCCCGACAATGCTCGCCCGTCGGGAGCGCAGCCGCGGGACGGGTGGTCTACGAGGGTCTCTGGGAGGGCATCGACCTGGTGTGCGAGCCGGTCCCGGGCGGCCTGCTGAAGAGCACCTACCGCCTGGCTCCCGGCGCCGACCCCGGCGCCATCCGGCTGCAGTACGGGGAGGAGGTCTCGCTGACGGCGGCGGGCGAACTCTCGGTCACGACTCCCTCCGGCCGGCTGACCGAGGGGAGGCCGGTCTCCTGGGTCGAGACGCCCGCCGGCAACATCCCCGTGGCCTCGGCCTACCGGCTCGGGTCCGACGGCACGGTCGGCTTCGAGGTCAGCGGGTGGAACGGCGAGACTCCGCTGGTGATCGACCCGGTCGCGATGTGGCACTCCTTCCTGGGCGGGGGATCGGGATCCGGGACCAATGGACGTGCCGTGGCCGTCGACGCGGCGGGCAACGTCTACGTGGTCGGATACAGCTATGGCAGCTGGGGGACTCCGATCCGACCCTTCGGGGGGGGGACTGCGGATGCCTTCGTCGCCAAACTCGACGCCGAGGGCCATCTGCTCTGGCACACCTTCCTGGGCGGGGCTAGTGGGGATCTTGCCTATGCGATTGCCCTCGACGGCGAGGGCAACGTCTACGTTGCCGGCAGTAGTTGGGCGGGCTGGGGCGACCCGGTCCGGGCGTTCCAGACACCCTCGGGAGGGTATGCGGACGGGTTCGTGGCCAAGCTGAACGCCGAGGGCTCGCTGGAGGCCAACACCTTCCTGGGGAAGGGCAGCAACCCGGATGAGTGCAACGCACTCGTGGTCGGCGAGACGGGGTCCGTCTACGTGGCGGGCAGTAGCGAGTCCTCCTGGGGGACGCCGACGATCCCGCATTCCGGTTATGGATCCGACGCCTTCGTCGCCGTGCTGAACGCCGACCTGGCGTTGCTGGGCAACGCCTTCATCGGCGGTGAGGGGGACGACTACGGACAGGCTATCGATATCGGCCCCTCGGGGGGCATGGTCATCGCCGGGTACAGCGACCAGGCGTGGGGCACGCCGGTCCGGTCCTTCTCCACGGGCACCTACGGGGAGGAGGATGCCTTCGTGGCCAAGGTGAACGCCGCCGGCAGCCTGCTCTGGAACACCTTCCTCGGCAGTACCGACCACGACCGGGCATACGGGATCGCGGTCGACGGCTCGGGCAACGCCTACGTCACCGGCACGAGCCACCTGAGCTGGGGCACGCCGGCGATCCCCTTCGCCGGAGGCTTCAGCGACGCCTTCGCCGCCGCGCTGACGACCAACGGGGCGCTGGCCGGCCACCATTTCCTCGGCGGGACGGGCGAGGATGAGGGGAGATCGATCGCCCTCGACGGGGCAGGCGGGCTCTACGTGACCGGCAAAAGCTACGCCACCTGGGGCTCGCCGATCCGGGGGTATACCGGCCTTTCCGACGTCTTCGTGGCCAAGATCGGAACCGGGCTGGTCTGGAACACCTTCCTGGGTGGGAGTGGAAACGAGAGCGCGTATGGAGTCACCGCGGACGGCCTGGGCCAGGTGTACGTGGCCGGGTACAGTGATACCTCCTGGGGAACCCCGGTCGAACCCTTCCCGGGAGAAGGGGCCTGCCTGGTCGCCCGGCTCGACTACCGGCTGACTGTCTCGGGGACGGTGACGTGCAACGGCGGTCCGGTTCCCGGGGTCACCGTCACCTTCAGTAGCGGCCTGGGCACGGCCACCACCGATGCCGCGGGCGTCTACCGCAAACTGGTGCCTTACCGTTACTCCGGCACCGTCACCCCGTCGCAGGCCGGCCTGTCCTTCACCCCGGCCTCGGTCGCCCTGACCGAAGTGGTCGCCGATGTGACGGGACTCGATTTCCCCGCCACCACCTCCCTGACCTACACGATCTCCGGGTGGGTCACCGGAGGGGGAGTGGGCGCCGGAGTGACGATGTCCGGCCTGCCGGGGGCTCCGGTCACCGATGGCACCGGGTCCTACTCGGCGACCGTTCCCTTCAACTGGTCGGGCACCGTGACCCCGACCCGGACCGGCTACACCTTTTCGCCGGCCTCTCGCACCTACACCCATGTCCTGGCCAACCAGACTTCCCAACTCTACACCGCGACCCGGGTCTACACGGTGAGGTTCGTCGCCGGTGCCCACGGTTCGCTGACCGGCACCACGACCCAGACGGTGGCCAGCGGGGGCTCGACCACCGCGGTGACGGCGGTGGCCGCCTCGGGCTACTCCTTCGTCAACTGGACGGGTAGTGGGTTTACCACCTCTACCGCCAACCCGCTGACCGTGACTGGTGTGACCAGCGACCTGACCATCACCGCCAACTTTACCGCAACGTCGCCGGCCTCGATCGGCCTGAACCACTCGCGGCTGAACTTCGGCAAGGGGGGGAGCGCGGTGACCTCGACGCAGACCTTGCGCATCCGCAACACCGGGGGCGGCACACTCGCCTGGACGGCGACCCCCAGCGCCGCTTGGATCGTGCTGGATAAGACCTCCGGCAGCGGCGCCGGCAGGGTCCAGGTGTCGGTGAACCCGGCCGGGCTGGGCAACGGCACCTACAACGGCACGATCACCGTGGCCGATCCGGCCGCGGGCAACAGCCCGCAGACGGTCACGGTCTCCCTGACGGTCAAGGCCAAGGGAGCCAACCCCTCGGGCCTGTTCGAGACGCCGGCAAATAACGCCACCGGGGTCACCGGCAGCGTCGCGGTCACCGGCTGGGCGGTCGACGACGTCGAGATCACCGCGGTGCAGATCTACCGCAGCTCGCTGGCCGGGGAGGGGACGGCGCCGATCTATATCGGCGACGCATGCCTGGTCGAGGGAGCGCGCCCCGACGTGGAGAGCCAGTACGCCACTACTCCGTTCTGCTACCGGGCGGGCTGGGGCTACATGCTGCTGACGAACTTCCTGCCGGCCGGGGGCAACGGCACCTTCACCCTGATCGCCACCGCGGTCGACCGCGACGGCCACAGCGTGCAGATCGGCTCCAAAAGGATTACCTGCGACAACGCCCACGCCACGCTCCCCTTCGGCGCCATCGACACCCCGAGCCAGGGGGGGGCGGCCACGGGCAGCTCCTACGTCAACTTCGGCTGGGCGCTGACGCCGCAGCCCGGGTCCATCCCGGTCGACGGCTCGACCCTCTGGGTGTGGGTC
>Ga0116171_10003581_pt1 | contig 14287 bp, 7 predicted proteins | sample AD_JPNHW2_MetaG_FD_89798 | JGI IMG/M metagenome (GOLD analysis project Ga0116171, IMG submission 89798) | Active sludge microbial communities of municipal wastewater-treating anaerobic digesters from Japan - AD_JPNHW2_MetaG | ecosystem: Engineered > Bioreactor > Anaerobic > Digestate | place...
AGCGGATTGCCTGCCTCCATCATCGAGATGGCGGCTCAAACGGCCAAAGCAAAAGGCAAGGAAGGCTGGCTGTTCAACCTTCAGTATCCCAGTTATTTTCCATTCCTGAAATATGCCGACGACCGTGCGTTGCGCGAACAGATTTTCAGGGCCTCGGGTTCACGCGCCAATCACGATAACGAGAATGACAACAAGGACATCATCAGGCGGATCGTTGAATTGCGTTTCGCGAAGGCGCGCTTGCTGGGTTTCAGCACCCATGCCGAATACAAACTTCAGGAGCGAATGGCCGAGACGCCCGAACGGGTGATTGATTTTCTGCACGAACTTCATCAGAAATCGAAGCCGTTTGCTGAAAAAGAGTTTGCCGAAGTTCAGGAATACGCCACCAAATTGGGCTTTGAAGGAACCGTTCAACGCTGGGACTGGCCGTATTATTCTGAAAAGTTGAAAGCCGAAAAATACAGCTACACCGACGAAGAAGTGAAGCCGTACCTGAAGCTGGAAAATGTGATTGAAGGCGTATTTGGACTCGCCAATAAGCTCTACGGATTGCGCCTTCAGGAAAACAAAGCGATAGAAGTTTATCACCCCGAAGTTTCGGCTTACGAGGTTTTCGACGAGCAAACCCGGTTTATTGCCGTGCTTTACCTCGATTTTTTCCCGCGCGAAAGCAAACGCTCGGGTGCCTGGATGACCGATTACCGTTCGCAATCGAATGTCAAAGGGAATCAGGTTCGTCCGCATGTTTCGCTGGTGACCAATTTCACCAAATCAACCGAGAACACGCCGTCGCTGCTGACCTTTGATGAGGTGACTACTTTCCTTCACGAGTTTGGCCACGGGCTGCATGGAATGTTGTCGCAGTGCCAGTTTCCGGGAACTTCGGGCACCAATGTTTACTGGGATTTTGTTGAGCTTCCGTCGCAGATGCACGAGAACTGGGCCTACGAAAAAGAATGGCTCGACACGTTTGCCGTGCACTACCAAACGGGCGAAAAAATGCCGCTCGAACTGGTGAAGAAAATTCAGGCAGCGCAGAATTTTCAGGCGGCCTATATGATGGAACGTCAACTGAGCTTTGGAATGCTCGATATGGCTTATCACCATAATGGTTTGCCAGAAAACGCCGATCTGAGAACTTTCGAAATGGAGGCAATTGCGCCAACCGACTTGTTTGAGCCGGTGGAAGGAAACCTGCAAAGTACTTCGTTTTCGCACATCTTTTCAGGAGGATACGATGCCGGATATTACAGCTACAAATGGGCCGAAGTGTTGGATGCCGATGCGTTTGCCGTATTCCAGAAGAAAGGAATTTTCGACCGCGAAACAGCAGATTCGTTCCGCAAAAATATTCTGGAAAAAGGAGGAAGCGAGCACCCAATGAAACTCTACAAGGCGTTCAGGGGCCAGGAACCAACTTCGGAGGCATTGCTGAGGCGAAATGGGATGATATAGGAATGAGAGCTTGTTCGATTGAAATAGCCAGACAAATCTATACAGATTCTAAACTTCCAATGAAATATCTTTCTGAAACGAAGGATATTGTGAAGATTTATAAAATCTTTGCAGCCAAATGTATCCAATTTATGAAAAAAGCAGTTTTGCTTATTGTTCTTGGTTTGCAAATAGCTCAAACTTGGGCGTCTGGTGCAAAAAAAGACAGCACGCAGATTGAGATAAAACGTCAGCCATTTTTGTCGTTGCAAATGAATGAAGGTATAATTCTGCCAACAAACGATTTCATAATTAATAGCAAAGAAAACCCAACATTTTCATCAGTTTCAATTAAATACGGTTTTTCTGCGACGAAAACGCGCTGGCAGGATTATGCTTACGGAATGCCTTATAGTGGTGTTGGTTTAATGGTTGCAGAGTCTTTCAATAAACAGGAACTTGGGTCTCCGTTTGCACTTTATGCTTTTCAGGGAACTACAATTTCTAATTTGTCGAGCAAAGCGAAACTGAATTTTGAGTGGTTCTTGGGCGCTTCTTTTAATTGGAATCCCTACGATCCGTTTGACAACCCTGAAAATATAGCACTCGGCTCGGCAACCAATATTTATGTTGGGGGCAATATTTATACCAAGTTTCGGCTTAATAATGAATGGGATATTCATACCGGGATTGGGTTGAGCCATTTTTCAGACGGAGCAACCCGGTTACCAAATAAGGGTATAAATCTTGTTTCGGCAACCGTTGAATTTTGCTATAATTTTAACAGAAATTCAATTGCTGAAAATGAACAGGCGCTGAGCCCGCCAAAGATTGATAAACGTATTGACTACGACTTCTTGATTAATATTTCATCGCGACAAAAAAAATTCGATACTATAAGTACTAATTTGCCGTCTCCTTATGTCGATAAGAACTTCTCTGTTTTCGGTGTTACTTTTGCTCCGATGATAGTTAAAAGCTATAAATATAAGTATGGCGCGGGTGTCGATTTTCTGTACGACGAAAGTTCGGGAGCTCGGGCATGGCGGCAATTAAATCCGTATGACGGGAAGGAGTACGACCGGGTTAAACCGGGAGATTTTGGGGAGCGGATTTCGTTGGGAGTTTCGGCGCGCGGAGAGCTGGAGATGCCTATGTACTCGATATTTGCCAATCTTGGATATAATATTGTTCATGGGAATAAAGCAGACAAACGGATTTACCAGGTGATGGGTGTAAAAGTGTATCTGAAAGAGAATCTGTTTGGAACCTTTGGTATTCGTGCAAGCAAATTCAGCAAAGCGCAATATTTATATTGGAGCCTTGGTTACACTATTCCCGGCAAACTCTTTTCAGAAAAACATCCATTTTCAGTAAAAATCAGGAGGCCGGCAAGTAGTAGCTAGTCGAGCCTTAGATAAAACTGAGGATAAGAAACAAGATGAGAAATCCGGTTGTAAATCCGGCATAGATTTGGTATTCAGTGTGTTTTGATAAAATAAGGCGAGCTGTTCCAATCATTCCTGCAACTATAATCAGTGAAGAAAGAAGAAAGACCGGGTTTTCCTGTAGCCTGAATGCCAGACTCAGAAAACCACCAATTAGTCCGCCAATAGCGGCAAGGTGAACGCTGATTTTCCAACGCATTGAAATAGGTAGCAGCACCACCTGAACCAAAACCGAGCCAATTAACATGATGCTGTAAACAGGAAATGATGGTACTCTTTTCAGGAGTAAATAACCAATGTAATAGGAGATCGCGCTAATTATTAACGCCAGAGTGCGATCGGTATTTTTCTCCATGTTAATGTCGAATTTGCTGTTAATCGACAAAATAAAAATAGATAGTGCGGGCAAAAAGCAGGTGGTTATAAAAACTACCAGAAGAATGTATTTCTTTAGTGCCCAGGGTAAGATTGAAAAATAAAAACCTGAGCTAAATAGAAACAAAAAGCCCAGTGTTGGAATTAATAGCGGATGAAATATTGCTGAAACAGCCCGGGCTGAAGCCAGCAGGAATTTATTGTTGTTCATTTCTGTTTCCAATTGTTTTCTTATTTGTGTAGCACCTGAGTTTATCATTACAGTTCTTTCCTCATCCTGGCCACTGGAATTCCCAATTGTTCCCGATATTTCGCCACTGTTCGGCGGGCAACTATATACGATTTCTCTTTCAGTATAAGCGCCAGTTTTTCGTCAGTTACCGGGTTTTTCTTATCCTCGTTGTCAACACATTCTTTCAGAATCTTCTTTATTTCACGTGTCGAAACTTCTTCTCCCGATTCGGTTTGCAAGCCTTCAGAGAAGAAATATTTCAGCGGATAAATTCCGAAATGAGTTTGTATGTATTTGCTGTTCGAAACTCGGGAAATGGTTGATATATCGAGTCCGGTCCGGTCAGCAATGTCTTTCAGAATCATTGGCTTAAGCTTTGTTTCATCACCTTCCATGAAAAATTCTTTCTGAAATTTGATTATTTCGCTCATGGTAACATACAGCGTTTGATGCCGTTGGCGAATGGCGTCGATAAACCATTTGGCAGAGTCGAGTTTCTGTTTCATAAACATCATCGCCTCTTTCTGGTCCTTAGTCGCTCCGCCCTTGTTTGACGAATACGATTTCAACAAATCCATGTATGTTGAACTTAACTGAAGATCAGGAACATTTTTCTGATTTAATGAAAGAACCAGCTCGCCATCAATATTTTCGAGTAAAAAATCGGGTACAATTACCTGATTCGACTTAGTCATTGGATTGCTGTAGGAGCTTCCCGGTTTCGGATTCAGTTTTAGTATTTCGTCGATTGCTTCTTTCAGCTCTTCGTCAGTGATTTCGTACCTACGCTGAATTTTATCGTAATGTTTTTTTGTAAACTCTTCGAAGTTGTATTGAATAATTTTTGATGCCAGGCAAGTTGAATCCTTACCTCTTTTTCGCATGATCTGCAACAACAGGCATTCCTGTAAGTCGCGTGCCCCAACACCTGGTGGATCAAAATCCTGAATAATATCAAGCAGATGTTCCAGTTTCTCAATTTTCACATCCATGTTCATGTGAAAAGCCAAATCGTCGGAAATAGCCAGCAAATCACGTCGCAGGTAACCATCTTCATCAATATTTCCGATGATGTACTCTGCAATTTTTTCTTCGTCTTCATTTAAATTTGTCAGTCCGAGCTGCTCAATAAGCGAATCGTGGAAACTTAACCCTGAGGAATAGGGCATTTCAACCTGTTTATCGTCTTTCGAGTAATTATTGGCGTTTAGCCTGTAATTTGGAATATCTTCCTCGTTCAGGTAGTCTTCCAACGAGAATTCGTCGTTTTGTGGCGAATCTTCCGAAGACGAATCCGTATCATCATAACTTTCGTTAGAATCATCATTTTCAATCAATTCCAGAATCGGATTTTCCTCAAGCTCACTTTTAATGCGTTGTTCAAGTTGAATCGTAGGAATCTCGAGCAGCTTAATAACCTGTATTTGCTGCGGCGAGAGCTTTTGAAGTAGCTTTTGTTGTAAACTGAGTTTCTGATCTGCCATTTCGATTCAACTTTGCCCAAAATTAAGATTTTTAATCGAAACCCGAATGTTACAGAATAAAAAGGATACGGTAAGGGCGTCTTACTTTTGTTTAAGAACCTTTACTGTACATCAAAATCGAAATAAGCATAGCCGTTTTTCTGAATTAGCTTTTGAGCTGCTATTGTTTCATCGATATCATTGATTTTGTATTGGTCAATAGTTTACCCGTCTTGATATGAACGATTCCCTTATGATCTGTCGGATCAAAATACCAACCTAAGCTTTGGCTGTCAAAGCTGGTTTTGTCCTTCACTTTCCTGAGTTTTGTCCCATTCAGCACGATTGACTTTGGCAGTATATTCGTGAAAATGTCCAGTAACTAAGTGCGTTCCTTTAGCCTTCCGGCAAAATTGCCCTGTGCTGCATTAATCGTTATTTGCCAAGGCTGCTTCTCATTTTCAGGCGTTGAAACCTCAAATTTAGTGGTGGCATAAACTTTTTCACGGTGCTGGCGGGTTAAACCATCGTCTTCGTACATCGTATATTCCGACCTTCCTTCAGGAAAAATATTGACAGTCAGCGTATCGGTTGGCCGTTCCCAGTTGTACATCATGGGCTGGTTCATGGGTATAATTGCTCCTGAACGTACAAACAACGGGAGCTTTTCGAGCGGGGCCAAATAGCCCATCAAAGTAGTGTTTCCTGAGTAAACAGTTCCATCCCAGAAATCGATCCATTTTCCTTTGGGCAGGTAAATACTGTCGCGTTTGGCTTCCGATTTGTAAACAGGCGCAACCAACAAATCTTTGCCCAGCAAAAATTCGTATTTGGTGGCAGTCCCCCAGGTTGCCGGATCGTCTGGATATTCCAGCACCAGACCCCGAACAGCCGGAGTTCCGGTTTGATACGCCTCGTTACAAAGGGTGTACATGTATGGAGTCAGTTGCTGTTTGAGCATTAGGAATTTGCGGTTGATGCTGGTAAACGGCTCGCCAAACAACCAGGGCTGTTTATCTTTTATGCCGTTTTTGTTGTTGGTTGCCCAACCCGACATGCTCATGAAAACCGGGGTGAAACATTTCCATTGCAAGTCGCGGACATAAGTTGAGTCGCTGCCTCCGAAAATACCGTCAACATCGCCGGTGGCGCAGTTTTGTGCCGAGAGTCCCGAGCCAATCACGGTTGGAATGTGCCATTTGATGTAGTGCCAGCTACCAGCTTGATCGCCGGTCCAAAGCACAGCATTGCGGTGCGAACCGGTCCAGCCGCAAACCTGCCACACAAAGCCGCGCGCATCGCTGTTTTTCTCGATTCCCTCGTAAGCAGTTTTGGCGCCATCGATGGCAAACTTGAATCCCGGGCCAACCCAGGCAACATCCAGTTTGCAAAGCCGGGAGCCATATTCGCCTACCTCTCTGGCAATTTTCTCCACCCCATTTTCGGTCCAGAGGCCGGTGTAGAAGCCACGTTTGTGCAATTCGCGCACAACAACATCCAAATCGGTGTAGCCGCAGCCATAGCCGTCGTTGGGTAAAATCCAGCCGGTGGGCATCTTATTTTCGATGTATTTGTCGGCAATCAGCGGAATCACACTTGGCGTCAGTCCTTCGAATCCGGTAGAAGTGTAGCCATTCGTTTTTCCCGATTTTGCGCCACGATTGTAGCAATTCGAATCGCCCATGCCGAGTGCCCAACGTGGCATCAGGAATGGCTTTCCGGTTAAGTCGGTGTAGTCGCTCAGCGTTTCCTTCAGCGAATTAGACACGAAATAATAGCAGTCGAAACGGCTTTCGTCGTGGGTCAGCTTTAGTGTATCTTTAAATGCATATTCACCTGTTGCATAGGTGTTTCGAACAGCGCCGTATCCATTCGAACTCATGTAAAAAGTTTCCGGATTTGGGTTTCCTCCATCTTCCCAATTGTAGTCGATGGTCATTTTGATGGTTTTATCGCGATGCGAGAAACGCCCGTTCTGCATTCCGCCACCAAAAAACTGCTCGTTTTCGCCACGTTTCAGGTATTGAATGGTCTGTTTTCCGTAGGTAATTCCACGGGTTTCTTCCCAAACCAGCGTTGAATTATTTCCCCGGTATAGGGCGAACCGCAACGGTTTTTTGTAAATCCGAAGTGCGGCATCCGAGGTTTGCAACAGGTAATATTCCTGATTTTCGCTCAGGTTTGGTTTCACCTCCTGTTCAGGAGTGCCGATAATTAAATCTTTTCCGGCCGGATTGGTAAAAATGCCATCGTAAGCCATCCAGATTCTGAACATGTCGTTCCGAAGAAACTGTACTTTAAGCTGGGCTTTGTGGCATGAAATGGTGAATTCTTTTTCAGTATCTTTTCTAAAATCAGTTATATCGCCAAGTTCGCACGCCTGAGAATAAAGTTCCATCGAAAGGGTGTCGTTTGTTCTTCTTAAATCCTGAAGCTGGTTGGTATAGAATTTCACTTTGTGAATTCCGACATCCGAAAGGTCGAGGTTTCGAAATGCAACCTTTGCGGTATCAATAATTCCATAAGGCTTTTTTGCAGATGCCGGAATGGTGGCTTTCAGCAAGGGGCGCTGATCGATTTTCAGGAAGCAATCAATATTTTCATTAACAGGTTTGGCTCCTAAGTTAACAACCCGAAAAACGAGCGAATCGTTTGGCGTGAATGTGTTTCCTTCGGTTTTGCGGTTATGCAGATCGAGCGCCAGGAGATCGGAATCGAATGCTTCTGAAAGGCTGATGTCGTCAACCATCCAGTACCACTGGAACATTTTTTTCCACCAGAAACGCAGGTAAACTGTTTTTTGTTTGGCAGCCACGCGGGTGATGTTTAGCTCCACATTCATCGGGTTGGGGCAATCTTCGGTTGGGCCAATATTGTTGTGTACATCGTATTCCGTCCAGTCTTTGCCGTTGTTGCTTACCGCCACAATCAATCCCGATTTTTGCTCCGGAACTTCCCATTCGCCCCAGAAAAAGTTTTGCTGAAATTTCAAAACTACCGAATTGCGGGCAGAGCAGTCGATGGCTTCGGTTTGAATGTAAGCTTCAGGAAAAATGCCTGCTTTTTTCCATTTGCGGATGTTTTTTCCGACTTTCACTCCGGGTGCAATTTGCATGTGGTAACCACGGCTTTCCGAAGCAATTGGCGGTGCCTGGTAATTGCGTCCATACGATCCGGGGTAGGGCTGATCGGTGAAAAACCAGGTTGTACTGCTGTCGTTTGCAGCCACCGATGTCCAGCCTTTTGGCAATTTGCCTGCTGCAAAATCTTCTTCCCAGAAAACTTTGTCGGTTTTAGTTTGTGCCAGGCAAAATAAGCTGATTAGCAAAGAGAAAGTGAGTAGAATAGTGATTCTCATGTGTGAATAATTTGTTTTTTAATTGCCGCATGGAATAGCCATGATTAAGAAACTGTTTAAAACTTGAAATTGTACAAAAAAATTAAAAATTTACCCCGCCTCTGAAGGGTGATTTTTGATTTTTCGGGCTCCCTTCAGGGTTCGGGGTGAACCGAGAAATCAAAAAATGCGAAATTTAAACAGTTTCTAAATTTTATATTCTCATTTCCGGTTGGCGTTTGCCAAATCGTGGCTATTTCATTTGTTTATGTTGATTTGGCAAATGATTAGAAAGGGTGGAATTACCGCCACCCTTTTATGTTGATATTATTTTCCAAGGTTTAATTTATGGGCATTTTTCTGTGCAGTGAGCGCCAACTCTGTTGCCAGGAAACAATGCTCTTGCGTCATCGCCGTTTCGGTGCGGTTAACTATGTCGTTCACAAGTTGTTCTCCAAAAGGAAGATATACATTGGTACAATCGAAATAGGTCACTTCTTTCTGGTTAACCAGGAATAGATGGTTATCACCTTTTCGCCCGGCAATGTCAACGTATTTGCGTAATTCAATGTACCCTTCGGTTCCCAAAATAAACATTCGGCCATCGCCCCAGGTTGGCAATCCGTTGGGCGTAAACCAGTCGATGCGAATGTACCCAGTAGCGTGATCACTGCGAACACTCATGTCTCCAAAGTCTTGGTAATTTGGGTATTTTGGATTGTTAAAGTTGGCGATTTGAGAAAAGTTAACCTCAGCATTGGTCGATCCGGTAAAAAACAGGAACTGGTCGCATTGATGCGAACCAATGTCACATAAAACACCACCGGCTTTCTCCGGATCAAAAAACCAGGCTGGGCGCGATGCCGGGCTCATTCGATGAGGTCCCATTCCTAAAGTTTGAATTACTTTGCCGATGGCGCCTGCCTGCACAAGCTCTCCGGCTTTAACCGAGGCAGGATTGGTAAGGCGCTCGCTATATAAAATAGAGTAGATACGCTTGGTTTCTTTCTGAACTTTTTTTACCTCTTTAAATTGTTCGAACGTGATAATTCCGGGCTTATCGGTAATGTAATCCTTTCCTGATTTCATCACCCGGATGCCAAGCGGTGCGCGGTCAACCGGAATACCAGCACTGGCAACCAATTGAATGGAACTGTCGTTTAGAATTTCTTCTTCTGACCTGGCTATTTTTACATTGGGAAATACTTTTGTAAAAGCTGGTAATAATTCAGGCTCTTTCGAATAAACGGCAATTAATTCTCCGCCGCCACCAATAATTGCATTGACAATTCCATAGATATGTCCGTGGTTAATTCCAATTACCGAGAATTTAATTTGCTTTTTCGGTTCAGGTCTGTTCTCAGGTTTTAAAATAACTTCAACAGGAGAGGAGCTGTTGTGTAAACTTCTTGCAAAACTGTCATCCGGAATAACAGAGATAGCAGCCATTCCGGCGGCTGAGGCTAAAGATTGTTTTAAAAAATTGCGTCTGTTGGATTGCATAATTGGTCTTTATGGGTTTTGGTTAACGAACTTACAAAATAGTTAGTTAAAACTGAATTCAATTTTTCAGATTAGCCGCGTTCTTCCTTAATTTAATTTAATCGCGACAAAACTTTTTAGGGTTTTGGTTGTCGATTCATTCATGAAAACGTCGATTTGTGAAATAGATGGCGGCTATACGATAATATTGAATGCTTTATATTAAATTTGGTCTATCACATAAGTCTAACAGCATGATTAAAGGGATTGAAAAGCCTTTCTTTTTGTTATTTGCTCTCGTAATTACACTTCAGGCTTTATCTTCAGAAAGATTTACTTCGGCACAAATAGACAGTCTTAGAAAACAGCTCGGCAAAACCGGAGGAAAAGATAGAATTTCCCTTCAACTTGATCTGGCAGAAGAGATTTTTGAAAACGACGATCGAGAAGCACAAAACCTGGCAATTTCGGGATTGAGAGCTTCTAAAGATGAGGCTGATAATAATTTGCAAGCGCGAGCTTATTATATTCTGGGACGAATTTCTGCAAAACAAAACAAGAAAATTATTGCGGAAGCCTTTTATGATACCGCTTTAACTATTTCCGGCGTTTCGCAGAACAACTGGTTGAAAGGAGAAATTCTCTATAGAAAAGGCGTAATAAAACACGAGCGAAGTGAAGAGATCGAAGCGCTGAAGTATTTCAATGAATCGCTTCAGGCATCAAGATTATCGAACAATTTCAAGACCATGGGTTCTTCGTATTCAATGATGGGAACCATTTTCAGGGTTAATGGATTGTACGACAGGGCTATAGAATATATAATTAATGCCAGGTTAAATTACGAGAAAGCTAATTCACAGGAAGGGAAAGCCTGGTCGTCGTACATCTTGGGTCGCATCTATGCCGATTTAAAACTTTTGAACAAGGGGAAGGATTATTTTCAGGATGCGCTAGCAATTTATACAAAATTGGCAGCTATCGATGGAAACGAAGAAGGCATAGCAATTTGTATGGAGCAAATGGGCTTATTGAGTTGGGAGTTAGGCGATTTTCGCGAAGCGCAAACCTATATTAGTAAAGCGTTTCTGATATACACGGCCAGAAACTCAAAGTATGGTTTGGCCAGTACTCACAAGGATTTGGGAATAATCGAATATTCGATGGGTAACTATAAAGTTGCGAAAGAATACCTGAACGAGGCGCTGAAAATTAGCAATGAGATTGGAGAGAAACTGGGAATAGCCACTATATATGAATATATCGGGTTATGTAACATCGGTGAAGGTCGAGTGGGTGAGGGGCTTTCAGATTTGAATAAGGGCCTTTCGATTGCAACGGAGAATAGTCAGCGCCGATTACAACTCAATATATACGCCAAGCTGACAGAGGTTTATTTGAAATTAAACGACACCAAAAGCGCTATACAGAGCCAGAATAAACAGATTGAAATTCAGAATCTTATTTTGTCTGGAGCTGCCAACATCAAGATTGAGCAATTGCAGGCAATTTACGAGATTGATAAGAAGAACGACTTGATTGTGGAGCTGGAAAAGCAAAATGAAATTAATGTTTTAACAATCCGGCAGCACAAAACATCTCAATTAATAATGATTGTCGGGATTTTTATCGTGGTTGTAATTCTAGTGATTGTGTATTGGTTCAACATAAAGATTAGGCAGAAAAATGCTCAGCTAAAAGAGGCAAATGCCGCGAAAGACAAGCTTTTTGCAATAATAGCTCATGATTTGCGGGGCCCAACTGGCAATATGACTTATTTCCTGGAACACATAAAAGATTCGTTTAATGATTTTAGTCCGGAGGAATTGAAGAAGATACTGGAGTCGTTGTACCAGTCGGCCGAGAATGTGAATATTCTTCTTGAAAACCTGCTTATTTGGGCGCAATCGCAGTTAAATAAACTTGTAATCAAGCGGGAGAAATACGACTTAAAAGGAATTGTTGTGGAATCGCTTAGGGGAATAACTCCTTCAGCAAAAGGGAAAGAAATAGCTCTTAAGTTCGACCTGAAAGATGATTTGGAGGTATTTGCGGATCGCCAGATGGTTGAAACAATACTTCGCAACCTCTATAGCAACGCTGTTAAGTTTACCCAACGGGGTGGCTGGGTGGCGATTAAAACTGAAAAGAAGGACGATAAATATGCTCGTGTTAGCATTAGTGATAATGGTGTAGGCATTGAAAAAGACGCACTCTCGAAGATTTTTGATATTAACAGCAATTTTCATACTCCGGGAACTGAGAATGAAAAAAGCACTGGATTGGGATTAATTCTTGTTAAAGATTTCGTAGAGAAGAATAATGGAACAATTGCTGTTGAAAGCAGTGCAGGTAAAGGAACCACGGTTTCATTTACACTGCCTTTGGCTTAATACAAAGTATAGTCTGGATCAATGCCAGCGTGCTTTGTAGAGGGGATAAAAACAGAAAAGGAAGTCATTTTTGACTTCCTTTTCTGCTTTGGCTCTCCAGGTAGGACTTGAACCTACGACCTACGGATTAACAGTCCGCCGCTCTAACCAACTGAGCTACTAGAGAATTTTTCAATAATTTCGCGGCTTTAACCGCTACCGTTTTGCTTCAAAAGCGATGCAAAAATAATAGCATTTCCGAAAAGAAAAAATATTTTTGCAAAAAAAAGTTTCTCATGAATTCATTTACTGGCGCGCCAAACAAGCAAAAATCGATTCTCGGAATCGGAAATGCATTGATCGATGTTTTGATTAATATCACGGATGACTCTGTGTTACAAAAATTTGGGTTGCCCAAAGGAAGTATGACTTTGGTCGATTCTGTTCTTTCAGCCGAAATAAAAAAAGAAACAAAAATTAATACCCGAATCATTCAAACCGGGGGATCTGCAGCCAATACCGTGCATGGAATTGCCAAATTAGGTGGTAGCTGTGGCTATATAGGTAAAATTACCGATGACGAATTTGGTAATTTTTATGTAGAGGATTTCCAAAACAACAACATAAACACGCACTTCTTTTATTCGGAAACCGGAACCGGCCATGCAACCGGGCTAATCAGTCCCGATTCGGAGCGCACCTTTGGAACTTACCTGGGCGCTGCAATGGAATTGACTGCCGACGAAATGCAATCGGAAATATTTGCTGGTTACGGAATTCTGCACATCGAGGGTTACCTGGTGCAAAACCATTCGCTGATTGAAGCAGCCTTGAAAGTAGCCAAAAGCGAAGGATTACTGGTGTCGATTGATATGGCCAGCTTCAACATTGTTGCTGCCAACATCGACTTTCTGAACCGGATCATTCGCGAATATGTCGATATCGTTTTTGCCAACGAGGACGAGGCCATCGCTTTAACCGGAAAACAACCTGAAGAGGCGCTTCATGTCATTGCCGAAATGTGTGAATTGGCTATCGTAAAACTCGGGGCTCATGGCTCTTTAATAAAGCATGGCGAAAACGTAATCCGCATCGATGCCATTCCGGCGAAAAGTGTTGATACTACCGGTGCAGGCGATATCTATGCTTCAGGGGTATTGTTTGGGATTTCTGAAAATCTGGATTTGGAAAAAGCCGGAAAACTCGGTTCGTTGCTTGCCGGAAAAGTAGTTGAGGTTGTTGGCGCCAAAATTCCTGAGGAAACCTGGCAGGAGCTTTCGGCTCAAATCGAACAAATTAAAATCGGAAATTAATTTTTTGAAGGGGTATCTTCGTTCAGAATCTTAATTTTATATAACCTGAATCCATTTTATCGGGAGTCGATCGGGATTTCAGGCAGAAAAACATATTTTTGTAAACTATAGAAAAATATACAATCAGCAAATAAATACAGTATGAAACGACTGAAAATTAAAGAAGTCCTGAAGGGCGAATTGGTTGGCCAGCAAGTGCTTGTCAAAGGTTGGGTGAGAACAAAACGCGGTAGTAAAAATGTCAATTTTATTGCCTTGAACGACGGCTCAACCATCAATAATCTTCAGGTAGTTGCTGATGTTGAGAAATTTGGAGAGGACTTTCTAAAAGACATCAATACCAGCGCGTCGCTCGGAATTACCGGCGACTTGGTGGCATCTCAAGGAAGCGGACAGTTGGTTGAATTAAATGCTACCGAGATTGTGATCTACGGAAAAGCAGATCCTGAGAAGTACCCGATCCAGCCTAAAAAACACAGCCTCGAATTCCTGCGCGAAAATGCACATCTGCGTTTCCGAACAGCTACGTTCAGCGCTGTTTTCCGCATTCGTCATGCCATGGCTTTTGCCATTCATCAATATTTCAACAACCGCGGATTTGTTTACCTGCACACGCCGCTGATTACCGGATCGGATGCCGAGGGTGCCGGACAAATGTTCCGTGTTTCAACGCTTGATCCAAAGAATCCGCCGCTGTTGGAAGACGGGAAGATTGATTACTCACAGGATTTCTTCGGAAAATCGACCAACCTCACGGTTTCAGGTCAGTTGGAAGGCGAGTTGGGTGCAACTGCTTTGGGCGAGATTTACACCTTTGGGCCAACGTTC
>Ga0116171_10003585_pt1 | contig 14283 bp, 9 predicted proteins | sample AD_JPNHW2_MetaG_FD_89798 | JGI IMG/M metagenome (GOLD analysis project Ga0116171, IMG submission 89798) | Active sludge microbial communities of municipal wastewater-treating anaerobic digesters from Japan - AD_JPNHW2_MetaG | ecosystem: Engineered > Bioreactor > Anaerobic > Digestate | place...
CAGTCAACCGGTTCGTCCCTGTATTTGCAGCTATACGTAGACGAAAGATATGGCTGTTACTCTTCTAACAGGACAGAGCCCGGAGAACTGGAAAACTTCATTAAAAATGCTGTTGCCGCGACAAGACTTATTGCAACCGACCCGTTCAGGTCCCTTCCGCCAAAAGAGTTGTATTACAAAGGCGGTAAACCGGACTTGAAGCAGTTTGATTCTTCATTCGAAAATATTTCGCCGCAGGAAAAATCTCAGATTGCATTTTCCTGTGCTTGCGAAATGTACAAAAAGGACAAACGCATCATCTCTGTAAACAGCGAATTCGGAGATTCAAATGACTATACATACATGATAGATTCTCAGGGATTTGAAGGAGAATCAAAAGAAACATTATTTACCATCAGTGCAGAGTGTTCTGTGAAAGACAAAGGCGATTCAAGGCCGGAATCGTGGTGGTATGAAAGTTCGATTCTTTTTGAAAATCTAAAACGCGAAGGGTGCGGAATAAAAGCAATGGAGAGAGCTCTTGCCAGGCTGCAACCTAAAAAAATGAAATCCGGAAAGTATACAATGGTCGTTGAGAACACAGTTTCCAGCAGAATCATCTCTCCTGTTATTTCTGCGCTAAGCGGTGCTGCAATTCAGCAAAACAACTCTTTTCTAAAAGACAAGCTGCATTCACGGATTTTTCCTTCCGATTTTTATCTATCGGACAAAGCACACCTAATTGGGGCAATTGGTTCAAGATACTTTGACGGAGAGGGAATTGCAACAAAAGAGATGAACATAATTGAGGCCGGAGTAATTAATTGCTATTTCATAAACAGCTATTATTCCAAGAAACTCGATATGCCCATTACAATTGAGGGTCCATCTGTTTTAACATGCACGTCGGACGGCAATTTTACTTCTGGTTCGGCAGAAAAAAACTTAGAGTCGATTCTCAAAAAAACAGATAAGGGTATTTTTGTAACCGGGTTCAATGGCGGAAACACAAACTCTTCTACAGGTGACTTTTCTTTTGGAGTACAGGGATTTTACTACGAAAACGGAGTAATTCTCCACCCGATCAAAGAGATGAACGTTACAGGCAATATTGTTTCCCTTCTCAACAACCTTATTTTTACCGGGGACGACCCCCGGAAATCCAGTCGCTGGTTAATACCTACCCTTGCCTTTGAGTCGGTAAATTTCAGCGGAACCTGACAAATTTTCTTAGCACAATATTTGCATACGCAGTTAACTTTACTTTATATATTACTTTTAAAAAATTACTGAAATAATGAAAATCGGCACTAACAAAGTTGTAGCACTATCATATACCCTGGTGGTAGATGGCGATGTAATGGAGACAGTTACCGCAGATAAGCCAATGGAATTTATCTTTGGCACAGGTTACTTGCTACCTAAATTTGAAGAAAATATCCTGGACAAGGTTGTGGGGGATAGTTTTGCATTTGAACTGTCTGCAAAAGAGGGCTACGGCGAAGAAAATCCTGATGCTGTTATTGAGCTTCCAAAAGATATGTTTATGATTGAAGGCAAAATTGAAGAGGGCCTTCTTGTTGTAGGAAATGTTCTTCCTATGCAGGACTCGGACGGCAACCGCCTTCAGGGAACTATTGACGAGATTAAGGAAGATGTTGTTGTAATGAACTTCAACCACCCGCTTGCAGGTGCAAACCTTAATTTTAAAGGCACTGTTGTATCTGTTCGCGAAGCTACCGAGCAGGAACTTACTGCTGGTCTGTTCGGAGAAAAAGCATCTTCATGTGGCAGCGAAGGTTGTTCAAGCTGCAGCGGCTGCAACTAATCTGCGATATAAATAATCACTCTGAGAGGCTGTCTGAAAAATTTCAGACAGCCTTTTTGCTGCTTTTTTTCAAACCGAATCTCAGGAAGCGAGTTGCTTTCCTGTCTCCATACATCCACTGCCAACTAATTGCTTCGGGCTTGTGCGTCCTCGCTCGCAATGCTCGTTCCGGCCGAATCGCCCTTATCAATTAGTTGACAATGCTATATTTATGCAATAAGATTATCAATTCATAACCGCAGAAAAAAAAACAAAAAATAGTCTGCAAATATCATAAAATCAACAATATACTAAAAACAAACAGACATTATATCTCTTTGTTTTTAGCAAGTATTTGATAATAAATGATTTACAACATAAAGTTTACTGCAAATTTCCGCCGAAGGCGTAAACCGGCGACGGAGGAGCACCTAATTTTCTCCATTTGGCTAGCGACGATGTGAAAACCTATATTAGGACGGGACAAATCGTGCCAGGTTATATTTTTGGCGGCGAGTTGAAAATCTCTTTATACTCTCTTAATCCTGACAACCAATTACTGAGGGCGATTCGGCCGGAGGAAACGAAGTGACTGAGGACGCACAAGCCCTCAGTAATTGGTTGTCAGCATATGAATAATACAAAGAAAAAACAAGTCGCCGCTAAATCGAAGACGCAACATTTATCCCGTCCATTGCAGAAGAGACTATTCCTCCCGCATAGCCGGCTCCCTCGCCGCACGGGTAAAGGTTTTTTAGCTTAACGTGACAGTTAGTATCGGAATCTCTGGGAATCCTGACAGGGGAAGAACTTCTGGATTCAACAGCCAACATAATGGCATCAGATGTTATGAACCCTTGCATTTTCTTATTAAAAACCAACATAGCCTGCTTCATCCGGCTTGTTATGAATTTTGGCAAAATCTCATCAAGAGGGGCAGAAACTGTTCCCGGAACGTATGATGATTGTGGCAGGTTAGGAGAAATTTTTCCCTTAAGGAAATCGGTCATCCTTTGTGATGGTGCAACAAGGTTTCCTCCGCCATATTCAAAAGCAGCTCTCTCCACGGCACTCTGGAATTCCATTTGTGCCAGTACTCCGTATTTTTCATAATCCGGGATGTCGGAAGGTTCAACTGAAACGACAATACCCGAGTTTGCCCACTTAGAATTTCGCTGTGAATTTGACATCCCGTTAAGAACAAGCTCGCCTTCTGTTGTTGATGCAGGCACTAGTATTCCTCCGGGACACATACAAAATGAAAATACCCCTCTGCCCTCAATTTGTGACACAAGGCTATATTCGGCTGTGGGCATGAATGGCTGATATTTTCCATGATACTGGATGCGGTTTATCAACGACTGAGGGTGTTCAACCCTTACTCCCATTGCAAAACCTTTTGCCTCTATTTCCCAGCCTTTCGATGCAAACAGCTTGTATATATCTCTCGCTGAGTGGCCGGTTGCAAGTATAACTGCCTTTGCGGTATATTCTGCCCCTCCCGAGCACCGGACACCTTTAACGGTATCTCCTTCCAGAATGAAATCCTCCACTCTTGTATTGAAGTGATACTCTCCGCCATGTTCTATGATGTGATTTCTTATTTTTTCTATAATTCCCGGAAGCCTGTCCGAGCCAATGTGAGGATGTGCGTCAATAAGAATGTCCTTATCGGCGCCAAAAAAGACCAGCTGGCTGAGAACTTCAAATATATCTCCTCTCTTGCTGGATCTTGTATACAGTTTTCCATCGGAAAAAGTGCCTGCTCCTCCCTCTCCAAAACAGTAATTCGAATCCGGATTTACAATTTGTTCTTTGTTGAGCTTTGCCAGATCGAACTTCCTTTGATGAACGTCTTTCCCTCTCTCAAGAATAATTGGTTTCAGTCCTCTTTCCAAAAGCTTAAGTGAAGCAAAAAGCCCTGCCGGCCCGGCACCGACAACAATAACCGGCTCTCCCTTTTCTACATTTTTATAGTCGATACTGATATACTTGCTCACAGGCTTTTCGGAAGTCAGATATCCTTCCACCCTGTATCTGTATAAAATATCCCTGCCTCTGGCATCAAGCGACCTTCTTATTATTTTAATATCTCCTACCGATTTGGGAGTAACGCCCATAGATCGCGCAGCCGCATTTATTAGCTCCTGTTGATTTATTTCAACATTAATGGGAGTTGTAATTTCAAATTCACGCATAGTCTAAAATTCTGGAAATTGGAACTACATCCAGGCTGCAGGTATAACCGGATTTAAATTTATAGTACCCTGTAATTGCAATCATTGCTGCATTGTCTGTTGTAAACCTGAATTCAGGCAAAAAAGTGTTCCATCCGCGATTGATTCCTTCTTTTGTGATTCGCTCACGCAATCCCGAATTTGCAGACACTCCCCCTGCAATTGTAATCTCTTTAATACCGGTTTGTTTTGTCGCAAGGATTAACTTATCCAGTAAAATATCAATCAGGGTTTTCTGAAATGAGGCGCAAAGATCATTTACGTTTTCATTAACAAAGTCCGGGTTATCTTTAATTTTATCTCTTAAGAAATAGAGAAGCGAGGTTTTCACTCCGCTAAAGCTATAGTCGAGACATCCAATGCGGGGTTTGGAGAATTTAAATGCATCTGCGTTACCTTCCTTAGCCAGTTTATCGACAACAGGCCCTCCCGGGTATCCCAGACCCATTATTTTCGCGCATTTATCAAATGCCTCCCCTACAGCATCATCCAGCGTCTCTCCTATTATATCAAACGAAAGATGACTGTTTACCTTTACTATCTGAGTGTGGCCGCCGGAAACCAGAAGCGAGAGATATGGAAATGACGGATGTCTGTTTTCCTTGTCCGGAACCTTAATAAAATGCGATAATATATGTCCCTGAAGATGGTTGACATCTACCAGAGGCTTGTTAATTGCTATTGAAAGTCCTTTTGCAAATGATGTTCCCACAAGCAAAGACCCAAGAAGCCCGGGGCCTCTTGTAAAAGCAATGGCATCAATCTCGTTTAAAGTTACTCCTGCCAGTTTCAGAGCCCTGTCAACAACGGGCAGAATATTTTGCTGGTGAGCCCTTGAGGCAAGTTCTGGTATTACGCCTCCGTATTTTTCGTGAACATCCTGACTGGACATCACATTCGAAAGCATAACTTCATCTCTGATAACCGCTGCAGAGGTGTCGTCGCATGAAGATTCTATTCCTAATATAATTGTACTCATTATTTCTTTTAAATCTGTGCAAAAATGGCTATTTTTTAACAAATAGCTCCATATATTTGATTAATTTTGCAACTAATAATTATACAGTTATACGGATAGCTAAAAAAATATTTGTCGCTCTGCTGTTTATCGTGGCTATGGCTCCGATAGGGGCTTATATTGCACTGCAGATACCTTCCATGCAAACATGGGCCGCAAAGAGGGCTGCCGTAATGTTATCAAAAAAATTAGAGACAAAAGTTTCTATTGGAAAAGTATATTACGTTTTTTTCAACAAGCTCATTTTAAATGATGTTTCTATACTCTCCTCTCCTTCCGACACCCTTTTGAATTGCAGAAAATTGTCTGTAAGCATCTCTGCCAGAGAGCTTATCACTGCCAGGAAACTCAGCTTTAACCGCGTCCACCTGTATGATGGCGTGTTTAATCTTTACAATGAGACAGACAGTACAACAAACCTCAGCAGGGTTTTTAAATTCAAAAGTTCTCCAAAAGACACGACTGATACTCTGGCAATGCCTTTGAGTCTGTTTGCCAAAGAGGTTAAATTAAAGAATTTCCGGTTTACTCTCAAAAACAAATTTTTAGACAAAGGCACGAATGAAGGGGCAGTAAACTTTGCCAACCTGTCTCTCTCAAAGATTGATGCCGAAATTATGGGTGTTAAACTTGAACGTGACACATTATATGCCGAAATCCGTAACATCAGCTTTAATGAAAGAAGCGGGTTCTCCATTTTCAAACTAAACTCCTATCTTAAACTCAGTGCCAGAGAGGCACATTTAGAAAACCTATATATCTACGACGGAAAAACGACTCTCCGGGCAAACAAATTCAGTTTGTATTACGAAAACAGTAAAGCCTTTTCCGAATTTACAGACAAGGTGAGAATGGAGGCGGACCTAAACGATTCTTATTTAAGTTTCGAAACATTAGGTAAAATTGCGCCTTCGCTTTCAAAAAACAAGTTAAGCATGCATCTTACAGGTCTCATCTCGGGAACCGTAAGTAATTTACGCAGCGACAACCTTAAAATTACATCGGAATCCGGGTTAACCTATATTGATCTTAAAGCAAGAATTTCCGGACTGCCCCATACACAGGAAACTATGGCGTTTTTAGACATTAGCCACTGTACAACAACCTCTCTTGATGCTGCATATATAATTTCCTCAATAAGCGGAAACAGGCCAATACCATTTTTAACAAAGATGTCTCCGCTTATAAAGTACAACTTCTCAGGCAGGCTTGCCGGCCTCCTTGACGATTTTGTTGCAAACGGAACAATAAAAACAAATATCGGAAGTGTCTATGTTGATGTGCTGCTTAAAGAGAATGAGGTTAAGCATGGTTTGCATCTCCAGGGCAAGCTGAGGGCAGAAAATCTTAATGTGGGACAGCTTATCCAAAACAAAAGCCTTGGTGAGCTGACCTTTAACAGTACGATGACCGCATTGATCCGGGACGAGTCTTTGGGAGGCAGTGAATTTTATATTGACAGTATATATCTCAAAAAACTTGAATTCAACGGATACCCGTACAGTAATCTGCAGGCTACAGGAAGTTATGTGGGAAACAAGTTCGATGGCAAGATAATTTGCCATGACCCAAATCTTGACTTTATTTTTCAGGGGGTATTTGGACTATCCACAAAAAGAGACTCATATTATGACTTCTATGCTGATGTTATTTATGCAAACCTGAAAGCGCTCAATTTTGACAAACGAGATTCGGTATCTGTTATATCATTTAAAACTCTTGCCAATTTTACTCAAAAAACGAGTGGAGACATAATTGGGAACATCCAGGTCAAGAACATGGGATATACAAACAGCAACGGGAAATATAACATAGGCGACATCACAATTCGTTCAAACTCAAACCGAGACATCTTTGTGGTTTCTTTAAAATCTTCGTTTGCCGAAATGAACTACAGAGGGAGCAAATTTATCAACAAATTTGCCGAAAAACTTTTAGAGGCAACCACCGTAAGACATATTCCCAATCTTGGAGTTAGCCTGAAAGGAGAAAGCAATAGCGAAAAACCCGAAACTTATAACCTAAAACTTAATTTTTTCGATACCCGCGCTTTAAGTCAGCTCTTGCTGCCTGGTTTCTTTTTATCGCCCAACAGCTCATTAAATGTTTCCATTGACGAGTTGATGAAAGTAAATATTGATTTTAAAGCTGCAAAAATCGGATTCAAAAAGGATTTTAGCAACAATCTAAACATAAAGTCCGTTTCTGTAAGCGACGAGTTAAATGCCACAATATATTCCGACAGGATAAGGCTTGCAGGACTTGACCTGGACAGCAGTAAAATCCTGATGAAGGCAATAAACAATAATATTGGGCTGAAACTGTTCTATACAAACAATACAAAACTTAAAAACCTGCTCCGCTTCAGTTCGGACATCGGAATAGAAAAGGTTGCCGGCTCATCTGCTCCTCTTTTCAGAATATCCATTAACCCGTCGGAACTGTTCTTCAATAATCAGCAATGGAATTTTGCCAGTTCGTCCGTTTCAATTCACGATTCCAAATTCCGTTTCGACGGTTTTAAAATATTCAGTGACGAACAGACGCTTGAAGTTAACGGGGCCCTCTCTTCAAGCATCGAAGACTCATTATCCGTTAAATTTAAAAATCTGGAAATATTTCCCATCAATTATTTCATAAAGAAACCTTTCAATATCTCCGGTAAATTTACCGGTACAGCCGTTGCCACCAATATATATTCTGAGCCTCAGTTGTTGCTTAACATAGAGGGTAAACAGGTAAGCGTAAACAATACCCCTGTTGGAGAACTCAATATCACAAGCAAATGGGATAACTTTCAAAAGAAGTTTAATATTCATCTGACAAACACCCTCAGCGGAGAAAATCCGCTTGTTGTTACCGGTACTTTCAGACCTAAAGGGAGTTATCTTGACCTGTCGGCAAAGGCAAACAAAACTGCTGTAGCATACTTCGAACCGTTCCTTTCCGACATCATATCAAAATCATCAGGTACAATCTCAGGAGATCTAAATCTCAGGGGAGAACTTGATAAATTAGTTTTATCGGGAGAGAGCGGCCATCTTAATGATCTCGGATTCACCATAAACTTCACCAAGGTACCGTATATACTCAGCGGTCCGTTTGTTATAGATGACGGGGTACTCAAAATTTCCGGCGGCACCCTTAAGGACCGTTATGGAAATACTGGAAGAGTGAATGGAGGACTGAGTTTTAAATATTTTAAAACAATCCTGTTTAACACAAGAGTAGATTTTACAAACCTGGAATGTCTCAATACACTTGAAAAGGATAATGCGTCATTTTACGGTAATGCATTTGGGACCGGCAACATAAGCATCATGGGTTCACTCAATAAAATACTGATGGATATATCTGCTACCTCAAATCGTAATACCATCATTCATATTCCGCTGCCAACCACATCCGAAGCATCAAAAACAAATCTGCTGACTTTTGTTGAAGTTCCCGACAGTGCTGTCGTAAATTACTATGACGATTACGGTTATATTGAACCTATTAAGGAAAAGCTGATACGGCAGGCTTCTGAACTTGATGTAAAACTAAGGATACGAGTTAATACAGATGCCCAGATGCTCATCGAGGTTGACAAATCGGTGGGAGATGTAATAAAAAGCTACGGGAGCGGACTTATTGACCTGGAAATAAACCCAACAAAAGATATTTTCTCTATTCATGGCGACTATCTTGTTAACCGTGGACTGTACACATTTGTTCTTCAGGGAATATTCAAAAGAGACTTCAATTTGCAGGAAGGAGGTAATATATATTTCAACGGGGATATTCTTAAAACAAGACTTAACTTAACGGCAATATACAACACCAAAGCCTCTGTAAATACTCTTATTGCAGATACCAGTTCTGTGAGCAACAGAAGAAATGTAAACTGCAGTATAAGAATGGAAGGCGATTTGTTAAATCCAAGACTGAGTTTCGGAATAGACATCCCGGATATTGACCCTTCAACAAAAGCCAGGGTAGATGCAGCACTTAATACCGAAGACAAAGTTGTGAAACAGGTAATGTCAATACTTGTGTCTGGCAGCTTTATCCCGGATATCCAGTCAAGCATCGTAAACAACTCTACCCTGCTCTACTCAAATGCCACGGAAGTTTTATCAAATCAAATCAACAACATATTCAACCAGTTAAACATACCTCTGGACTTCAGCTTCAATTACCAGCCCGGACAAAACGGAAGGGACATTTTCGATGCTGCAATATCCGCTCAGCTTTTTGACAACAGGGTAATTGTAAACGGGAACATTGGCAGTGCTAAATTTCTGAATCAGAACAGCGATGTCGTTGGTGATATAGATGTCGAAGTTAAGTTAGATGAAAAGGGACGCTTTAGAGCTAAAGCCTTCTCCCACTCGGCCGATCAGTACTCAAACTATCTTGACAATAGCCAGCGCAGCGGTGTAGGTCTTGTTTATCAGGAAGAATTCAGTTCTTTCCGTGAACTGTTTAACAGATTCTTCTTAAGTAAAAAAAGAAGGGAACTGAAAGCCCTGCAAAGAAAGGCAGAAAAAGAGGCTATCCTTACGGAGAAGAAGAAGATTAAATAGTTACCTCAACAATTTTCCCAATCAAATCTCTGCTGTAAAGGTGTTCAACTTTTATATAATTTCCTGTATATCCGAACATTTTTCCACCTTTCTGAGTACTTTCAAAAAGCACCTTTTCTTTTCTCCCTTTGTTTTTTAACTCAAACTGCGCATAAAGCCTGTCGCTCAACTCGGTGAGTTTTGTAACCCTTTCCCTCTTTGCGTTTTCACTCACCTGTCCTTCATATGAGGCTGCCGGTGTATTAACTCTCTTTGAATAAGGAAATATATGCAAAAATGATGGCCTTATCCTCTCCAGAAATTGATATGTTTCCTCAAACTCTTTCTCTCCTTCACCCGGGAAACCTACAATTACATCAATGCCAATAAATGAATAAGGCATATATTTTCTTATAAGCTCTACCCTCTGCTCAAATAATTCCGTATTGTAACGTCTCTTCATAAGGGCAAGAATTGTGTTTGAGCCCGATTGCAGAGGAATGTGAAAGTGCGGAAGAAATTTACTGCTCCCCGATATCCAGTCTATGATTTCGGGAGTAATTAAATTCGGTTCAATCGATGATATTCTGTATCGTTCAATACCGTCAATTTTATCAAGTTTCTTTATTAGATCTTCAAATTTTTCTCCTGTGCTTTTGCCAAAATCGCCTGTGTTTACACCTGTGAGAACGACCTCTTTTATGCCTTTGGCTGCAATTTCATTTGCCTCCTTTAAAATAAAATCTACAGGGTGATTCCGGCTCTTTCCTCTTGCCAGAGGTATAGTACAGTACGAGCAGTGATAATCGCATCCATCCTGAACTTTTAGAAATGAACGGGTTCTGTCATCTGAAGAATACGCAGGAAAAATTGTCTCAACCTGTGAAATAGCACAAGAGTATGACCTTGCTGCGCCGTGAATTGTACTGGGTTCTCCGCCCTGCTCCTCTTTTAACATGGAAACCTTCATAAAGAGATTCTCCTTCTGGTCTGCTCCAAGAACAAGATCCACCCCTTCTATGTTTAAAATTTCGTCTGGCCGGAGTTGTGCATAGCAGCCTGTAACGGCAACGATGGCCTCCGGATTTTGCTTATGCAGTTTTCTTATAGCAGTGCGACATTTTTTATCGGCATGTTCGGTAACGGAGCAGGTATTGATTACATATATATCTGCCTCTTTATTGCTGGGGACCTTTTCGTAGCCATGCTCAACAAACTGCCTGGCAATCGAAGATGTTTCGGAATAATTTAGTTTACAGCCAAGCGTTAGAAATGCCACCCGGTTGCCTGTTATATCGTTCATAATAATGGTGATTAATAGGACATAGTCACTCTTGAAGCCTCAACTTTGCCTCCTATCGGAGGGTTTAGCTTTGATATTGACACTTCTGCCCAGGTTACTTTAGGGTAAGTATCTCTCACCCGCTTAATTATTCTCAGAGCTACGTTTTCCAGAAGTTTTGACGGGATATCCATCTCCTCGCGAATAATTAAATATAGTTCCTGATAATTAAGAGCATCTTTGAGATCGTCGCTCTTGCCAGGTGTAGTAACATCTGTTTCAGCAGAGAAATTTACTATAAACTTGTTGCCTATTATCTGCTCCTCTTTAAAATGTCCATGATAGGCATAGAACTCCATATTAACGAGTTCGACGAGGTTCCGTCCTGATTTAATTTTGCTCATAAGATAAATACGCAAGGTTTTTTGTTCAGATCAATTTTCTCCCTTTTCCACTCCTCAACAGTCTTTGTCTTAATAAACGCATCGGGAAGAGTAATGTTCGCTGCAACCGCAAGTCTTGTGCTATTATTGCATACCTGAATTATATCATTGAAGAGAGAATTGTTCCTGTACGGAGTTTCAATGACAATCTGGCTTTGTCCCGTACTTGCAGATACTCTTTCCAGCTGTTTTATTTTTGACTTTCTCTCATCCGGTTTAACAGGAAGATAGCCATTAAAAGCAAAGTTTTGTCCGTTCATTCCCGATGCAATAAGAGCAAGAACAATAGACGACGGGCCGGACATAGGAACAACCTTAATGTCGTTTTTATGGGCAAGCGCAACAAGCTGTGAACCGGGATCGGCAATTGCAGGAAGACCGGCCTCGCTTATGAGGGCTGCGTCGTTGCCATTGATTAACACCTTTACGTATTCTTCGATTAAGGCAGGGCCTGTATGTTCGTTAAGTTCATACATCTTAAGGGAGTCTATGTGTCCTTTAAGACCCGTCTTCGACAGGTAGCGCCTGGCAGTTCGAAGTTCTTCAACAAAAAAATGCGTTAAAGTTGGTAAAAGCATTAAAACCGATGAGGGAATAACCTCAGCGGGGTCATTGTCACCAAGAGGTGAAGGTATCAGATATAGAACTCCTTTCAAAGCTAATTTTTCGCAAAGGTATGAAAAATTCCTACCTTTACTATATGAAAGAGAGTTATAATTCCAGGCTAACATTCCTTGGTACCGGCACCTCTCAGGGTGTTCCCATAATCGGCTGCGGATGCGATGTTTGTAAATCTTCCGATGAAAAAGACAAAAGACTCCGTTCGTCTGCTCTCATTGAACAAAACGGACTTCGGATTCTCATTGATGCAGGCCCCGATTTTCGACAACAGCTTCTCAGAGAGAACATTGGCAGTGTAGATGCCATTCTGCTTACTCACGAGCATAAGGACCATACCGGCGGGCTTGACGACGTGCGGGCGATAAACTATATCACAAGAAAAGCACTTCCGGTCTATTGCGAAGAGAGGGTTTTTAAATCACTTCAAAGAGAATATTCATATGCTTTTTCCGAGTACAAATATCCGGGAATACCTGAATTTGATATCAGGGTTATTGGAGAAGAGCCTTTCTTTGTTGGCCGGGACAATAATGTGGAAGTAATCCCTATAAGAGCATTTCATTACAAACTACCGGTGCTCGGATACCGGATAGGCAACATTGCATATATTACAGATGCAAACAGGATTGAAGACGACCAATATGCCAAATTAAAAGGCGTGGAGATCTTTGTCATAAACACTGTAAGGCATCAGCGGCACATTTCCCACTTCAGCCTTAGCGAAGCAATTGAAGTCGCGCAAAAAGTTGGTGCTCCCATCAGCTATCTTACACACCTCTCTCATCAGATTGGCACTCACAGTGACCTATTGAAAGAGTTGCCGGCGGGAATAGAGCCCGCATACGACGGCCTTGTTGTAACTATTTAATATTAAATAACCGTGACAGATAAAAAAGTTGTGGGCATAACAGGCTCTTCGGGGCTAATCGGGAGTTCGATAGCCGGCAGGCTGTCGGACAAAGGATTTGCAATTAAGCCATTGTCCAGAAACTTTAAGAAGGAAGATATAGAGGAGTGCGATATAATAATCAACCTCGCAGGAGCATCAATTAACCAGAGATGGAACAAAAAAAACCGCTCCGCTATCCTTAACAGCAGAATTGAAACAACGCGAAGGCTAAGAGAGTTTAAATCCGGAAGCGCAAAACCATCGCTGTTAATTTCCGCCTCTGCAGTAGGAATCTATCCATCTTCCGGCGGAATGGGAAATGAGCCGGTCTATACTGAATATTCGCAGGAGAGAGCAGAAAATTTTCTGGGCGAGGTATGTATTAAATGGGAAGAGGAGGCTCTTGCATTAAAGGATAATTTGAGATTAGCCATAATCCGTTTAGGTGTTGTTCTGACTTCAAAAGGAGGTGCACTTCCAAAGATGGCGTTTCCTTTCCGTTTGGGAATTGCCGGAAGAATCGGAAGCGGAAGGCAGCCATTCTCATGGGTATCACTTGAAGATTTGTTGAATGCTGTTGAATATATTATCGAAAACAATGAACTCAACGGAATTTTCAATATAACATCGCCTAAACCGGTTAACAATTCACAGCTTACCGAAGCCCTTGCCATTCGCTACAAATCCTTTATCCGGGTAAAAATTCCGCTCCTGCTTTTCAGGGCAGTATATGGCAAATCTTCCGTTCTTATTACAGAAGGGCAGTATGCATTGCCTGTAAGACTCTCCGAAAATGGATTTGAATTTAAATTGCCGGATATTTCCGACGCAATCCGTTGAAAAACTATTTGATTCTATTTGATAACTCCTGAACCTAACATCTCGTCACCACAATACCAGGCAGCAAACTGACCCGGAGTAATACCTCTCTGAGGCTGGTCGAAAACCATATATACGCCGTTTTCCACTTTGTACAGCCTTCCCTTTTGCAATGGCTGCCGATATCTGATGCGAACAAGATATTCTCTCATTTCGCCCGGATTCATTTTAAGATCGGTTCTTATCCAGTGTATCTCTTCCTCCTTAATGAAAAGTGCCTTTCTGTAGAGGCCCGGATGGTCCTGACCTTCGCCAACATAAATCGTATTGGTATCAACGTCTGTCGAAATAATAAAAAGCGGTTCGACATGCCCCCCAATGTTTAGACCTTTTCTTTGGCCGATTGTGTAGAAGTGCGCTCCTGTATGTGTGCCTATTACTTTTCCGGAATTCTTCGTATAGTCAAAAGGTTGTGAAAGGATGGAAAGATTATCTTCCGTAACCATTTCGTATCCGTTCTTTTGATATTGAATAAGAGGATTGTTTTCATAGAAATCATTAAAAACCTCTACAACATCGCCATCTTTTGCTTCAAGTTTTTGTTGGAGAAAAACCGGTAAATCAATTTTTCCCACAAAACA
>Ga0116171_10003589_pt1 | contig 14277 bp, 14 predicted proteins | sample AD_JPNHW2_MetaG_FD_89798 | JGI IMG/M metagenome (GOLD analysis project Ga0116171, IMG submission 89798) | Active sludge microbial communities of municipal wastewater-treating anaerobic digesters from Japan - AD_JPNHW2_MetaG | ecosystem: Engineered > Bioreactor > Anaerobic > Digestate | place...
CATTACCGCAACAAGCTGGATTTCACCTTCTCGAACCACCGCTGGCTGACGGACGAAGATGTCACGGACGAAGGGAAAGTCGCCGACACCAACGCCGTAGGGTTTCATGTGCCCGGTTTCTGGGACAAGGTCGTCGATATTGAAGAGTGCTTCCACATGCCGGAGCCATCGAATGCGTTGCGTAATGCAGCCCGCGAGTATGCCCTTCAAAACGGTTTATCGTTCTATGATGCCCGGAAACACACAGGTTTTCTGCGCAACCTCATCGTGCGGATCACCCGTAACGGAGGGATCATGGTGATCCTGGTCGTCTCCGGCGGAAAAGATGAAGGGTTGTTTCCCATGCTGGATTACCTGGCTGAGCAGTTCACCTATCTCACCAGTCTGTATTATATCGTGAACGACAAGCAAAACGACACCATCAGCGACCTGGATCTTCATCTGTATAAGGGGGAGCCGTATATCACGGAGGAGATGGCGCCGTTCCGCGAAGGCGGGCAGGTGGTGAAGTTCCGCATCGGTCCTGCCTCTTTTTTCCAGACCAATCCTGCTCAGGCAGAGAACCTGTACCGGATGGCGGCCGATTTTGCCGGGTTGCACGATGACGCCACCGTATATGATCTGTATACCGGCGCCGGTACCATCGCCAATTATGTTGCTCCTTATGTAAAGAAGGTGGTAGGGATTGAGTCGGTGGCAGCGGCTGTCGAGGATGCGGAGGCCAATTCCGCCTTAAACGGCATCACCAACACCGTCTTCTTTGCAGGAGAGACGGAGAAGATTCTCTCACCGGAGTTTTTCCAAGGCCAGGGCCGTCCCGACATCGTGATCACTGACCCTCCACGATCGGGCATGCATGAGAAGGTGGTGAAAGCCATTCTGGAGGCAGCCCCCCACCGCGTGGTGTACGTAAGCTGTAACCCGGCCACCCAGGCCCGGGACATCGCCTGGATGTCGGAGCAATATGAGTTTGTGCATTGCCGTCCGGTGGACATGTTTCCCCACACCCAGCATGTAGAGAACGTTGCCCTGTTGCAGCGCAGGGATCAGACGGTCTGAATCTTTTTCAGGATTTCCCCCGCATCGATATCGGGTCCTTCAACGACGTAGTCAGCGCGCCGGTAGTATGCTTCCCGTTCACAGATCTGGGCGGTGATAAAGGCTTCCAGTTCTTTCTCGGGAACCTCCTTCAGCAAGGGGCGTTTCTTCCGGATCCCCCGCAGCCGGCGGGCCATTACATCCACCGGCGTCTTCAGGTACACCGAAACACCGTTTTTCAGGATCAGGTCCATGTTATCGAAGAAGCAGGGCGTCCCGCCGCCGGTGGAGATGATCACGTCATCCATCCGGAACGTATCTTCCAGGATGCCATGTTCCAGCCGACGGAAAACGGACTCACCGTATTTTTCGAAAAACTCGGAGATCGATAGCCGGTATTTTTCTTCGAAGAGATCATCCATATCCACCATCGGCATGCCGGAAACAGCGGCCATTTCCTTGCCCAGGTTTGTCTTGCCGCTGGCCATGTATCCGATGAGATATATTTTCATTGAAGAAGTGAAATTGCAATAGCTTGCCGGAAAAACAAATTTAAGAAAAAAGCGTACCTTTGCTCAACATTTTTCGATGACGATGAAAAGCAAATTATTATTAGCAACAAGTATCTTGTTCTCATGCATGCTCTTTACCTCGTGTCAATCGGATAAAGGCAAGGCAGAAGGATTTCTCCCGGGCGACCTGGTATCCAATCCCAACACAGCTGAAGGGAAGGGAGATCTTTCGAAACTTCCTGTCATCACTTTTGAACAGAAAGAACACGATTTCGGAAAGATCATGCAAGGCGAATCCGTCTCGTATGAATTCGCTTTCACAAACACGGGCAAATCTGATCTTGTTATCAGTGATGTCAGCACCTCCTGTGGTTGCACGGTGCCGTCTTTCCCCAGGACCCCCATTCGTCCGGGAGGCAGCGGAAAGGTGAAGGTCATGTTCAACTCCAGGGGAAAACACGGTCTTCAGACTAAAAATGTAGTAGTCGTAGCCAACACGCAACCCAATGTCACCCAGCTCAAGATCAAGGCTCAGGTCGATCTGCTGGGTGTCGAATAGGATAAAAAAAAATTAAATAGCATACATCACCCAAATCAAACCAACAAAACATGATGCACCAACTTTTAACGATCCTCCTCATGGCTCCCCAGCAGGGAAGCCAGCAGAGCGGCTGGGCGACTTTCATCCCCCTGCTCCTGATCATCGTAGTATTCTATTTCTTCTTTATCCGTCCGCAGATGAAACGGTCGAAAGATCAGAAGAAATTCCGTGAATCATTGCAGAAAGGTCAAAAGGTCATCACCATTGGCGGTATCCATGGAAGGATCGTTGAGATCCAGGACACCACGGTGACCGTCGAAGTGGATAACAATGTCCGCCTCCGGGTTGAGAAATCTGCCATTGCCATCGACAATTCACAGACGATCGAGAACAAGTAACCTCCGTTTAACTCCTGTTACGTGAACCGTGAGATCAGGGGATTGATCGAGAGTGCCAAAAAGCACAAAGAAGACCGGAAGTTCAGCGTCAAGTTGTATATCTTCCTGGTATGCCTGGCTATTTCTGTGTTCATCTGGGTCCTTGTACGGCTCTCGAAGGAGTATTATTATACGGTAGACTATACGTTGGTCTACACGGAGTTTCCGTCGGCCATGAGGCTTGTCCAGGCCTCTGACAGTGTCATCTCCCTGAAGTTGAAAGCGCAGGGATATGACCTTTTCCTGGAGAGAGCGCTCACGGGCTCGGACAACCGTTACGAAATCAGCCTCCGGGATCTGAAGGTGAAATCGAATGGTTCCGTGTACACCGGGTTTATCCTGACGCCATCGCTGGGATACGAGATCATCTCCCAAACGGGTTACCCGCATACTTATCTGACCACTTCCCCCGACACCATCTTTTTCGAGTTTGAATACCTGGGTCACCGGAGGAACCGCTGATGCTCAGGGTAGGTCTAACCGGCAACATCGGGAGTGGGAAAAGCACCGTCGCGGCGATTTTTTCAGCGCTCGGAGTGCCGGTGTACCATACCGATGATGAATCCAAAAAGTTTCTTTTACAGGAGCCTGTTCTCCGTGAAGTGGCTTCGCTATTCGGACAATCGATCCTTTCCGAGTCGGGGATGATCAAACGACGGGCGCTGGCATCCATTGTCTTCAACGATGAGGCGGCGATGCAGTCGCTGAATGACATCCTTCATCCGCTCGTAAAGCAAGATGCCCGTAAGTGGAACGAACAACATTCGGCATATCCGTATGTCATTCATGAAGCTGCCATCATCTTCGAATGCGGGTTCCGGCCCGAATACGACCGTGTCATCTATGTGACTTGTCCGCAGGAAACCGCCATCCTCCGGGTGATGAACCGCGACGGAGCCTCACGCGAAGAGGTTTTACGCCGTCTCCGGTTCCAATGGGAAGAGGAGAAGAAGACAGGGTTGTGCGACTACATCCTTCGCAATGACGGCACGGTATTTCTGACACCCCAGGTGATGGAGGTGCATGAAAGGCTGATGAATATTAGCCGATGAGTGCATCGTCGGTTTTATTATATTTTATCTTTGCCTTACCTATCCCCATTTCATGGAAACGATAAAAATCACGGCTGTTTCGTACCTCAACACGTTCCCGTTCGTTTTTGGCATCAAGACGTCGGGTGAACTGGATGACATCGAGCTTCGGCTCAGGGTCCCCTCGATGTGTGCCGAAGAACTCCGGTCGGGTGTCGCCGACCTGGCGCTGGTGCCTGCCGGTGCGCTGCCAGATATCCCCGGCTACCGGATCATCACCGACTACTGCATCGGGGCGGTGACGGATGTGAAATCGGTGTTATTATTGAGTCAGAAGCCGATTAGCGAAATCACGGCCATCCATCTTGACTACGATTCGCGAACCTCGGTGGCGTTGGTACGAATCCTGTCAAAATATTTCTGGAAGATCAACCCCGACTGGATCCCGCTGGCATCGGGCGTGGCGGATAAGGCGACCGGTATCGATTCGCTGGTGGCCATTGGCGACAAAACCTTTCACCTCGTATCACAGTATCCGTACGTGTATGACCTGGCCGGAGAATGGATCCGTTTCACCGGCTTGCCATTTGTGTTCGCGGTATGGGCTACCTGCAAAGACCTCCCCGAAGGCTTCCTGGCCCGTTTCAATCAGTCGCTGAAGTACGGCATTGATCACACCGATGAGGTGCCTGACTTTTTCCGCAACCAGATACCGCCGCATGTCGATCCGTTGAAATACCTGAAAAACGACATCTCGTATCCGTTGGATTCGAGGAAGAGAGAAGGATTGGATCAGTACCTCCGTTACCTGGATGAAATACTCCGGGAAGAGTAACAGGGGAACGACTAGCGCCGTTTCCCCTGATATTTCTGTTGTTTAGCCATTTCTTCCAGCCGTTTCTGGAATCCTGACTTCTTCACTCCTTTTTTCTTGTTTGCTTCGATCTGCGCATGCAGTTTATTTTCATCGATCGTAGCCCTGATCAGGAATACCTGGGCAAAGGTGAAGATGTTAGCCAGGAGATAGTAATAGCTGAGTCCGGAGGAGTAGTCGTTAAACCAGAAGAGGAACATGGCAGGCATGAGATACATCATGAATTTCATGCCGGGCATCTGCTGGCTCGATGTCCCCATCATATTCTCGTTGACCTTGGTATAGATGATGCTGGAGATTGTCATCAGGAGGCAGAACAAGCTGACATGATCGCCATAGAATGGCAGGGAGAATCCGTTCGGGAATGTCCAGATGGAGTCATATGACGACAGGTCGGCAGCCCAGAGGAACGGTTGCTGACGCAGTTCGATGGAAGCCGGGAAGAAGCGGAACAAGGCGATGAGGATGGGCATCTGCAACAGCATGGGCACGCATCCCGCCATGGGGTTGACGCCTGCCCGTTTGTACAGGTCCATGGTGGCCTGTTGTTTCTTCATGGCCTCATCCGGCTTCGGATATTTCTTATTGATTTCGTCGATATCGGGTTTCAGCACCCTCATCTTGGCCGAAGATTTGTACGTCTTGTATGCGATCGGGAAGAGGACGATCTTCAGCATGATGGTGAGGATCAGGATGATGATCCCGTAATTCCAGCCGAGGTTCCCGAAGAAGGTGAATACCGGGATCACCGCCCAGATGTTGATCCAGGCCATGGGCCGGAAGCTCCAGCCCAACGGGATTTGCCGTTCGAGGTGAAGTTTATAGCTTTTGAGGGTATAGAACTTGTTGGGGCCGGCATAGAGTGACATGTTGATGGAACGCGTCTGGGTCGGGTTAAAGGGGATACCGAGTTCGGTGGTCATGGTCTTCAGGTAGTTTCCTTTGAAAGGCAGGGTCTGAGTAGCCATGCGCGGGGCATCAAAATAATCTCCCGCGATGAGGGTGGTCGTGAAAAACTGCTGTTTGAACCCGATCCATTTTACTTTTTCGTTCTTCAGGTTGACCTCTTCATCTTTGGTTTCGGTGAGGTTATCCACCTCGTCACCTACATAATGATAGTAGATGGTGCTGACCATCCGCTCCATTTTAGCGCTTTTCTCCTGACGTAAGAGGTTCTCTTTCCAGTCGAGCAGCAGATATTTTGTCGACGGGTCAATCACATCGGTCATGCCCTTGAAGTTGATCCGGTAACCGATCATGTAATCATCGCCGCGGAGTGTATAGACGAGCTCGATGTATTTATCGGGGGAGATGGTCGTGTCGGAGGCATCGGCGTAGGCTCTCATCCCGAAGACGATGGAATCGTTGCCGGTGATCTTCACGAGGGTGTCGCCACGGGGCGTGTTCCCGTAAAACACGGGCTGGAAGAAGAGGTTCTCGGTAGAGACCAGGCGGTTTGCGGAGAAGAAAGAGAAGTTGAAATGCAGGGAGTCGGAGTTCATCAACACCAGCGGGCGTCCGTCCCACGTCTTGAATTTTTTCAGTTCAATGCGATCGATGCGGCCGCCTTTTGAGGCGATTCTCATTTTAACCAGGTCGCTTTCCAGCACTACAAAATGATCCTTTCCGTATCCCGAGTTGGAAAACTTGCCCAGCTGATCTTTCAGCGCCAGTTTTTCGATCTTCGTGCTGTCAAGAACCTCGCCGGAAGCCATGGCTTCCGCTTTCCGTTTTTCCAGTGACATCACCTGTTCCCGGGCAATGGCCTTGATTTCCGCTTCGCGCTGAGCCTGGCGCACCATTACAATGGAGTCGCTCTTTCTCTTCAAGGCTGCCGATTCTTCTTTCGAGGGAGTCATCAGGTACGAAAACCCGATGAAAACGGCGAAGATAAGGAGCAACCCGATGATGGTGTTTCTATCCGTCATGTTGTGTTAAAAAAGTGGTGCAAAGATACGCTTTTGTCTGTAATGCTTGCCGGGATAGCTATCTTTTCGCTGCTGCAGCGTATTTCATGGCCGCAGCCACAAAGTTGACAAAGAGCGGATGCGGGCTGGCCACGGTGCTTTTATATTCAGGATGGAACTGTACTCCGATAAAGAAAGGGTGATCTTTCAACTCCATGATCTCGACCAGATCATCCTTTTCGTTCAGTCCCACGGGGATCATGCCGGCCTCCCGGTACCTTTCTTTATATTCGTTATTGAACTCATACCGGTGACGGTGACGTTCGGAGATATCTTCGTGCTGATAAATCCCGAAAGCCTTGGAATCTTTGGTGAGGTGGCATGGGTATGCGCCCAGCCTCATCGTCCCTCCCAGTCCGGAAATCTTCTTCTGGTCTTCCATCATGTCGATCACCGGGAACGGCGTTGTTTTATTGAATTCGGTGGAATGAGCGTCTTTCAGTCCGAGGATATGACGTCCGAATTCGATGACGGCACATTGCATGCCGAGGCAGATACCGAGGAAGGGGATGTGTTGTTCACGGGCAAAACGGATCGCGGTGATCTTTCCTTCGATCCCGCGTTCACCGAAGCCGGGAGCCACGAGGATGCCATCCAGTCCGCCGAGTTTCTCAGCCACGTTGTTGTCGTCGATATATTCCGACTGGAACGTCTTGACATTCACTTTGCACTCATTGGTAGCGCCGGCATGAACGAACGCTTCGTTGATGGATTTATAGGCGTCTTTTAATTCGACGTATTTACCCACCAGACCGATGGTGACTTCCGATTTCGGATTTTTTAGTTTGAAAAGAAACTTCTCCCATTTTTCGAGATCGGGTTCGCGGTCAGCGGTAACTCTTACTTTTTTCAGGATCTCGAGATCGAGGTTTTCCTTCCTCATCAGGATAGGCACATCATAGATGGTCGGGGCATCGATCGATTCCATGACGCATTCGGGAGCCACGTTGCAAAAGAGAGCGATCTTGTTACGTAGTCCTACCGGCAGGTGTCTTTCCGTACGGCAGATGATGATATCGGGTTGCACTCCCTGTTCGAGCAGGGCTTTGACCGAATGCTGAGTAGGTTTTGTTTTCAGTTCGCCGGCGGCGGCCAGGTACGGAACCAGGGTAAGGTGGATCACCACGCTGTCGTGGCCCAGTTCCCATCTCAGCTGTCGGACGGCTTCGATGAAGGGTAGTGATTCAATATCGCCCACGGTGCCGCCGATCTCGGTGATGAGGAAATCGAGATTGCCTTTTTCGGCCAGCAGTTTGATGCGGTTTTTTATTTCATCGGTGATATGAGGGATGACCTGAACGGTCTCGCCCAGGTACTCTCCTTTCCGTTCTTTCTGGATCACCGACTGATAAACGACGCCGGTGGTGACGTTGTTGGCCTGTGAAGTCGGCACGTTGGAGAAACGTTCGTAGTGGCCCAGATCCAGGTCTGTCTCCGCTCCGTCTTCGGTCACATAGCATTCGCCATGTTCGTATGGGTTCAAGGTACCCGGATCAATGTTGATATACGGGTCCAGTTTCTGAATGGTGACGGAGAAGCCACGGGCTCCAAGGAGTTTCGCGATGGATGATGATATAATTCCTTTGCCCAGGGAGGAAGTAACGCCCCCGGTAACAAAAATAAACTTGGTTTTTGACATAGAAGACACAGGTCTTAGCGGGTTTTGACAAAATTAGGGTATTTTTTCCTTGCCGGGTTAATTTCGTCCTTTTTTCTGTTCAAGTATATTTTCTTCTGATAGCGAGGATCTCGGAGGCGATCTCTTCGATAGGTTTGCTGGTGACAGTGATGACGGGCCATTCGTACCTGGAGAAGATCTTTTCGGCATAATGAAGCTCCTGTCGAACATGCGTGATGCTGGAGTATTCAGGGGTATTTCCTCCCAGGTACTGTTGCCGGGCGGTACGCAGGTTACTTAAGTCGGAGGCCTCGGTGGTAAGTCCGAACACCCGGCCAGGGGGCAGGGAAGCAAGGATAGCGGGCGGTTCCACGCCGAGGATGACCGGGTAGTTAGCGACAAACCATCCGCGGAAGGCAAAATAGATGCTCAGGGGTGTTTTGAAGGTACGCGACACCCCTACCAGCACCAGTTCGGCTTTTTCATAATCATAATCACGCTGTCCGTCATCATGGTTGAACGCAAACTGCATCGAGTCGATCCGTTTGAAATATTCTTCGTTAAGTTTGAAGAATAATCCCGGTTTTTGCGTGGGGGTGTCAGCGAGATAATCGGACAAGCGGAACAACAGCGGACCCATGAGATCCATCGCCTGCACATGGTTGACCCGGCAGATCCTGGTCATGGTCTCGCGGAGATTCTCGGAGACAAGGGTATGGAGGATGAACCCGTCGACAGCCTTCGCTTCCACTACCAACTCTTCCACCTGTTCAGCCGACCTGACCTCCTGTTTCATAATCACCTCAACATCAACACCGGGAAACTGTGTCAAGGCAGCTTTCAGCACCTGTTGAGCTGTTCTCCCGGTCCCATCCGACACTACGAAAATCTTTTGCATCTTTCCGGATTTTACACGTCATGAATAAAATATGATCTTCTTTTTATAATAATGGCATTTACCTCTGACGAAAAACCGTACCTTTGCACCTTAAATATAAGTAAATCTATTTAATAATCTGCAGATATGAAAACGATAAAGGTTGCTATTAACGGTTTCGGCCGGATAGGCCGTTTAACTTTCAGGGCTCTGCTGAGGAAGAGCAATGTTGAGGTAGTCGCATTGAACGACCTGACCGATGCAAAGACCCTTGCATACCTGTTAAAATATGACTCCGTCCATGGGCGTTTCCCGGGCGAAGTAGGGGTAGATGGAGATTGCATTGTGGTGGATGGCAAGAAATACCGTGTATTTGCAGAGAAAGATCCGGCAGCCCTTCCGTGGCAGGAATCAGGCATCGATGTGGTAGTGGAATGCACCGGTATTTTCAGAACCCGTGAGAAGATGATGAAACACATCACCGCGGGAGCCAAGAAAGTAGTCCTTTCCGTTCCTTCCGACAGCAAGGATGACGTGGATGCCACTATCGTCCTCGGAGTAAACGGCCACCTCATTAACCCGTCGCTGCAACTGGTCTCCAACGCCTCCTGCACCACCAACTGTCTGGCGCCTGTCGCCAAGGTGCTGAACGACAATTTCGGGATCAAGCGCGGACTGATGAACACCATTCACAGCTACACCAATGACCAGATCATCCTGGATGCTCCGCACAAGGATCTCCGGAGAGCCCGTGCAGCAGCCGTTTCCATCATCCCCACCAAAACCGGTGCTGCCAAAGCCATCGGGTTGGTCATCCCTGAACTCGACGGTAAACTCGACGGCTTTGCCGTACGCGTACCGACCCCGGATGGTTCCCTCGTAGACCTGACCGTGGAGCTCGACCGCCCTGTCACCGCCGACGAAATCAACGCCGCCATGAAAACCGCTGCCAACGGCCCCATGAAAGGCATCCTGGAATATACCGAAGATCCCATTGTCAGTCATGATATCATCGGGAATACCCATTCATCAATTTTTGATTCACTCATGACCAAGATCATCGGAGGAAACTTCGTTAAAGTCATTTCATGGTACGATAACGAAGCTGGTTATTCGAACCGTCTGGCCGATCTGGTAGAAAAAGTCGGCTAAATCACATGATAAGTTTTGAAGAACTGGGCGTTCATGAAACGTTCATCAACGCCCTGAAGGACCTTGGCTTCGAATGGCCAATGCCGGTCCAGGAGAAAGTTATACCCATTCTGTTGACGCAGGAAACCGATCTGGTGGCGTTAGCGCAGACAGGGACCGGTAAGACGGCGGCCTATGGGCTTCCGCTCCTTCAGCGAATAACCAAGAAGAGCAAATGGCCCGAAGCGCTGGTCCTCTGCCCTACCCGCGAACTCTGTATCCAGATCGCGGATGACCTGAATGAGTTTGCCAAGTACGATGACGACCTCAGGGTATTGCCTGTTTACGGCGGCTCCAGCATCGACGTGCAGATCAACGCCCTGCGTAAAGGCGTGTCCATCGTGATCGCCACGCCGGGGAGGCTGCTCGACCTGTACAAGCGAAAAGCCATCAATATGCAGGCGGTGACGACCGTCGTCCTTGACGAGGCCGACGAGATGCTGAACATGGGTTTCCTGCCCGACATCACCGAGATTCTCTCGACGGTGCCGGAGGGATTTCATACCCTGCTGTTCTCCGCCACCATGCCGCCCGAAGTTGCCCAGATCGCCGGAAAATTCATGAACCATCCGGTCGAAGTGACCATCGGAACCCGGAATGCCGGCGCCGATAACATCCGCCATGTCTACTATACGGTCCATGCAAAAGATAAGTACCTGGCACTGAAGCGGATCGTCGATTTTTATCCGGACATCTACGGCATCATCTTCTGCAGAACCCGTAAAGACACCCAGGAGATCGCCGACAAGCTGATCGCCGACGGCTACAACGCCGAATCGCTACACGGTGAGCTCTCTCAGGCCCAACGTGATTACGTCATGCAGAAGTTCAGGATCCGTCACATCCGTCTGCTTGTTGCCACCGATGTGGCCGCCCGGGGACTCGATGTCGACGACCTGACGCATATCATCAACTACAGCCTCCCCGACGACAACGATGCCTATACGCACCGCAGCGGAAGAACGGCCAGAGCAGGAAAGACAGGCATCTCCATCGCCATTGTCAACCTGAAAGAGAAGTATCAGATCCGCCAGATCGAAAAGAAGATCAACAAAACCTTTGTCAGCGCGAAAGTACCCACCGGCAAAGAGATCTGCGAGAAGCAACTCTTTAACCTCATCGACAGGATGGAGCGCGTGGATATTGAGAACACCGACATCGACACCTACCTGCCGGTAATCTATCGCAAGTTGGAATGGCTCAGCAAGGAAGAGGTGATCAAACGGTTTGTCGCTTTACGGTTCAACCAGTTTCTCGATTATTACAAGAACGCCGGGGATATCAGCGTACCTGACGAGCGAATGTCATCAGGTCCCCGCGACAAAAATCCGAAACGCAGCCATACCGACGAAAAGGTCACCTATGCCACCCTCTTTGTCAACAAAGGAAAAGCGATGGGTCTTTACCCGAGCGAACTGATCGAGCTGATCAACCAAAATATGCCCGGGAAACGGGTTGCTATCGGGAAGATCGACCTGTCGAAAAGTTCTACCCGCTTTGAGGTAGATGCCAAATATGCCAAAGCGGTGATCAAGTCCCTGACAGGAGCCATCTTTAATGGCATGACGTTGAAAGCCGGCTTCGCAGGCGGGAAATCAGAGGATGAGGCGCCACCGGAACCCTCCCGTTTCAAACGTAAAAAACCCCGGAAAAGCGACCGTTAGTATCTTCTTCCTGATCAGGAGAGAAAGATCTTACGCAGAAGTTCTTTATCGGCGCCCACCTGATGTGCCAGGAAGAGGTCCATACCTCCGTAACTGGTTTCGATCTCGTCGAGAGCCGCATCGATATATTCATTCCTCACTTCCAGAAACGGCCGGATGACCTCTCCCCGGATCCCTTTTTCATTGGTTTTAGCGATGATCTTATCCGCCAGGTCTTTGGCAAAGACATTCGTGGCCAGATAGTCGGCCCGGATCACCTCTTCGGGGACATCGAGGGCAGAGAGCAGAAACCAGGTAGCCAGTCCGGTACGATCTTTCCCGGCGGCGCAATGATAAACCACCGGCAGGTGACCGGGATCCTGGATGATCTCGAAAAACTTCCGGAACGCGGCCGTCTGTCGGCGTACGATCAGGCGATAGTCGTCAGCCAGGACATGCAGGAAATCCTCCGGTTGTGATTCGTTGATGGTCTTCGGGTCAAAGTCGTGTGTCGCCTCATTGATGGGGAGATGTATCCGGTGGGTGACCGTTGGCAACAGATCGTCGGGGCGGCGTGAGACCTCGGGATCCGAGCGGAAGTCGATGATCGTCCGCAGTCCGGCGCTTTCCAGCCGGGGCATATCCTCCGGCTTCAGCGAGAACAGATCGCCGCTGCGGAATACCAGCCCATGCCGGATGGTACGCCCGTTGCGGACCGAAATGCCTCCCAGATCACGGAAATTGGGCCGGGAAGGAAGAATATATCCTTTTGAAATGACAGTCAATGAAAATCTTTTTACAAAGTTAATGAATTCCTTAACTTTGGCCGCTTCTGAAGCAGAAAAACAACACAGGTATGACGACCATTGAAGATATAAAAAAGGGACTTGAGTTCCTTAAATCCAAGGCACAGGGAGAGCGGTTCCGGGAGGCGACGGAAGACTTTGACCGGGTGGTGCAATATCATTTTACCGATCCCGAATACATCGGGCATTTTGCGATCCGGAATGGCGCTATCGAAGGGCCTTTCGAGGGAGAGAAACAGGGCGCTGAGATTCATGTAGAGATGACCGGCGACACCTTTACCGGGCTGTTGAATAAAGAGATCAATCCCCTGACCGCGTTGATCAAAGGACAGATCAAGATCAAAGCATCGTTCATGGACCTGATGAAACTGAAAAACATCGGAGGGTGATGGTATCCGCCTAAAACAGCAATTGCTGTATTCCGGGGTTACCTTGAAATACAGCAATCGACTGTCAACAGGGAACAACACTCATCCCCGGCCTCACCCGAGGTATGATTTAAGCATTTTACTCCGCGAAGAATGTTTCAGGCGACGGATGGCTTTTTCTTTGATCTGACGGACTCTTTCGCGCGTCAGGTCGAACATGGCGCCGATCTCTTCCAGGGAGTAATTATGGGGTACGCCGATCCCGTAAAACATATTGATGATCTCCCGTTCCTTCTCGGTGAGGGTGGCCAGTGAACGCTGGATCTCCTGCGATAACGATTCCCGAATGAGGTTGGCATCGGTATCGGGGGTATCTTCCGAGACGAAGACATCCAGCAGTTTCACCTCTTCATCCTGATCGATGGGAGCATCCATCGACACGGTGCGGGTTGACATACGAAGCGTCTCTTCCACTTTATGTTCGGGAATCTCCAGTTCTTTGGCGATCTCATCCAGCGACGGAGGACGTTCATACTTTTGTTCCAGTTTCACGCTAGCCTTGTTCAGCTTGCTCAGCGAGCCAACCTGGTTCAGGGGAAGCCTGACGATACGAGCCTGTTCGGCCAGCGCCTGCAGGATCGACTGCCGTATCCACCACACTGCATACGAGATGAACTTGAAACCACGCGTTTCATCAAAACGCCGGGCAGCCTTGATCAGACCCAGATTCCCCTCATTGATCAGGTCAGGAAGACTCAGTCCCTGGTTCTGGTACTGTTTGGCCACAGATACCACGAAACGCAGGTTTGCCTTGCACAGTTTCTCCAGGGCCATCTGATCGCCCTGCCGGATACGTTGTGCCAGCTGAACCTCCTCATCCGCACTGATCAACTCCTCCTTGCCAATATCCTGTAAATATTTGTCAAGCGAGGCCGTTTCACGGTTCGTGATGGATTTTGATATTTTAAGCTGTCTCATAATTTTCTCCTAATTTATAACATTTTTTTCAAATGTCCAAACTTTCATATGTTTTTTTTGCCACAAACATCAAAATATTTTGGACACTTGTCGTATATTGCTGATTTACAATCCTATACCATAATAAGCCCGGAGCCCGTTCGGATAGACACCCTCGATAAGCACGCCTCCATTGCCATCGCTTAGGGCATTTTTCAGCTCATTTATAGAACGTATCTTTTTCCTATCAATTGCGATCAGGATGAAATTTTCTTTAATTCCGATATCTTGTAATTTACCTTCTCCGAGGCGCGTGATCTTAAAGCCGTTCTCCAGACCATATTTATTCAGTTCAGCCTGGCTGAGCTGTTCAAACTGTGCGCCCTGGATTGACATTTTGGTATCAGCGGCAGTGGC
>Ga0116171_10003590_pt1 | contig 14277 bp, 10 predicted proteins | sample AD_JPNHW2_MetaG_FD_89798 | JGI IMG/M metagenome (GOLD analysis project Ga0116171, IMG submission 89798) | Active sludge microbial communities of municipal wastewater-treating anaerobic digesters from Japan - AD_JPNHW2_MetaG | ecosystem: Engineered > Bioreactor > Anaerobic > Digestate | place...
AGACGTGCCTCGACGCTTTGGTAGGAGAAGTCTCCCAACACCGAGTACGGCACCGGGTTGATCGAATCCGTATCGGCAATGTCGGCGTTAAGCCGGTACCAGGTATAGTCATAGCCAAGCGCGACGAAGGGTCCATCGCGGGAATCCCTGAAATAGGCGACCGCCGACGCGCCGAGGCCGAGGCTTCGCTTGAGGGAGACGTCGGTAACGCTCCCCGTGAAGGTCAGGGGCGGGAACATCCCCGCATGCACCTCGATCGCAGGGCGGATAATCCCCGCGCGCACGGGAGGCGCGTACTCGACTTCAAGGCCGATGCCGGAAGGAATGCCCGCGAACGCCGAAACCCTCCAGGGAAGGGTCTCGGCCGAAAGGGGACGCGACGAAAAAAACGCGATTGCGAGGAAGGCATACAGCGATAGCCTCGCGCCGGCGCGCGTAAGAAGGCGCGCGAACAATACTTTTTGTGAGTTCATTTACTTTGTAACACCTGAAATCGCGGGTTTGTTACTTAGTGCTAAGGTTTTTTTTACGAAACGACTTCGGATTCGGGAAACCCTTGCCTTGTGCCGACGGGAAGATCGCGGGCAAGAAGGCCCAACTCGCGGATCTTCGCGTCGGTTCCCGGTTCCCATACCCCGGCGTTCAGCCTGAAGCACGACTCAAAGCGGTCGCGCAGGCTGAATACCCTGCCGGGGGCGATCATGATCTTCCGCGCGAGCGCCCGCCGATAGAGCTCCATGGAGCTCGCGCCCTCGGGCAAGGTTACCCACAGGACGAGCCCGCCGGGCGGGTCAGTGACCGTCGTTCCCCCGGGGAAATGATCGAGCACCGAGGCGCGCATCGAGGCGACGCTTTCCGCGAGGGTCGAGCGCAGCTTCCGGAGATGGCGGGGAAAGCCGCCTTCCTGGAGATAGAGCGCGACCGTGACCTGCGCGAGCGAGGACGCGCCGAGGTTCATGAGGGTCTTGAGCTTCTCGACGCCCGCGCGCCACCGTCCCGGCTCGATCCAGCCGATCCTGAGGCCGGGGGAAAGCGTCTTCGAGAACGAGGAGCAATAGAGCACGGTCCCGTCGCGGTCGAAGGACTTGCAGGTAATCGGCCTATCGGAGCCGTCCGCGCCGAAATGGAGGTCGCCGTAGACGTCGTCCTCGATGAGGGGGATGCCCCGCGCCGAAAGAAGGCCGACGAGCGCGGCCTTCTTCGCCTCCGGCATGCAGCTGCCCGTCGGATTGTTGAAGTTCGCGATCGTCAGGACGGCTGATACGGCGTATTGGTCGAGCGCGAAGGATAGGGCCTCGAGGCTCATACCCTCCTCGGGCGAGCAGGGAATCTCGAGGACGCGGACGCCGAGGCGCGCGAGCATGTCGAGCAGGTTAAAGTACACAGGGCTCTCGATGGCGACCGTGTCGCCCGGGGAGACGACCGCCGATAGCGCGAGATAGAGCGCTTCCTGGCAGCCGGAGGTGACGACGATGTTCTCGGGGAGGAGGCGCGTCCCGCTCGTCAGCCCGTGGATGGCGATCTGCTCGCGCAAAAGCCCATATCCCGGTGACATCTGGTAGTCGAACGCGTCGACCGGCCTCAGGCGAACGGCGTCGACGGCGTGCTTCTGGAGACGCTCGGTCGGCCACAGGCGGCGCGAGAGCGTCGCGATCGCGAGTCCCGAGGCGTCCTCGTCGACCGCCCCGCCTTTTTGGAGCGCGCTATAGATACTGCAGATGCTGAACGATCCCGGATTCATCGAGGAGGGATCTTGCGCCTGAATGGGCGCGACGGTCTCGCGGTTCGAGACGAAGTATCCGCGCTGCGGGACGGCCTCGACGTAGCGCCCGCGCTCAAGGAGGGAATAGGCGTCCCGGACGGTGTTCACGCTCACGCGAAAGTCCGCGGCGAGGTCGCGTATCGACGGAAGGCGCTCCCCCCGCTTATACGCGCCGCTCGCGATCAGCTCGATCATCCGTCGCGCGAGATCCTCATACTGCGTGATGCGCCCTTCGCCCATGGATTAAGCATACCATCAGGGGATTCGCCGGGGCAAGACACACTTCCCGCCCTAAAACGGGGACACAGCCTTGCCGGGGAAAAGCGCTGTCACCCGAAAATACCGGATTCCTGAAGCTGTTCCCCGCAGGCGGGCCGACGCTAGACTACGGGCAAACGTCGGAGGAATGCTATATGGAGACACCGCTTATCGCGATGAGGCGAAACGAAACGATGACGAGAAAGGGCGGGATTTCCCGCGTCGAGTGCGCGCGCGGAACGGTATGGATCACGACCCATGAATCCGCGGAGGACATCATCCTCAGGCCCGGGACCGCACGGGATTTTTCCGGCATGACGGGGCTCTGCCTTCAGGCCCTTTCCGACGCGGAGGTCAGCATCGCCACGCACGTATAAGCCCCAACCACGCCGATGTGGCATCAGCTTATTGCTTGGTTAACACATATTCAGGGGAAAGGGAGTTTCCTCGCCCGGCAAGGGCGCTCTGGGCGGGGGCTCCGCCGTTAGCGCGTTCGCGCCATCGATACGCCTTCGGCCTCGCGGCCGCAAGGCCGCATTCGTTTTCCCGAATCGCCTGAATCCTTGCTTAAAGGCCTGCATTTATATAGAATAAAACAATAATTTTCGAGGAGCTCAAACGATGGCGAAATATCCTTTTGACACGATCGAACCCAAATGGCAGAACTTTTGGGAAACACATAAAACCTTTAAGGCGGTCGAGGATCCGACCAAGCCGAAGGACAAGCGCGCGTACGTCCTCGACATGTTCCCCTACCCTTCGGGCGCCGGGCTCCACGTCGGCCATCCGGAAGGCTACACGGCGACCGATATCTGGTGCCGCTACCTCCGCATGAAGGGTTTTTCGGTGCTCCATCCGATGGGCTTCGACTCCTTCGGGCTCCCCGCCGAGAACTACGCGATCAAGACCGGCACGCACCCGCGCGCGACGACCGTCAAGAACATCAATAAATTCCGCGAGCAGATCAAGGCGTTCGGCTTCAGCTACGACTGGGACCGCGAGATCTCGACCTGCGAGGACGACTACTATCACTGGACGCAGTGGATTTTCCTCCAGCTCTTCAAGCGCGGGCTCGCGTACGAGTCGCACATGCCGATCAACTGGTGCCCGACCTGCAAGACGGGACTGGCGAACGAGGAAGTGAAGGAAGGCAAGTGCGACCGCTGCGGCTCGCAGACGACGCGCAAGAATATCCGCCAGTGGGTGCTCAAGATCACCGCGTACGCCGAGCGCCTCCTCGAGGACCTCGACGGGCTCGACTGGCCCGAGTCGGTCAAGCTCATGCAGAAGCACTGGATCGGCAAGAGCGAGGGCGCCGAGGTCATTTTCAAGATCGACGGGTTCTCCGACGAGCTCCTGATTTACACGACGCGCGCGGACACGCTCTTCGGCGCGACGTACATGGTGCTCGCGCCCGAGCATCCGCTCGTCGGCAAGATCTCGAGCGCGGGGCAGAAGACAGCCGTCGCCGCGTACATCGACGCCGCGGCGAAGAAGAGCGACCTCGAGCGCACCGACCTTGCGAAGGACAAGACCGGCGTGTTCACCGGCGCCTACGCGATCAACCCGGTGAACGGGAAGAAGATCCCGATCTGGATTTCAGACTACGTTCTCATATCCTACGGTACCGGCGCGATCATGGCCGTTCCCGCGCACGACGACCGCGACTGGGCGTTTGCTAAGCAGTTTGATCTGCCGATCATCCAAGTCGTCGCGAGCGAGGCCGAGTGGAACGAGAAGGGCCCGAACGGTGACTACTCCGCGACGCCGACCGAATGCACGCCCGCCGACGGCAAGAGCGTGAACTCCCCCGGCTTTAACGGGCTCGGGACACAGGACTGTATCGATAAAATGATCGCATGGCTCGGAGAGAAAGGGATCGGCAAGAAGGCCGTGAACTACAAGCTCCGCGACTGGGTATTCAGCCGCCAGCGCTACTGGGGCGAGCCGATTCCGCTCGTGCATTGCGCGAAGTGCGGCATCGTGCCGCTCGACGAAAAGGACCTGCCGCTCAAGCTCCCCGAGGTCACGAGCTACCAGCCGACCGGCACCGGGGAAAGCCCGCTCGCGGGGATCGACTCTTGGGTCAACTGCAAATGCCCGAAGTGCGGCGGCGCGGCGAAGCGCGAGACGAACACGATGCCCCAGTGGGCGGGCTCGTGCTGGTACTACATCCGCTACCTCGACCCGAAGAACGCGCGCGCGTTCGCGGATAAGGCGAAGATCGACTACTGGCTTCCCGTCGACCTCTACGTCGGCGGCGCCGAGCACGCGGTTCTCCACCTCCTCTACTCGCGCTTCTGGCACAAGGTGCTCTTCGACCTCGGGCTCGTGGGCTCGAAGGAGCCGTTCCAGCGGCTCATCAACCAGGGCATGATTACCTCGTTCGCGTTCCAGCGCAAGAACAAGACCCTCGTGCCGACCGACGAGGTACGTCCCGTCGCGGGCAAGACCGACGAGTTCGAGGAGATCGCCACGGGCGAACGGCTCGAGCGCGTCATCGCGAAGATGTCGAAGTCCCTCAAGAACGTCATCAACCCCGACGACGTGATCAAGGAATACGGCGCGGACAGCTGCCGCATGTACGAGATGTTCATGGGCCCGCTCGAGGTGTCGAAGCCGTGGAGCACCCAGGGGCTTATCGGCGTGAGCCGCTTCCTCGAGCGCGTGTGGGCGCTCTCCGAGAAGCCGATGACCGCCGCGCCGCGCGACGACGTCTCGACCCCCGAGGCCGCGGAGATCACGAAGCTCCTCCACAAGACGATCAAGAAGGTCTCGGACGACACGGCAACCATCAACTTCAACACCGCGATCGCGCAGATGATGATCTTCACGAACGAGCTTTCTAAATACGAGACCTTCCCGAAGGCCGCGTGGGCCGACTTTGTGAAGCTCCTCGCACCCTACGCGCCGCACCTCGGCGAGGAACTCTGGGCAAAGCTCGGGAACAAGAACACGATCGCCTACGAGAGCTGGCCGACGTACGAGGAAAAGCTCTGCGCGGACAATAGCTGCACGATCGTCGTTCAGGTGAACGGCAAGATCCGCGACAAGTTCGAGGTTGCCGTCGGCACCGCGAAGGCTGAGCTCGAGAAAGCCGCACTCGCGACCGCGGGCGCCGTCAAGTTCATGGAAGGCAAGGCGCCGAAAAAGGTGATCGTCGTCCAGGATAAATTAGTCAATATCGTCGTGTGACGAATGACCGGGGCCCAGCTTTTGAAAACCACCAAGGAACTTGGTCCTCGGTTCAAGGGCTGGCGCCCTTGTCCCTGCGGAATCGTTCCTCGTTGGTTTTCAAGACGTCCCGATCATTCGTCACACGATCCTTTCCACCAAGGAAAAACGCATGATACGGATTTCACGCATTCTAAATAGGGATCTCGCGATTGAGGTGCCGCCTTCGAAGGCGCATACGCTCAGGTCGCTCATACTCGCCGCGCTCGCCGACGGGACCTCGGTCGTGCGGAATCCGTTACTTGGAGAGGACCAGCTTCATCTCCTCGAATGCCTTTCACGCCTCGGCGTCGCGATCACGCGGCGCGAGGGGGAGATCGGGATCGTCGGAACCGGCGGCAGGTTCAAACCCGTCGCGGACACGCTCGACTGCGGGGAATCGGGGGTCGCGATGAACTTCCTCTCGGCGCTCGCGTGCCTCGCATCGAGGCCCGTCGTGCTCACCGGAAAGGAAGGGCTTCTCAAGCGCCCCGTCGACGAGATCGTCTCGGGCATTCGCCAGCTTGGCGGCTCCGTCGAGTACCTCGATAATGAGGGCTTGCCCCCGCTCCGCGCGAATTCCTCCGGACTCTCGGGCGGCGTCGCGCGCATGAAGGGAGCGAAAACCTCGCAGTACTTCAGCTCGCTTTCGATCGCGGCGGCTTGCGCGAAAGCCGACGTCACGATTGAGTGCGTGGATGAGATGTCTGAAAAACCCTACCTCGATATCACGCTTGCCATGATGCGCCGCTTCGGCGTCGAGGCGACGAACGACGGGTACCGGACGATCGCGGTAAAATCAGGGCAGCGCTACCACGCCGCGGACGTGACCGTCGAGGGCGACTACTCGAGCGCGTCCTACTTCATCGAGGCCGCGGCTGTTACCGGCGCAACGGTATTCCTCAAGGGTCTCGAGCGCGAGTCCGCGCAGGGAGACCGACGGATCGTCGATTACGCGCGCACCATGGGATGCGCGGTCGAGTTCCGCGAGGGAGGGCTCACCGTCTCGGGCGGACCCCTCAGGCCCATCGATGAAAGCTTTTTCGACACCCCAGATCTCGTGCCGACCGTCGCGGTCATGGCGGCCTTCGCGGCGGGGACGAGCAGAATCCGCGACGTCGCACATCTCCGGTTCAAGGAATGCGACCGGATCGCCGCGGTCATCGAGGGCCTTTCGAGAATGGGAATAACCGCCTTCGTCGAGGGTAATGACCTTGTCGTGCAAGGCGATCCCACGGGCGCGCACGGCGGCGCGATATCGTCCTGGAACGACCACCGAATCGCAATGTGCTTCGCGGTAGCCGGCCTCGTCCTCGACGGCCAGACGATCGACGACGGCGCGTGCGTGAAAAAATCTTTCCCCAATTTCTGGGAAACCTTCGCGGCCTTCGGCCGGTAATCGGCGTGGCTCGCGGCAGATAACGCGATCACTTCGAGAGATCGACCGAACACATGAAATTCTCCACGTTATTGTTCGATTTCCACATGGATGAGCTTGTATTGGTAAAATTACCACAAACAAATTGCACGACAAAGGGCTTCTTGCATACCCGACGAAGCGAGCCAGGAAAGGCGCGGCTATACGTCGGTTCATTCGTCATGCTCCCCTTTCTCAAGCGTACGGATCGGGGAATTGCGCGCGCCAGGGTATCGGGCTCAAGCCCTCGCGACGCTCGAACTCAGAGGCGAACCGGGACTCGTCGCGATACCCGCATCTTCGCGCGATCTCTCCGACGCCGAGTAGGGTGTTCTTCAAGAGGTTCGCGCCGACTGAGCACCTGAGTTTTTCAAGATAGGAGCGAACCCCCGAGCCGGTCGAGCGGCGAAAGCGCCAGGCGGCTATGAGCGGGTTCATGCCCGCGGCGCGAGCGAGGGCTCCCACGGAAAGCGCGGGATCGGGATAGCGCGCGTGAATCTCGCGGATGATCGGGTACAATTCGTTATCGCCATGAAGCGACGATGAGGCGGAGTCGTCCTCAAACGCGAACATCGATTGGAGGAGCATGAGCATCTCGAGAAAGAACGATCTCCCCCGGCACGGCCAGTTCTGGTCCGGTTGGTCGGTAAGCTGGCGCTCGAGGTTGTCCGCCATCCTCAGCATCCTGTTCCGGATCGAGCCGTTGACCGGTAGGTAAAACGGATTGCCCATCCCTCCCCGAAGGAACGGCTCGATGAGAATCCGCTCGGTGCGAAACCCGCCTGAGTCCTCGCCTGCGTCCATGCCTAAAAGACCGTGGTTTATCACCTGCGGCCGGAAAAACACGCTAAATCCCCGAGCGCCGGTAAGCGACACGTTTGAAATCGGGCGCGCGTAGTTTATACAAAGGGTGACGGGCGCGAAAAGCGATTTCTCGCCGCCCGACTCGCTGACGATGACCGATCCCTCGTCGACGTACATGAGCTGATACATCTCGGGATCGCTCCCGTCGAGTAACGACATGTCGCGCGTAAAGTAGATTTCAAAAACGGCGTCTTTATAAATTTCGCGCCCGATTGTGCGCATCGTTTTCATGATCTATACTATATACTCGTTTCGCGCAGGTGTCAGCATCTTTCGCGCGAGCGCTGGGGGCCTCCGATTGAGCAGTCAAATCCTTGTAATCGCCGCGCTAATCCTTCTCGCGGCCGTGGCAACCCTTTCGGGCGCGCTCATCTCCGCGAAACGGCGGTATAGGCGGGATACGGCGAGGCTTTCTGAGCGAATCGCGACGACGGCGGAAAAGGCATCCCGACAAATACAAACCTTCGCGCGGATCAGTACCGTCATCTCATCGTCCTTTGAGCGGGACACGCTCCTTTCCCAGATACTACTCGTGTTATCCGACTATTGGCCAGGCTGCGCCGTGAGGCTCATCCTCTATCGCGTGGACGGAAGCATCGAGCGGCTTGGCGAGCAATCGGGCTCCGCAAATAGCCGTCCGCCGGTAAAGCCGTCGGACGAAAACATCATGCGACTCATCGCGACCCCGTCGGGCGGAAAGCGCGACCCGGAATGGGATCTTTTCCTGGATGACAATGCCTTGATGGATTACGCCTATAACTTCCCTTTCATCGAGGAGGAACGCTTCGTCGGTACCCTCGTCCTCTCGTCGCCCGTGCCTCTTGAGCCTCGGGACAAACTGTTCATGGGCGACGTGACCACGCTCGTCGCGTCGGCGCATAAAAACGTCGTGACCTCCAAGGACCGCGACCGAATCAACGAACGATTCGGAAAGAGCGTCGACCCAAAGGTCAGGGACGTACTTCTCGGATCGAGCGAAACGGGACGGATACTCGAGGTCAGCGTGCTCTTTCTCGACATCAGGAATTTCACCGCGCTATCCGAGCGGCTTGGACCGACCGAGACGGTCAGCTTCCTAAACGGCGTCTTTTCCGCCTGCGAGTCGGTTGTTCGCGAAGAGGGAGGCTTTATCAACAAGTTTACCGGAGACGGTTTCATGGCCGTTTTCGGCGCGCCGAAGGACAGCCCCACTCATCGAGAAGACGCCATCCGCGCGGCAACGCGAATCGCGGAGAACCTCTGCAACGTTCCGCTGGGGATGGGCATCTCGTCGGGACCGGCGCTCGCGGGCACGATAGGCTCGCAGGAACGCCTTGAATACACGGTAATCGGCGACACCGTCAATACCGCGTCGCGCATCGAAGGGCTTTGCAAGCTCTTCGGCGCGACGATCATAGTTTCCGGCAAAACGCTTTTGGGATGCGCTGGCGCGCGATACGACGAGAGGTTTCTCGGGACCGTGCGCCTTAAGGGAAAAGCGGGCGCGATCGACGTCCATGAGATCTTCACGAAAACGAACCGATTACCCGATTCGTATCTCGCGAGATTCGGCGAAGCCGTCACGGCGCATTTCGGCGGCGAGTTCAGTCAGGCCGAGGCAACCTTCGCAGACCTCGCGGCGGAACGTCCCGATGACGCGGCCGCAGCCTGGTATCTTTCTCGGGCGCGGGAGCGCGCCGAGACGACGGTCGCCGCGTCATGGGATAGGGTCGAGCAGCTCATCTCGAAGTAGGATCAAGAGGCGGAAGCCCTCATTTGCCCTCAATCGACCCCAGAGCCGCAAGGCTTTCCGCAAAGGTATAGAATCTCTGTTTCGCGCCCCGCCCTTCCCGCGAGGAGAGAGCGCCCTCTCGACCAAGCGCTGGCTGGCCGGTCAGCGCGGAAACATCCGCCCCGCCGGCAGCCCCGGTACCGCGCCGCGCCTTCCGATACTCCGCCGGGGTAATCCCGAGCTTTTCCGCGTAGATGCGATTGAGGTATCGATAGTCCGAGAAACCGCAGGTAAGGCTCACGTCGGTTATGGGCATGTCCGTCCGCTCGACGAGGTAGCGCGCCTCGTCGAACCTGAGGAGGGTCACGAATCGCTGAAAGCCCATCGAAAGGCTATCCCGGAAAAAATGCGAAAGGTACGCGAGGGTCAGGCCCTCGCGGCGGGCGATATCCGAAAGGAGAATCCGCTCGGTAAAGTGCGCCTCGACGTACTCGGTGATCCGGGTGACCCGCTCGCTGCGCGCGACCCGCGCCGAGCGCTCGCGCTCGGTGAGCATCCGCCAGGGCAACCCCGCCATGAGAAGGCGAAAGATCTCGGCGACGCGCGAGACGCACGCGAACTCGTACGCCGGTCCGCGCGCGAAATACGCGAGGGCAAGCTCGCGCATCGCGATTCGGAGCTCCTCGAGCGACCGCGCGTCCAGTGCGGCTCCGACGTCTCGCGGGCCGAACTCGACGAAGGCCATCTTCGGGTAAAAACGCTCGCACCAGCGCGGGGACACCTGGAGCGAAAGGATCTCGCACGCGTTGGCGGCTCCCCTGAGCCTCGGGCGGCCGCTCCCGATCGCGTGAATCTCGTGAGCCTGATGCGGGTTAATGACGAAAAAGCCGCCCGCCGCGACGTCGTGCGTTTCAGGGCCCGCGGAGATCCTGACGGTACCCGAGAGCACCTGGCAGAGCTCGAACTCCCGATGGATATGCGGGTTCCGATACGAAAGCGCGACGAGAAAAACCTTAATGTCCGCGAGGTCTCCGTGATCGACGACCTCATACTCCCCTTTGCTAACCGGCATACTCCTCGTATTCTAGGCACTTCGCCGGAAAAAACAAACTAATCTGATTTTCACCCCCCTATCTGCCGACACGGCACGCGCGCGGCGCCGTATAGTCAAGTCATACGGTTTATAGGAGGCTCGTCTATGTCACAGTTCAAATTTTCCGCCGGTCCCTGGAACGTCCATTCCGGCGCCGATTCCTACGGTCCCGCCACGAGGGCGGAGATCCCCTTCGAGGAAAAAGTCAGCCAGTTCGCGAAGCTCGGTTTCTCGGCCGTCCAGTTCCATGACGACGACGCGGTACCCGACATGAACTCGCTCACGGTCGAGGAGATAAAGGCGAAGGCGCGCGGCGTCAAGAAAACGCTCGACAAGTACGGCATGGCGGCGGAATTCGTCGCGCCGAGGCTCTGGATGGACCCGCACACGGCGGACGGCGGCTTTATGTCGACGTCGAGGGAAGACCGCGACTTCGCGCTCATGCGCGCGTTCAGGTCCATCGACATCGCGCGGGAACTCGGCACGGACATGATCGTCCTCTGGCTCGCGCGCGAGGGAACGCTCTGCGCCGAGAGCAAGAGCCCGGTGTGGGCGACGAAGAAGCTCATCGAGGCGATAAACGAGATGCTCCGCTACGACTCGAAGATTCGCGTCGTCATCGAGCCGAAGCCGAACGAGCCGATCGACCGGAGTATCTGCGGCACGATGGGGCACGTCATGGCGATCTCCGCGGCGACGATCGACCCGACGCGCGTCGGCGGAAACCTCGAGAGCGCGCACGCGATCCTCTCGGGCCTCGACCCCGCGCACGAGATGGGCTTCGCGCTCGCGATGGGCAAGCTTTGGACCGTTCACCTCAACGACCAGAACGGCATCAAGTACGACCAGGACAAGAGCTTCGGCGTCGAGAACCTTCGCCAGGCCTTCAATCAGGTGAAACTCCTCGTCGAGAACAGCTATGGCTCAAAGGGAGAGTACGTCGGGCTCGACGTCAAGGCGATGCGCACGACGCGCGACGCGGAAAGCTACAAGCACCTCGAGAACAGCCTGAGGATATTCCGCGAGCTTGAGAAGAAGGCCCGCCGGTTCGATTACGACTTCCAGAAGAAGTGCGTCGAGCGCAGGGACTTCGAGAGCCTTGAGATGTACGTACTTGATCTCCTGATGGGAACCAAGTAACCTTTTATCGAACGCGCAAAGGAGTGGTTAGCCAATGGACAAACCGAAGGTAGTCGTCGCGGGGCATATCTGCCTCGATATCACGCCGGTATTCCCGCGCGAGCCCGCGATTGGCAGCCCCACGCTCGCCGACGTGCTTAGGGCGGGGACGCTCACGCGCGTCGACGGGGTCGACATTCACACCGGCGGGGCGGTCGCGAACACGGGACTCGCTATGGCGCTCTTCGGCGCCGACGTGAGCCTCATGGGAAAGGTCGGCGACGATCCCTTCGGCTCGATGGTGCTCGATATACTCCGCGACAATGGCGAGGGAAAGGGCATGATCGTCTCCGACGGAGAGCGAACCTCCTACTCAATCGTGGTCGCGGTACCGGGCTTCGACCGTATATTCCTGCACGACCCCGGGGCGAACGACAGCTTCTCGCTATCCGACCTTGACCTCGACGCGATCCGCGAGGCGAGGCTCTTCCACTTCGGGTACCCGACCCTGATGGCGCGGATGTTCAGGAACGGCGGGGAGGAACTCGTCGGGATGTTCCGCGCCGTCGACGGGATGGGGGTCATGACCTCGCTTGACCTTTCGTCGGTCGACGAGCAATCGGAGGCGGGACGGGCCGACTGGGCGCGCATACTCGCCGCGGTCCTCCCGAGCGTCGACTTCTTCCTCCCGAGCTTCGAGGAACTCGCCTTCATGCTCGACCGCGACGCCCTCCGCCGGGTCAGATCGCGTGCGGGCTCGGGCGACCTCTCTTCCGTCCTCTCGGTCGAAGACGACGTTGCCCCGCTCGCCGAGCGCGCGATAGCGCTCGGCGCGAAGGTAGTCCTCGTTAAGTGCGGCGCGAAGGGCCTTTACTTCAAGACCGCGCCGCAAGCCGCCATCGGGCGACTCGAGGCGAAAACCCGGAAACCGCTCGGCGGGACTCCCGGCGAATGGGCCGACCGGGAAGGATTCGAGAGAAGCTACGCGCCCGAACGGGTCCTTTCCGCGACGGGGGCCGGCGACACGACGATCGCCGCCTTTCTCGCCGCGACGCTCGAGGGCTATCCCCTCGGTCGCGCGATAAAGCTCGCGGCCGCGACGGGAGCCTCTTGCGTCGAGGCCTATGACGCGCTGAGCGGACTCAAACCCTTCGCGGAGCTTGAGGCGAAAATCGACGCAGGCTGGAGAAAGGCCTGATACTAAAGGAGATGCATGATGCTGGTAAACTTGAATGACGTTCTGATCCCCGCGCGGGAGAAAAAATACGCGGTAGGCCTTTTCAACGCGGTGAACCTTGAGCTCGCGCGGGGCATTATCGCCGCCGCCGAGAAAAACCGCTCGCCGGTAATAATGGGAACGGCCGAGGTACTCCTGCCGTTCGGCCCGCTCGAGGAGCTCTCGTGGTTTCTCGTGCCGATGGCGCGGCGCGCGAGCGTCCCCGTCGTCATCCATTACGACCACGGCCTCACCGCCGAGCGATGCGTCGAGGCGCTCAAGCTCGGCTTCTCGTCCATCATGTACGACTGCTCGACCGACGCCTACGAGGAGAACGTGCGGAAGACGAAGGAGATGGCCTACATCGCCCATTGCTTCGGCGCGACGATCGAGGCCGAGCTTGGGCACGTCGGCGACGCCGCGGGATCCGCCGAGGGAAACTCGGTCCTTGACGATCCCGCGAAATACTACACCGACCCCGAGCAGGCGCTCGACTTCGCGACGCGTACCGGCGTCGACGCGCTCGCGATCGCGGTCGGGACCGCGCACGGACACTACAAGGCAAAGCCGAAGCTCGACTTCGACCGCATCGAAAAGATCGCGTCCCTGCTATCGATCCCGCTCGTGCTCCATGGCGGATCAGGTCTTTCCGACAGCGATTTCCGGACGACGATCGCGCGCGGCATCAGCAAGGTGAACATCTTCACCGACATCAACACGGCGGCGGCGACCGCCGCGGGCGCCGCGCTCGGGAAGGGTAAGACGGCCTTAACCGATCTCATACCGGGCGAGGTCGACGCGGTCGAAGCCGCGGTTACCGAGAAGATCAAGCTCTTCGGGTCTACGGGCAGGGCTTGAGGAGAAGGCGGCGGCAGTTTGCGGCGCCGCCCATCGCCGCGAGCACGGCTCCGTCAGACTCGAACGCGCCAAGGCTCCTGAGCGAGGAGAGACTCGAAAGGAAGGCGTAGCGTGCCTTGATAAGGGCGCCCTTATTCGAGCTTACGAGCGTGGCGGCGTCTGACAGGTCCGTCACCGACGCGGCCGCGAGTTTGTATTGCTCGAGCTTTCCCTCATAATGCTTTTCCGCGTACTCAAGCGCCTTTGCCGACGAGACGATCGAGCGCGCTTCGGCGACGCAGCCATAGACCGCGGTCGCGAGGTCAATATCGAGGTTTCGCGCGGTCTCGTCGAGCGACATCGCGGATTGCCGCGCGGCAAGGCGAGATTTATCGACCGAGGCCTTCGTCACCCAAACATCCAGCGGGATATTCCCCGTTATCGAAAACTTCACCTGAGGGTCCGAGAGCCCATTGAGCGCCGTGTAATCGAGACCCGTTGAAACCCCGGCCGTCACCGTGGGGAGGTATCCCGCGGCGGTCTCCTTGACCGTCTTGTCCGCCTTATCGCGCGCGAGCCGCGCTGAGGCGAGATCGGGATTATTCGCGTATGCCGCGTCCCTGACGCGCGCGACGATAGAATCGACGGTCGAGTCGTCGCACGCAGAAAGGCTCGCGACGAGCGGTTCGTATACGGAAAAATCCGTGCGCTCGATCTCCGGTATCTTCTTGAGACCGGTAAGGGACGCTACCTTCATCGAGTAGATCGATACGTCGCGCATCGCCTG
>Ga0116171_10003591_pt1 | contig 14277 bp, 14 predicted proteins | sample AD_JPNHW2_MetaG_FD_89798 | JGI IMG/M metagenome (GOLD analysis project Ga0116171, IMG submission 89798) | Active sludge microbial communities of municipal wastewater-treating anaerobic digesters from Japan - AD_JPNHW2_MetaG | ecosystem: Engineered > Bioreactor > Anaerobic > Digestate | place...
AAGGAATGAGGGTGCTTAGTACTGTTTCTAATACTTTTGAAAAGATTAAAGGCGATATTCTAATTGACAAACCCGATAATAAATCTGGCTTAAAGAAAAACAAAGGATATCCCATTTTCAATAGTACAGATACTTCATTTGTGTACTATGACGACCCAAAAATATTTGGAGGGGTGTACAAACGGGATAGCTTTTACTTCGAAGTATTTCCTTATAAGTTTTTAAATCTCAATAATTTTGAGCAATCAGATATGAACTTTGTTGGGTCTCTTCACTCAGCAAATATTCTTGCTCCTATCGAAGATACCCTTAGGCTCAGGCCTGATAATTCTTTGGGTTTTATTAGGGTTACACCCCCCGAAGGTTTTGCACTCTATCAGGGCAAAGGTCGAATTTTCAACAAAATTGATCTTAGCAACTTAGGACTAAGAGCTGACGGACAGGTTAAGTATATCACTTCAACAACTACTTCCGATAATTTTTACCTTTTCCCTGACACATTAATTACCAAATCACTCAACTTTATAATTGATCAACAGATTGCTGGAATTCAATACCCCGAAACCCAAGGGAACAAACATAATATAAAATGGTACCCAAAACGCGAAAACTTCTATGCATACCAAGGCGAAGAGCCCTTTCACATGTATACGAACCAAACTCGTTTAACTGGAAATTTACGGCTAAACCCATTAGGATTAACTGGGGATGGAATTGCTAGGCTAGATAATGCAAAGTTAAATGCTAAAAATTACTTATTCAACGCAAACGATTTTAATACAGACTCTGCTAGTATAGAACTTTATGCTCCTGGATCAGATTCTATATCCTTCGAATCAACCAAACTAAAAGCTAATATTGATTTTCTAAATCGAGAGGGAACCTTTACTAAGCGAGGGGTAAGTATCTTTGCAAAAATGCATCCGTTAAGATACGAAACCCATCTCGACAGATTCTCGTGGAATATTGACAACAACGAGTTAACAATATCAACCCTATTTAGACAAAGGGCTGTTGAAATTGAAAAATTTCACGTTTCCAATATGGCCGACAAAGACAGTATCCCTTCTGGTTCAGTATTTTATTCAACAAGATTTAATGAGGATTCCCTATACTTTTTCTCTCCTAAATCAAAATACGACTTAAAGAGTTCTATTCTTAATGCCGATTCAGTCAAATATTTAATTATTGCCGACGCAGCTATCTACCCCTCAAATAAAAAAATTGTTGTTGAGCCTTTACGTAGATTACTACCATTAAGTAATGCTACAATCTCAACTAGTTTGCCAAAACGCTTTCATAAAATTTACAATGCTGACATAAATGTTTTTAGCCGTTATAAATATACCGGTAAAGGGCTATATGATTACATTGAGGAGAATGATTCAATAGAGACAATAAATTTGGCAGAAATTGGGGTAAATGAAAATCAAAATACATACGGAAACGGGGCATTGACCCAACCCGACAACTTTAAGTTAAGTCCAGAATTTAGGTTCATTGGTAAGGTAACTCTAAATGCCCCTAATAAATTTTTAAACTTTAATGGAGGCGCAAGACCCATTTTCAGATGTCCAACATTAAATCCAGATTGGGTGAAATTTGAAGCCACAATCAACCCCGACAGTATATTAATTCCAGTCTCTGAAACTCCTCAAAACATAAACTTTTCCAAACTAATAGATGGAAGTATTATTAAGGAGGATTCCTTAAAACTTTACGGTTCAATCCTTGGAATTCGAAGAACATATAACGATGCCCCGTTGGTTCTTGCTTCTGGTTTTATGAATTTTAACAAGAATAACCGCCGTTTTACGATTGGCCCTTCGTATAAACTTTTTAATCCTGATACCTCAGGAAACACAGTTAGCATACAAAAAGACTTTTGTATGATGTTCGGCGAGGGGAACATTAAATTACCGATTGAATTAGGACAGGTTACACTTAAAGCAAATGGTAGTTTGATTCATAAACTCGAAGACAATTCTTTATCACTCGATGTAATTCTACAGCTTAATTTCTTCTTTAATCAAAAATCTTTAGAGGCAATGGCTAATGATCTTAATTCATTGATCGCTCTCGAAAAAGTTGATCTCAGCCGAAAAATCGTAAAGAAAACGCTTTACGAATGTCTCAATGCAAAAGATGCAGCAACTGCCTTATCCCAAATAAAACTGTTCGGGGCACCTACAGAAGTTCCAAATGGTTTCGAAAGTACAATCACACTGGCCGACGTTAAGCTAATATGGAATCAGAAAACGCGCTCATTTATTTCAACAGGAAAAATTGGGATTGGAACTATTGGTAAATTTCAAGTAAACAAAAAAGTAAATGGTTACATTGAGATTACTAAGCGTAGAAGTGGTGATTATATGACGTTATATATAAATTTAGGTGAAGACAAATATTATGTTTTCACCTACACAAAAGGTTCAATGCAAGTAAATTCGCACAACTCAGAATTCATTAACCCTATTAGTGTTCTGAAATCAAGTGAAAGAAAAGTTAAAGTTACTTTAGGGAAGCAAAAATACTACTACCTTGTTGGAACGAGTAGTGAACTAGGTAATGCGCGTAAAAGATATAAGCAACTCCAGAGTGGCGATGAAATTCCTGTAGAGAACAAGGATGATGAAAACCCTAAAGGAAAAAAAGAGAATAAGGATTAAAATGTGAATGAATTTAATGTTTATTTCGAGGTATTTCAAGTACTTCGAGATCTTTAATCTCAACACCATAAATGCTAAACCTCAGTGCAGTTCTATATTTATGGAAACCAAAAATCCCGGCTGCCCCTGGATTCATGTAAAAAAAATCTCTTTTCTTATCATACATCACCCTTAATATATGACTATGACCACAAATAAAAAGGTTTGGTGAGTTTGATTCGATTAGAGGGATAATCGATTTTTCATATCTATTAGGAGTACCTCCTATATGTGTCATTAACACATTTACACCCTCGCATCTAAATTGCTGAATTTTGGGATAAACGATTCTAACCTTGCTATCATCAATATTACCGAAAACAGCCCGGAGAGATTTAAAATTAGAGATTTTATCGGCAGTTTCAATATCCCCTATATCCCCTGCATGCCATATCTCATCGCACTTCTCAAAGAACAAAGCCAGTCTCTCATCCCAATGACCATGAGTATCCGATAGTAATCCAATTCTTTTCATCTATTTAAAAAAGGGGAACCACAATTAACTAATGCCTAAAGATAACAACACTTTTAAAATTGATATATTTGATACCTTTGAAAATTATTAGATTTCTAAAATCTTAAACAATGCAACTTTTTTATGCTCCAAACATCTCTGGTAACACCTTTACTCTAAACGAAGAAGAATCAAAACACTGTATTCGTGTTTTAAGGCTTAATGTAGGCGATGAAATCACTCTTGTTGATGGCATGGGTGGTCTATTTAAAACTCGAATTGTAAATCCAGAGCCCAAAAGGTGCCAGGTTGAAATTGTTGAAACATTTAAAGAATTTGAGAAAAGGAATCATTACTTACATATTGCCATTGCTCCAACAAAGAATATTGAACGGTTTGAGTGGTTTCTAGAAAAAGCAACCGAGATTGGGATTGATGAGATCACCCCATTACTTTGTGAGCATTCCGAACGAAAAGTAATTAATAATGATAGGTTGGAAAAGATTATTGTTTCAGCAATGAAGCAATCAATAAAAGCATACCTCCCAAAACTTAACCACTTAACCCCATTTAAGTCATTTATTCAAACGAAAAGGCAAGGAGGTATATATATTGCACATTGCAACAAAAGTGGCTTAAAACACCTTAAAAACGAACTTACCAACTCTGTAAATTCGACTATTCTAATCGGACCAGAAGGAGACTTTAGCCCTGAAGAAGTAACACTTGCTACCGATATTGGATATAACGAGATAAACTTAGGTAACTCTAGACTAAGAACCGAAACAGCAGGTGTTGTTGCTTGTAATATTGTTAATTTAAAATTTGAATAAAAGAGGGGAGCGTTACTCCCCTCTCTTTACTTACCAATTACAAAATCTAATGTGTTTTGAATATCCTTTTTAGGTGTTTTAAATAATTCAGTATTCGTACATTTAGCACATGTTACTGAAGTGAATCGTTTAAACTCAAAGTTAAACATCTTTGCAACAACACTCCCGGCCATAAAAACTTCACCTAGTTCAAACTCATGACTTCCACACTTTGGGCATGAGTACTTTGTTCTAATTACTTTTTTCATTGCTGTTTTCTATTTCATTAGATTCATCTTTTGGTCTTTTATAACGTCCCGCCTTTTTTAAGGCTTGATCAATAATCCATTCCAGCTGTCCGTTGGTGCTCCTAAACTCATCAGCAGCCCATTTTTCAACTGCCTCAAGTTTTTCAGGGTCGATCCGAAGCACAAAAGATTTTTTACTTGACATAAAGTAACTTTATTAAAATTCAATCAAATTAAATATTTTACCAAATTAGTCTACCTTCCGTTTCAGTTCAACTAGAAACTCTTGAATGTCATTAAAGGCAGTTAAGAACTTTTTTGGCATAATCCATTCATTTGATTCGATACCAATTATTAGTTTCCCTTTAAATGATGCAACAAATGGAAGATAATCTTTCCCTATAATTATTTTAATAGGTGGATATTTCTTCCATAATTTGAGAAAATTTTCGGTTACCCTTACATCAATAATTCTTGAAAGTAGTTCTACTCTATTAGTCTTAATGGTAAGATTTTTATCAATAAATGAATTATTCAGCTTATTCCTTTTTGCAAAAAGATCTGTCCAAAAACGTTTTGTTATCTCAACCTCAAACTCTGAATTATTGTTTGGCAGTATTGTGTATACTCCAGAATAGGTACTACTCATACCAACCTTTGCAGCATACGAGTCGGAGGCAAAATATATTATCTCATTTTTACTTAGAAAGCAGTACTTGGTATTTAATATTCGATCATTTGGTGTTATAAAAGTTTTATTATCCTCCATGCTATCAAATAGAAATCCGTTTTGTAAAGCAATCTCTCTATATTCCTGAAAAATATTCATTTATTGAAATCCTTTAAATTTATAATTATTGATGTAGAGTACCCGTATTCACTACTGGACGAGCCGATTCATCGGAGCAAAGCACAACCATTAAATTGCTAACCATTGCAGCTTTTTTCTCCTCGTCTAAGTTAACAATCTGCTTTTCTGATAATTGATCTAATGCCATTTGTACCATGCCTACAGCCCCTTCAACTATCTTGCTACGAGCAGCAACCACTGCAGTTGCTTGTTGACGACGCAACATTGCTCCTGCAATTTCCTGAGCGTAAGCTATATAATTAATTCTTGCTTCAATTACATTAATACCAGCAATGTTAAGCCTTTCCCTCAATTCGCTCTCTAACCGATGGTTTACCTCTTCGCCCCCAGCCCTAAGGGTAATATTAGCATCTTCCATCTCAAAATTATCATAAGGGAACATACCGGCTAACTTACGTAATGCTGCATCACTCTGAACTATCACAAAATGTTCATACTGATCAACATCAAATGATGCTTTGTAAGTATTATCAACTTTCCATACCAATACGAGCCCGATCATTATCGGATTCCCAACCTTATCATTCACTTTAATTGGTTGGCTATCGAAGTTACGAGCACGCAGTGAGATTCTCTTTTTCAGATAGAACGGATTTGTCCAAAAAAACCCGTTTACCTTAATTGTTCCCACGTATTTACCAAACAAAACAAGAACAGAGGATTCATTTGGATTAACAATTACAAAACCTATAGCAATTAGTATTACAAGTAAAAATCCAATAATAAACCATGGTGATTGGTAAATAACTATTCCGGCAATAGTGCCACCTAAAACTAGTAAGAACACCAAAAACATTAGGTATCCTGACTTTGGGTTGAAATTTTTTTCCATATTATTATGATATTATTATGATATCACAAATATATCACACAAAAAATGTAAAAGCAAGAAAAAAGCCGGAAAAATTTTCCGGCTTAGCAAACATTGGCGTTTTTCAATATCCTACTAATAATTTCGTCTGGTAGATCTGGCGTATTTAATACAAGTTCATTAATCTTTGTTACAAACCAGCTATCGCAATCGAAAATAAGCTTCGTGTTTACAATAGAAGAATATTCTTTGCCAGCAAAATAAGTATATTGAAAAAGGTAAGGAGTAGAGATTAAACTCATAGGCAATTTGTTTTAATTTAATTTAAAACGAATGCCTAGATTATTTATTTTATATCTATTATGAATTATGAAAAAAAAGTAACAAGATTTTAAAATGCCTAAAGTTATTAAGGGACTTCCTTAGGTACTCAAAACTAAAGGCATTCAATGTACTCTATACTGAAAGCACCATCCCATTTCCCTCCATAATCTTCCTCATGTTGATTATTGCATACCTCATTCTTCCCAATGCAGTATTAATACTAACGTTAGTTTGCTCAGCAATCTCTTTAAAGCTTAACCCAGCGTAATGTCTAAGCAATACAACTTCCTTCTGATCATCTGGTAATTGATCAACAAGCGCCCTAACATCGGAGAGGATTTGTTCAAATACAATCTCCTCCTCTATAGTCTTATCTGAGTACTTTGGATGATTTAATATGTCAATCTCATAATCATCCTTTGATAGAAGTTTTGCCTGCTTTTCTCTTCTAAAATGGTCAATAATAAGATTATGAGCAATACGCATAACCCACGAAGAGAAACGGTTTGTATCAACGTACCTTCCCTCGTTAAGGGATTTTATCACTTTAATAAATGTTTCTTGGAAGATATCCTCAGCAACCTCATGCTTTTTAACTAAAAGCAAGATATAGCTAAACACGCGTTTCTGATGTCGCCGGATTAATACCTCAATTGCAGAATTTTTGCCATTTACAAACTGTTCAACAAGTTCGTAATCGCTTGGATTATAAGTATCCACAACTACCTCCTAACTGTTTTGGTTAATGGGGTAGAGTTTTTCGATAGGCAAATGATTTAAGGTTTAAGTACAGATAACAATTATTATACAATGATATGGATTTTTTACAAAAAACGAAAAATAAAAGATTAAAATGCTCATTCCAAGATAAAAGAATCAACCCTTTAAAGAGTTTTACGAATTTTTTAATATTCAGGTTCCATTTTGGATCAATTTTCATTTATGTGAATGAATAGTAATTTGGAGTTAAACTTATACCTTTGCAGGTCATAAAAACATGATGCAAAAAGATTCAAAAAATATAATATCAATCAAGGGGGCAAGGGTTCATAATTTAAAAAATATAAGCCTTGATATTCCTAGAAATAAGCTCATCGTAATTACAGGTCTTTCAGGATCGGGTAAATCATCTTTGGCATTTGATACAATTTATGCTGAAGGACAACGTCGGTATGTTGAGAGTCTTTCGTCCTACGCCCGTCAATTTCTTGGAAGGGTTTCAAAACCTGAAGTTGACCTTATATCAGGTATTCCTCCTGCAATCGCCATTGAGCAGAAGGTTAATTCACGTAACCCTCGATCAACAGTTGGAACATCAACTGAAATTTACGACTACTTAAAGCTACTTTTCGCCAGAATCGGAAAAACCTACTCCCCTATCTCAGGCAAAGAGGTTAAACGGCACTCAGTAACCGATGTGGTAAATCGTATTTGCACATTCCCCGATGACACTAAAATGGCTCTTCTTGCCCCAATAACCCTTAATGGAAACGGTAATATAAACGATAAACTAGCAGATTTGGCAAGAGAAGGCTTTACTAGGGTTGAAGCGGGTGACCAAATTATCAGAATTGACGACGAAAAAACTAGAGATCTACTAAAAATATCTGGAGCAACTTTAAAACTAATTATTGATAGATACGCTGTTTCGCATACTGAGGATTTTATAAGCAGATTGGGGGATTCTGTTCAAACTGCCTTTGCCGAGGGAAATGGTAAATGCTATTTAAAAATTTACAAAGAGGAAGAAACTGTTGAAGAGACTTTTTCTAATAAATTTGAAAAGGATGGAATTCAATTCGAAGAACCAAGCGAACATCTATTCAGCTTCAATAATCCGTTAGGTGCATGTCCAAAATGTGAAGGTTACGGTAAAGTAATTGGAATAGATGAAGATCTTGTAATCCCAAATAAAAACTTATCGTTATACGAGGATGCTGTGTACTGCTGGAAAGGGGAAACCATGAGTTGGTATAAGGATCAAGTGATTAAATATGCCGAAAAATATAGTTTTCCAATACATAAACCCTACTACCAGCTAAGCGATGAGCAAAAGCAAATTCTTTGGAATGGAACTAAAGATTTTGATGGTTTATTTAAATTCTTTAAGCACCTCGAAGAAAAAAAGTATAAAATTCAGTATCGGGTAATGCTTTCAAGGTATATGGGTAAAACCGTATGCCCTGAATGTAAGGGAGGACGGCTAAAAAAAGAAGCCACCTATGTAAAAATTAATGGCTTTACGATTCACGATCTTGTAAATAAACCAGTTACTGAACTAGCTACAATTTTCGATAACTTTAAGCTTAACGAGCACGATAATAAAATAGCCAAAAGGATTCTTATCGAAATTAAAAGCCGAATAAACTACCTGAAAAACGTTGGACTTGGCTATTTAACCCTTAATCGTCTTTCGAATACGCTTTCAGGTGGAGAATCGCAACGAATTAACCTTTCCACATCGCTAGGAAGCAGTCTTGTTGGTTCTCTTTATATTCTTGATGAGCCAAGCATTGGATTACACTCTCGAGACACAAAGCTTCTTATCGAGGTTCTAAAAGAACTTAGGGATCTAGGGAATACTGTTATAGTGGTTGAACATGATGAAGAGATTATTAAATCTGCTGATTATATAATTGATATTGGCCCACTGGCAGGCAGACTAGGTGGTGAAGTTGTGTTTCAAGGGAATAAGGATGAGCTTGAAAAGTCAATTAATAGCTTAACAGCGAAATACCTTACCCTCAAAGAGATGATTCCAGTACCTTCTCCTCGACGTAAATGGTCGAACTATATTGAAGTCATTGGAGCAAGGGAGAATAATCTTAAAAACATTAATGTAAAATTCCCATTGAATGTAATGACCGTTGTCACTGGGGTTAGTGGCTCCGGAAAATCATCTCTTGTTAAAGGAATACTATATCCAGCTATCTCAAAAAGCATTATTGGCGTTGGAGTACGACCTGGCCAGCATGATATGATAAAGGGTGATCATCACCTTATTAAAGGAATTGAGATGGTTGATCAGAACCCAATCGGAAGATCATCGCGCAGTAACCCAGTAACATACATAAAGGCTTGGGATGAGATACGAAAACTTTTATCGGATCAGCCATACGCTAAGCGAAGCGGATACAAGCCATCTCACTTCTCGTTTAATATTGAGGGTGGACGATGCGAAGAATGCCAAGGCGAAGGTGTTATAACCGTCGAGATGCAGTTTATGGCCGATGTTACCCTTGTTTGTGAAACCTGTAACGGCAAACGCTTTAAAGAAGATATACTTGAGGTAAAATACAAGGATGCAAATGTATATGACATCCTTGAGATGACTGTAAACCAAGCAATAGAGTTTTTTGACAATGGGAAAACATCTGCTGTGAAAAAGGTTGTTGAACGCTTAAAACCATTACAAGATGTAGGGCTTGGTTATATAAAACTTGGGCAAGCGTCAAGTACCCTTAGTGGAGGCGAGAGCCAGAGAGTAAAATTAGCATCGTTTCTTCAAAAAGATCAAGCAGTTCAACCACATCTATTTATCTTTGACGAACCTACAACCGGTCTACACTTCCACGATATACGAAAGCTCCTCGATGCATTTAATGCCCTTCTTCAAAAGGGACACAGCCTTATAATTGTTGAACACAATCTTGAGGTAATTAAAAGTGCTGATTGGGTGATTGATTTGGGTCCCGATGGAGGTGACAAGGGTGGTCATCTTGTTTTTGAGGGAACCCCTGAGGATTTTAGAAACGCCAATAATTCTATTACTGGCTCATATATTGTCAATAAACTTGATGAGTTTAAAGCAAAAAAATAGTCGCATGTAGTTTATGCGACTAGATTATTATATCAAAATGTAAAATTATTCCGTTTTTAGCCCGAACATTATTGCCACACATCCACTTACAGGAATATCTGAGTTCTTCTCGTCGTTTGGTATTTTCACAACTATTATAAGCTGCTGAGTGGCCTCTACCTTAAAGTCCCATGATGTTGCATAATTGTTATTTGCATTAGTATATAGCAATTTCTTATCAACATCAAGTACTTTGAATTCCACTTTTTTAAGCACATCCTCGCAGCAAATGGAAATCCGATACTCTTGACCAGCATAAAAAGTCTTAAAAAGTTCAGCGTCTTCCCCTTCAGTAAGAACAGCAGCATTGAAATTACCATCATGAATATACGGCGCAAGCTCCTGTTTGCAAATTTTCTTTGCAAAGTTCTTACATTGAGCAGCTCCAGTAAAGGATGTTGCAAGGAATAAACTGACGAAAGCAATGTAAGCCAGTGATTTCATATTGAGAATTAAGTTATTTTACATTGTATATTTACTACGAATCTCATAGACTTTAGCCTTGAGCTTCGAAAAAACTTCTGGAGTAACAGTAACTACATTCTTAGATTTCAAGGTAGTAACACCCGATTTTTTATTTGGAATAGCTTCAACTCCAGAAACAGAAACATTTATTTGGTCATAAATTTCTTTAATCTCTATAATATCCTTTAACACAGACTGAATATCGGCATTATTCTTATTCTGATTTAATAAGTTTAACACAGTATTTAAGGATAACTTCTGATCGATAATCCTGTTTACTAACTCGCTATTGTTTGTTTTAGAATTATCGGCAAGAGTAGATGCAATATACAACCCTTCAACCCAACCTCCTACAAGAATAATGGAGCCTGTGGCTACCCTATCGTTTTCCTCAAGAGTTGAGTTTGTGTTAAGCAACGTTTCTGAAATGATGTCGAGAATTACTTCGCGATTATTAACGTTTGCCTCTAACTTTTCAATAATTGAGTTATCAATTGCGTTTAAAATACCCAATCCCTCAGCCATTTTCTTCGAGGCGGTCATAAATTGAATTGATGCTTGGGTTTGATCAAAAAGGCTCGCATAGCTAAGATCTGTACTATAAATACCAAGATTTAAAGCCATGCTTTTGTTTGTATTGTACTTTGAGGTGTTATCAACCTTATTTAAAATTTCCTCATTATAGGTTGCTCCTGCCCTTTTTAAAATCAACGCGGTTTCAAGGGGTGATGGTAATGAATAGAAAACCTGTTTTACTGCTTTTATTCCTTTAAGAGTGGTACTGTCTTGTTCGATGGAGTTAATATCGACTTCTACTTTATCACTTTTTTTATTTTCTGATGAGCAGCATACAAAAACTAAGGCAAATAGAGTAAAGCAATAAGTAATAGTTGCTTTAAATCCTGTGATTCCTCTTACCATATAGCAATATTTTGTTGGTAAATATCTTGAAAACATTCGATATAACAAGTAAAATTAATATTTTTTTCAAAAGGTACTATTCATATTGTCTTTATTATCTGTTAAACAAAGCCAAAAAATAAATTAAATATTCTCGTTGTTGTGTAAAATACAATATTGCTGAAAGTTACAAAATCAATACCTAATATTAATTCTTTTAAAATGATTGGTTACCTTTGTTGAGTTTTATATAACTAACATGAGCAACCCAAGTATTAAACTCACAGAAAAGCAAAAGGCAGTAGTTGATAATCTTATATCTATCAACGACGAACAGGTAATTTCATTAATTCAAAACTTTAGAGAAAATGGTGATCTCTTCATTGTTCAACCCTTGATTGAGATGATTTACTCGAATCGTAGCCAAATACTTAAGGATGCTATTGTTGAATTTATTAGTGATATAAGAAATCCCCTTGTTATTGAAATAATAACCCAATCTATTCAAAAAAATATTGAAAATCCAAGCGTTGTAAGATTGGTAACAGCATGTTGGCAAAGCACTCTCGACTTTAGTAAAGAGTTACCTCTATTTATTGATATTCTTTGCAATAGCGACTATCAAATATCCCTTGAAGCGTTTACAGTTATTGAAAACTCTATAAGCAATGTCACTCAGAACAATCTAGACTTATACATTACTACAATTGAATCAAATCTTAGGGATACTCCTATAGAAAAACAATCTCTCTTAACTGAAATGATTGTAACCCTTGAAAATTTTAAACGGAACGGGGCGAGACAAGCCTTTGATGATCTTTACTAAGTAGTTTGAAAACCGTAGTTTCTTGAGCCAAATATACTACTACCAATTCGCACCATTGTACTACCCTCTTCAATTGCAATATTGTAATCACCTGACATACCCATTGATATTTCTTTAAATGACGAAATGTTAGAAAAATATTTCTCTTTTATTTTCCTAAGAATCACCGATAAATGGTGAAACTCAGTCCTAACTTTTTCAACATTATCAGTGAAAGAGGCCATACCCATTAATCCAACTATTCGAATATTCTTCATATCCTGATAATCAGCTGATCTAAGAATATCATCAACCTCTTCTTCTGAAAGGCCAAATTTAGTCTCCTCGGTAGCAATGTAAACCTGAAGTAAGCAATTTATTACTCTACCTGCTTTCTCGGCCTCTTTATTGATAACACCTAACAATTTAAGGCTGTCAACAGAATGAATCAAACTCACAAAGGAAGATATATACTTAACTTTATTAGTTTGCAAATGTCCTACTAAGTGCCACTCAATATCCTTAGGCATAGCCTCATATTTCGAAATCATCTCTTGAACTTTATTCTCCCCGAAAATTCTCTGACCGGCATTGTACGCCTCCATTACAACATCAACAGGGTGGGTCTTTGAAATAGCTACCAACACTACATTATTTGGTAATGTTTGTTTTATTTCCTGCAAATTACCTTGAATGCTCATTGCCTAATACTTTTGTGCAAAATTAAGATATTTTGCAAGCATTATGTTCCTAATTATTATTTGAGTTTAGTAAGGTTTCTGGCCAATATAATTTCCCGCAGGATTATAGTTAGCAACAATGATAATTCCACCATCAGCACAAATAGCTACACCAATTCCTACATGGGTTGTGTTTTTCCAAACCATTTGCGTGTAATGACCAGTGGGATAATAATTGTCTCTTGTTACTACATCGTACTTGTACTCCTTTATCTCACTATACCAACTTTCTGAAGCGTCAAGAGGTGTATATGACGATGCGCTACCCCAAAAGATGTTTTCTCCATATTTCTGAGCCCATTCCCCACTATAAGGTCGATGTTGCATTAAGCATCCTTCAGAAGCTAAGTGGTCGGCCCACTTTTGGGCAAATTCAGCTAATTCTTCTGACCATTGCAAAGAGGGCGACCCAACGTCTTTCCTGACCTTATTATGATGATCGAGTGCTGCTTGAGCATCTTCCTTAGTAATCTTCGAACCTGTTTTGTCTGGCACAACTTGAGCACTAAGTGATATTGTCACCAAAAACAAAACTAATAAAGAGCAAAATTTCATTTTCATAGCTAATAAATTTAATGCTTTGAACAAAGTTAGTAAAAAGGTAAACAGAGAGAGTTTAAAAAATTAAAAAAGCGTCCCGAAGGACGCTTAATATTCTAGAAATGATTTTACTCTAATTCATGAATTACCAACCCACTACGAAGTTTCGGTTCAAACCAGGTAGTCTTTGGAGGCATAATATTACCAGTATCGGCAATATCAATTAGCTGTTTCATTGATACTGGGTAAAGGGCAAAAGCAACTTTCATATCCCCACTATCAACTCGCTTACTTAATTCACCTAATCCTCGGATACCACCAATAAAATCGATGCGTTTAGATGTTCTTAAATCCTTTATGTCAAGAATTGGCTCAAGTACTTGATTCGAAAGGATAGTTACATCAAGGACTCCAATTGGATCATTATCGTTGTAAGTGCCAGTCTTTGCTGTTAGTGAATACCACTTACCCTCAAGATACATACTGAAGTTATGTAGTTTGTTTGGAGTATAGATACTCTTACCCATTTCCTTAACTTCAAAACCTTTACTAAGCTTTTCAATAAGCTGAGCAGGTGTTAACCCGTTCAAATCCTTAACTGTACGATTATAATCGATAATCCTTAGCTGATTATCGGGGAAGATAACTGCTAAAAAGTAGTTATACTCTTCGTTTCCAGTATGATTAGGGTTTTTAGCCTTTTTCTCTTGACCAACTCTTGCAGCAGCAGCAGTACGATG
>Ga0116171_10003592_pt1 | contig 14275 bp, 9 predicted proteins | sample AD_JPNHW2_MetaG_FD_89798 | JGI IMG/M metagenome (GOLD analysis project Ga0116171, IMG submission 89798) | Active sludge microbial communities of municipal wastewater-treating anaerobic digesters from Japan - AD_JPNHW2_MetaG | ecosystem: Engineered > Bioreactor > Anaerobic > Digestate | place...
GATCTGAATAGGTCGGGTACGCCGCATCGGCCATCACCCAGTGGTAATCCCACATGGCCCGGTCGGCATCCACAAAACTTTGTTTTCCGGGCTTGTAGATCAAGGAAGCCGTTTCGTCGATCAGGAGTCCGGCCTGGTCGGGATTGAAGAGCAGATCGCACAACTCCCGCACCCGGTTCTGATACTCGATGTTGGTATTCGCATCCTGCAGAATGCCGTTGGCCAGAAACGGTTCGCGGAAATACTCGTCGCCACTGCCTTCGTAGGCATGCGACCAGGTCAAGTCCAGATCCCAGCCGTACTGGGTCCAGCGACCGTCCAGGGGATTGCGGTAATAGAAATAATTCTTGCCCGCCGCGATGTCGGAATGGTGAATCGCCTCAAGGATCGTCCGGTAATTGTAATACCGTCCCAAATCCACATTGGCGCGCCACCAGGCGGATGTCGGATTGGAGTTGTAACCGCCTGTGAACGCGTTGAGATCGGACTTGTCCGACGGGCCGTTGAACCCGAGATGATTCAAGTCCCCCCCCCCGCCTTCCATCTTATACAGATTGCCGTCCGGCAGATCGTGCTCATCGAGGAAGTTCCCATCCGCCTGCTCGATGAGCATGTAGAGCCCCCAGAAATCCCCATCGTACTGCGTCCCCGCAGTCGTCAGCGGCGAATGCGCCGCGTTCAGTTTGCCATCTTCACTCGCCTCGTCAACGATGCGCAGTTGCACATACCCCGCCTTCGAGGCCTCCAGGCCCGTCAACTCGAACAGACGCCAGCCGACCGCCTCGAACATCCCCTGCTCGCCCCGGTAACCGAAACTCCCCTGCTGAATACACGCGCCCAGGTTGACCGTGTCGTGCTTCGCCTTGTACTTCTCCCCCCAGTTGTCGCGCAACTGGATTTCATGCCCCGTGGGCAGATTGATCTTCCACATGTTCTTGCGCATGGCGTAACGCCACACCCCGCCGCGCGGACGGAAATACACATGATCGAACACCTCGCCGTCATACACCAGCGTCCCGATATACATGTCCAGGGCATCGTGTGTCGTATCGTTATACTGATCGAGCCAGGTACACTTCTCCACCGTCTCCTTCTTACTGATGAGCTGAAAAGCGGGAACCGACCGCATCGTCTCCGTCGTGTACGTCACCTCCGCCGCCGTGCCCGGGCGAATTGAACCCGTCCACGTCGGGATGCCGTCGTACACAAAATAGGCAAAATTCGGCTGCGGATCGTCGGAGTACGGAACCTGAATGCTGGCGTTCTTCGTGTCACGGGCCGTCAGACGGTACCGCACCAGAGAACGATGCGTCTGCTTGTACGCCGGAATCACCGCGGAATAGACCCCATCGCCCGACAGCGCATCCCCCCGTGTCCCGTCGTCCACCATCGTCACCGCCGTCCAGGAGGTATAGTTCGCATCCCCCTTGGCGATGTAGGCGCCCGGACGAACCGGCTGATACTCCAGCGACACACTCCCCACCCCGTCGGGGTCCGAGACTTTTGCCGTGATCAAAACCGTTTCGCCAGACTTGGGTTCTTTCGGAGTGTGTTCCACCTGCCGGATCTGCGGCGGCACACTGGCCGAAAAAACACTGTTGCTGCGGGTCGGAGTGGGATAAGCCGAACGCCAGCTCGCTCCGAGGTTGTTGTCCAGAGAAGGATGGATGAGTTGAATGGAACGCCCGCTTCCCGGACTGGTCGCCGGAACGGCATCGCCCACGGTCGGCCAGGGGAACCCCAACTGGTACTCCACCTCGTCCACCTTATTCCCGGCCGCATCCCGCAGCACCGTCTTCTCGCCCGCATTCTTCAGCGTCCCGACATAAGGTCCCAGCACCAGCGACGCCGAGGCGGAATACTTCGACACCACCGCCGCCGGTTCCTGCGCCACCACCAGATACCCGCCCGCGGCCAGGGACGTACTCGCCGGAAACTGATACGACACCCCGTCACTGAAAGACCACCCCGACAGATCCACCGCAGAAGCGCCCGCGTTGTACAACTCGATAAACTCGACATGCTGCGTATTGACATCGGGTTTGTAATGGATTTCATTGATGACAACCTGCGCCTGCGCCAGAAAGGAAAACAGACAAAAGAGCGACAGGAAAAAAACCGTCCGTCCCGGCGCAATCCGCCCCGCCCGAGACGCGGAAACCCGGCCTCCCTTTCTCCAGGACAACACAGTTTGGAACAGTCTTTCTTGAACGCACATCATAAACAGATCTCCTGACGGGAGAGATGGGTGAACAAACGATCAACTGCACACAGTGGCACCCTTTGACAGAGGGGAAAACTGGGATGGATCTACGGATCGCGGGCTATTTCTCCGGTTTGAACCACAAATCGAGCACGTCACCCGGATACAGATCCGCTGGCGTCGGTCCCCCCTTCGGTCCTTCCGTTGGCATCGGAACAATCACCGAAAGACCGTAGCGGGAGAAATCCTGCTTGGGCAGCAACCGCAACGGATAACGCTCGACCCGCGTGCCGACCTGCTCCACCTGCGACACCAGAATCTTCCCCGGGTAACGCCGGGAAATCATGTGAACCTTCGTGCCCACCTCAATATCCCGGCACAACGTCTCGTCCACATACGCCAGAATCCGATGCGACCCCTCCGCGTTGACCGTCAACACAGGCGTGCCCTTGGTCACATTCATCCCCTCGACCACCGGGATATCGGAAATCGAACCCGTAATGGGCGACCGCAACACCTGCCGGACCCCCTTGCGCAATTCCTCGATCGTCGCCACCTGAGCATCGATCGACTTGGTCAGCGGCGCCAGAATGTCATCAATCGGGATAGCCGTCAGCGTCGAAGAGGTGATGGTATCGCGCCGCGCGCGCGCTTCCTCGCGCCGCCGCTCGGAGTACTGCACCGCCCGCTTATTCTCCTCGACCTTCTTCGCCAGCGTATCCCGTTCCATCAACTTGTCATCATACTCTTGAGGAACCCCGACCTTCTTGTCCAGCAGACGCTTCTGATATCCGACCAGCACATCGAGCCGCGCCAACGCCACCCGGTCCGCCGCCTGCTGCACCGTCCGGTCTATATAGTCGAGTTCGGCGGACTCGACATCCACATCAAAACGCCGCTTCTCGGTCATCATGTCGCGCTGCTCCGCACGTTTCTCTACCTCGTAATCGTACCGCAACTTCGCTCGCTCCATCTCCAGACTCAACCGCAGTTCCTCGAGCTTCGACAACGCAATCTGCATTTCCGATTCCCGCACCGGATCCTCCGAGACGATCTCGGCCACCGGATCGCCCTTCTGGACCCGCTGGAGCAGTTGCACATTGATATGTTCGACCCGCCCGTCAATCGTCGGACTCACATCCGCATTGACCGCCTCCACGATGCCGACCGCCACGATTCCTCCCCGAAAAGCCCCACGCGAGAGAAAGTAGATGACCACCAGCGCCAGCAAAAAAACCAGCACCGGTAAATGCCGACGGGCGAAAAACTTTATGCGAATCGAAAACGGAGTGGAAATACTGCCTGGATTACTGCGGGACGGTGCGCTCATACCTCAGCCTGCTCCTCGTGCAACATGAAAGTGATCTGGGAAATACCGGAAAGAGACTCCAACTGCTCGACCAGATCATCGCTATAGGAAGGATCGCTCAAAACCAACCGATAAGCAATCTCGGTCACCCCGTTTTCCTGAAAACGCTGCGACACCAGCTGCGCCCGGTTGCAATACCGCCGGAACAGGGCATGCACGTTGGCCATACTCTGCTCCCCTTTGCTGATGGAAAAATGCAGAAAACCATCCACCGTTTCACTCGCCGGGTCCGCATACACCATCTCGCCCGACGCATCCATCCGCCCTGGCTGCAACCACGCCCCCACCTTGCCCCCAACCCGATGAGTCCCCGTCGCATGTCCGCCATGCCCCCTCACCGGTACGCCAACTTCCCGGAAAAAATCCCGCGACAAGAGAAACAACCCCAGGAGCGCCAGCAGAAAAGTCAACACCGGCACGTACCGGTGCGTCAACGACCTCAGACGGCTCTCAAATACGCGCGATCCCCTGTCCGGACGACTGCGAAAGAATGCGCTCATACCTCGGCCTGCTCCTCATGCAACACAAACGTGATCTTCGAAACCCCCGAAAGGGACTCCAACTGCTCGACCAGTTCATCGCTGCGCGACGGGTCGCGCAACACCAGACGGTAGGCGATTTCTCCGAAACCATTATCCTGAAAACGCTGCGACATGAGCTGCGCCTGACGGCAATACCGGTTCAACAGGGCATGGACCGTGGACATCGTCTGCTCGCCCTTGTTGATCGTGAAACGCAGAAACCCATCGCTCGTGTGCCGGCTGCCAAACGACGTCCAATGCAGATACAACAAAACCAGAATGATGGCGAACATCCCCATGATACTGATCGTATAGATTCGCGTCCCAGTCGCCATCCCCAGAGTCAGCGAAATAAAAATGAACGCCGTGTCGCGCGTGTCCTTGAGCACATTTCGGAACCGGATCACCGACAGGGCGCCGATCAAACCGAAGGCGACCGCCAGATTGTTCCCGATCACCATCATCGAGAGACTCACACACATCGTCAACAACACCAGAGACTGCACGAACGCCCGCGAATACGAAAGCCCCTGGTGGGTATAGATATACACCCACGCGACCAACTGTCCCTGAATGAACGCCGTCAGAAAGACCCCCAAAATGTCGGCGAATCCCAGAGGAGTGCCGCTGAAATTTCCCAACGCCAGAATTTCCTTCATAAAACACAACTCCTGCGCGAATCAATCTATCATGATATTGCTATACAGAGGATCTTCGTTGTAATCCCGCAGATAGGCAAACAAACTTCCCTCGCGTTTCAACTGGTCCATGCAGGCCACATACTTCGCAAACTCCGCCTGCAACAAGCCAAAACGTTGAATCATTTGACGAACCCATCGAGGGTAAGTATTGGTGAACTTGACTTCCAGAACCACCGGAATCACATCTATGTTCGTCCAGTGGGGACCGTAGGTCCAGACGGAAGGATCGTACTCCGGCACCGGAATCGTCGCCAGATTCCGGTCGAACGTGATCCGCACGGGCTCCTCGAGATTGCTCATATACGCCTCGCGCGTATAGCGCACCATCGCCTGCGGCACCGCCCCCATCGCCTCCATCAGATCGCGGAACTGCCACAGGTTCTCGCGCTCCTTGGGCCCGGGCTTCAGGAACGCGTTGAACGGCACCTCCTCGTGCCGCAGAATCCGGTCCACCGTCTCACGCGTCGTAATCGCCCGCTGCTTCAGAATCACCTGATTCACCCGACGCTTGATCTCGAAAAAGACCGGATCCTCCGGCTTGTCGGTGTAACTGCGAATCCGCAACTTGAACCGGTTCTTCTCCCCCGTCTTGGAACTCCAGAAAAGCGACAGGCGGGGATTATCCAGATAGATACTGTTGATCGTGTATTCCTGGCCCCACTTCGTGTTCTTATCGGTCGTCAGATACGGGGCCATGTAATCCAGCACCATCTGAGCCATGTTCTCCGTCAAATGATACTTCGCCTCGAAACGCTGAGCGGTCGTCTGATCCTCAGGTCTCTCAAACACAACCGCTTTGGCCATTTTCCGCATCCACCTCCCATCCACACAACCGGCAGGAGACTCGATTTTCACAGAAAAGAACATCCCGGAACCACAGGGAGAGACCCGAAGAAAAACCGCGCGAACGCGCATCCAAATCCATCGCCGACACCCAGACCGCACCGGCTTGGCACACAACTTACCATCCGCGAATGAACCCAACGCTTCCCCTTGCGCTCAAACACAGAGCGCCCAACTCTTTATTATTACCGAATTTCGGCCACCCTGTCAAGAATAACCCGCATAAAATCGAATATACGAAGAACATTCCTCCCGGTACACTTCGGTTTAACAACATAATCACCCCTTTCTCCCCCGGAAAAACCCCGGACGCCAGAGGCACAGCGCCGCCATTTTCCCCCGAAAGTACAAAACTCCCGCTCATCTCTCCCCCAGGAACTCCTCATTGTCTAGATATGCTCAGGAAAGTTGTTCATCCGGATTGACTCGTTGGCGCTTTCGTCGGAGCCCTGCAATTACGCTTCAAAAACCCCGAAGGGGCCGTGATGGGAGCCCTCCCCAGAATTATGTTGCTTTCGAGACTCCCTCTCATGCCCTACTAGACAACGAGGAGTTCCTGATCTCTCCCCCGCCCCACCCGCTTTCACATTTGACACCCCGCAGCCACCGTGAGATAATGACGCCAACAAGTGAGGAGGAAAAAACATGACCTTGGGGAACCCCGAACAAATCGAGTCGCAGACAGAAACCACACCGGACGAAGAGGAACTCGACCTGCTCGAGGAATCCACCAGCGACATGGAACCCAGCCTGGAACCCGAACCGTGGATCCTCCTGATCGTGGATGACGAAGAGGAAGTCCACCGTGTCACACGCCTCGTACTGGGCCAGTATATCTTCGAAGGACGCCACCTCCAGTTCCTCAGCGCCTACAACTCCAGCCAGGCGCAGGAAATCCTCGCCCAGAATCCCCAGATCGCGGTCGTCCTCCTCGACGTCGTCATGGAAACCGAACACGCCGGGCTCGACGTGGCCCGCTACATCCGCCAGGACCTCGACAACCACTTCGTCCGCATCATCCTGCGCACCGGCCAGCCCGGCCAGGCCCCCGAGAACCGCGTCATCCTTGAATACGACATCAACGACTATAAGGAAAAAACCGAACTGACCACCACCAAACTCTACACCACCATCACCACCGCCCTGCGCAGCTTCCGCGACCTCTGGATCATCGAACGCAGCAAGGAACGCCTGCGCTACGCCTACTCCGCCCTCGAAGAAGCCCACCGCGAACTCGTCGAACTCGACACCCTGAAATCCTCCTTCATCACCATCACCTCCCACGAACTCAAAACCCCCATCAGCGTGGCCCGCGGCACCCTCGACCTGGTGGATCGCAAAATCGCCCCCAGCCCGCCCGAAATCCAGCACCTGCTGGAAATGGCCCGCCGCTCCCTGCGCCGGCTCGAACGGCTCGTCGTCAACGCCGTCGAAATGCGCTACGCCGAACAGTACGCCTACACGCTGGCCACATGCGAAGTTGCCCCCGCCGACCTCGTCCAGAAATCCCTCGAACAGGTCGCCGTCTTTGTCGAACTGCGCAACCAGAAACTGGAATGCGCCCTCCCCCCCGATCTCCCCCTCCTCTGCGTGGACCCGGAGAAAATCCAGGACGTCTGCATCAACCTCCTCATGAACGCCATCAAATTCACCCCCGACGGCGGGACCATCACCCTCTCGGCCCACGCCCCCGGCGACGGCACCCTCCACATCCACGTCCGCGACACCGGCATCGGGATCTCGGACGACGAAATCTTCCACGTCTTCGATCCCTTCTTCTGCGGCTTCGACCCCACCCACCACTCCTCGGGAGAATACGAATTCCAGAAACGGGGACTGGGGCTGGGACTGGCCCTGGCGCGCTACTTCGTCGAACTGCACGGCGGGTGGATGAGCGTCGAAAGCCAGCCGGGAACAGGCTCCGACTTCTACTTTGTCCTGCCCACCGCCGACAAGGTCCGCGCGGAAATCACAGCATCCTCTTGACAGAACCCTCCTGAATCCTCAAAGTAATCCGGGAATTTCGGTACAGGGACGGACAGGTATATGCCATTGTCAGAACAAACACCCTTTCGCGTCATCCGATACGCCACGGCGCTGACATGCCTTCTCATGCTGCTGACCGGGAATGCGACGGCGCAGAATCCCCCTCAGAAACCCCCGCAACCCACTCCCCCGCCCACAAGCGCAACCGCCACACGAACCTACAAAATGGTCGTCTTCCTGCGGGGAATCGAATTCTGGAACTGGGCCTACGCGGGCATGCACGACGCGGCTCGAAGCGTCGGACCCGACATCAAAGTCGAACTGGTGGGACCGGAAAACTGGGACTCCACCCGCGAGGCCATCACCATCTCCGACCTCGCCGAAAAGCGCGTCAACGGCATCCTCCTGACCGCCGGCAACTCCCACACCCTCGATCCCGCCATCAACAAAGCCGTCGAAGCCGGCATCCCCGTCGTCACATTCGACTCCGACGCGCCCCAAAGCAAACGGCTCGGCTTCATCGGATCGAACAACTACAGCATGGGGCTGATGGCCGGCGAAACCATGGCCCAGTGGCTCCAGGGACTCGGAGGCGCCATCGGCGTCTGCAACAACGAAGGCACCTTCCACCTTGAGGAACGCCTCCGCGGTTTCCGCGACGGAGTCGAGAAAGTCGCCCCCGGAACGGTCATCCACGTCCTCGACGACCACGGCGACCAGAAAGCCTCCGAACGCAACTTCAAAGTCCTGCTGACCACCCACCCGGAAATCCGCGGACTCTTCGGCACCCACGGCGAAGCCGGACCGGCCGCAGCCAAGGCCGTGCGCGACATGAACCTCCAGAGCAAAGTCCAGATCCTCGCCTTCGACTTCGGCAAACCCGTCCTCGACCTGATCGGAAAAGGCGAAATCCGCGGAACGGTGGCCCAGAACCCCTACCTGATGGGGTACTACGGCTTCCTGATGATGTACGGGGCCTCCAACCCGCAGCAAGGCGCTACGGCGGTGCCCGGCCTCTACGGCTTCAGCCCGGTCCCCCCCCTCATCGACACCGGCTCGCGCATTCTGGGAAAAGATGACATCGAGCAACTCAAGCGAGTCCCGCTCCCAGAATAACCCGGCCACGGATAGACGACGCTCGACACGCGGAGAGAATCCATGATGCACCACCTGACCATTCGCAGAAAACTCATCCTCTTCATCAGCCTCATCGTTCTGGTCTCCACCTTCAGCTTCACCCTGGCCACCATCTTCCTGACCTTCCGCCAGACCCGCCAACAGAATGAAACGCGTCTGACAACCGCCATCACCAGCTTCAAGCGCGACCTCACCCGCCTTCTGGACAACAACAACCGCATCTTCTCCGAATTCGAAAAAAAACGCGACATCGCCCAGGAATTCCGGGCCATGTCCCTCATCAACTACCCCTCCGAAAGCGTCCCGCTCAACATCCGCGACCTCGCCCGGGCGCTCAATGCCGAAGACCTCGGTTATTACTTCCAGCCCCAGGGAAGTCCCTATTCCTGGCTGAGCCACGTTTACGCCCAGACCCTCCGGGGCACCGTCGCCATCGAGCGACAGGATGGGTCCGTCCTCCGCTACACCCTCTACGGCCAGGATCAGAAGGGCCTGCCCGTGCGCACCCCCCTCGACAACATCCCCAAACTCTTCCCCGAAACCAATTCCTCCGCCGCGCAGGCCCTCAACCTCGAACTCAAAGACAACCAACTCTACCTGATCTCCCACATCCCCTACAAATGCACCTTCTCCGACGAAATCTATCGCGTCCAGGAGGGAGACCCCCTCGGTTATTTCGTCGTCGAAAGCAAACTCGGATTGGACCTGACCCAACTCGGAAAAAACCTCGGCGTGCAATTCAACGTCTATACCGCCCACGGCGACATGGGCGAGGGCGAACTCGACATGCCCTCCTTCGACCCCCGCACAACCTCCCAAGACGAACAGATCGTCCAGATTTGCACCGATAAGACCGGACAACGCTACGACACCATCCTCGCCCCCCTCGAGTACAACCAGGAAACCCTCGGGTACATCGGCGCCAATATCTCCCAGAAAGCCACGGTCCAGAAAATCACCGAAATCGTCAAGGTCCACTTCGTCATCGCGCTGGTCGTCCTCCTCGTCACCATCGCCATCATGATCCTGATCGTGGGCCAGCTCACCAAACCCATCCAGAACCTCACCCGTTCCACCTCCGAAATCGCCGCCGGAAAACTCGACGAACCCATCCCCATCCACGGCAGCGACGAACTGGGCGTCCTCGCGCAAAGCTTCAACTACATGCGTGATTCCATCCGCCAGAAAATCAACGACCTCAACGAAGAAATCGAACGGCGCCGCGAAGCCGAAGCCGAACTCCAGCAACACAAGGAACGACTCGAAGAACTCGTCGAAGAGCGCACCCGCGATCTCGTTCAGACCAACCAGCAACTCCAACTCGAAATCGTCGAACGCCAGCGCGCCGACGAAGCCCTCGTCCAGGAACGAAACCTCCTGCGCACCCTCATTGACATCCTCCCCACCCGCATCTTCGTCAAGGACCACGACGCCCGCTACCTCATCATCAACTCGACCCAACTCAAATACCTCGGCCTGACCGAACCCTCAGAGGCCCTCGGACGTTCCCTCCTCGACCTCCTCCAGAACGAACACGGCCAGCAGAGCGACCGAGACGACCGACACGTCATGGCGACCGGCCAATCCATCTACAACCGCGAGGAAATGGTCACCAACGCCGACGGGACCCCCCTCTGGCTCGTCTCCTCCAAAGTCCCCCTCCTCGACCTCAAGGGCGACGTCATCGGCCTGGTCGGCATGAGCTACGACATCACCGAGCGCAAACTCGCCGAACAGGAACTCGCCCGACACCGCGACCACCTCGAAGAACTCGTCCAGACCCGCACGCAGGAACTCGTGGAAAGCAACGCCCAACTCGAACGCGAAGTCATCGTCCGACGCCAGGCCGAACAGGAACTCGCCCGACACCGCGACCACCTCCAGGACCTCGTCGCCGAGCGTACCGCCGACCTCAACGAAACCAACCGCCGCCTCCAGGACTCCCTCGCGCGCCTCCAGCAGACCCAGGCCCAACTCGTCGAATCCGAAAAGATGTCCTCCCTCGGAAGCCTCGTGGCCGGCATCGCCCACGAAATCAACACCCCCGTCGGCATCGGCGTCACCGCCGCCTCCCACCTCGAACAGGAAACCCGCGAAATCTCCGAACTCTTCGCCCAGAACCAACTCAAAGCCTCTTCCCTGCGCTCCTTCCTCGGCACCGCCCGCGACTCCTCGAACATGATCCTCTCGAACCTCATGCGCGCCGCCGACCTCATTCAGAGCTTCAAGAAAGTCGCCGTGGACCAGTCCAGCCAGGAACGACGCATCTTCAACCTGAAAAGATACATTGACGAAGTCCTCCTGAGCCTGCGCCCCAAACTCAAGAAAACCGCCCACACCATCACCATCAACTGCCCCGACGAACTCTCCCTCGACAGCTACCCCGGCGCCTTCTCCCAGGTCATCACCAACCTGGTCATGAATTCCCTCATCCACGGCTTCGAAAACATCGAAGCCGGCCAGATCCGCATGGACATCCACCCGGAAGACGGCCTGCTCCACCTCCGCTACAGCGACAACGGAAAAGGCATTCCCAAAGAATTCATCCAGAAAGTCTTCGACCCCTTCTTCACCACCCGCCGCGGAACCGGCGGCAGTGGCCTGGGACTCCACATCCTCTACAACCTCGTCACCCAGACCCTCGGAGGCCACGTCACCTGTAACAGTGAACCGGGCGTGGAAACCGTCTTCACCATCGTCTGTCCCCTCTGCCGTGACAATTCGATGCCCGTAAAGGAAGAAGAACAATGCTCTTGAGCGACGATCTGTTCCTGGCCGAAGAAGAAAACGTCGAACAACAGGCCGATACGGACAAACCCTGGAAAATCCTCGTCGTGGACGACGACGAGGAGGTCCACAACCTCACCCGTCTGGTCCTGAGCCGCTACACCTTCAAGGACCGCCCCCTCGAATTCATTGACGCCTTCTCGGCCCGCGAGGCCCGCGAGAAAATCCTCCAACACCCCGACACCGCCCTCATCCTCCTCGACGTCGTCATGGAAGACGAATACGCCGGCCTCGAACTCGCCCGCCAGATCCGCGAGGAAATCGACAACCAACTCGTCCGCATCATCCTGCGCACCGGCCAGCCCGGCCAGGCCCCCGAAACCAAAGTCGTCATGGAATACGATATCAACGACTACAAGGAAAAAACCGAACTCACCGCCAAGAAACTCTTCACCACCGTCACCGCCTCCCTGCGCGCCTACCACTCCCTCATCACCATCGCCAACATCCGCGACGAACTCGAAATCACCATCCAGACCCGAACCGCCGAACTACGCGAAACCAACCACAAACTCGAACAAACCCTCCGGATGATCCGCGAGGATGAAGAAGCGGGCAAACGCCTCCAACTGCGCCTCCTGCCCGCCAACGACCTCTCCATCCCCCCCTATTCCTTCAGCCGCTACCTCGCCTCCTCCCTCTCCGTCAGCGGCGATTTCCTCGACTACTTCGAAATTGACCCCGACCACATCGGCTTCTACTGCGCCGACGTCTCGGGCCACGGCGTCTCCTCCGCCTTCATGACCATCATCCTCAAGACCATCGTCAGCAGCTACCTGCGCGACTACAAAATCGGCAAAGACCGCTCCCTCCTCGACCCTGCCGCCATCCTCAAACGCCTCAACGCCGAACTCCTGACCGAAGACCTCGGAAAACACATCACCCTCTTCTTCGGAATTCTCGAACGGAACACCAACCGCCTCACCTTCGCCAATGCCGGCCAGTTCCCCTACCCCGTCCTCACCACCCCGGACGGCCAGACCCAACTCCTCGAAGTCCGCGGCACCCCCCTCGGGCTCTTCGATTTCTCGCGGTACGAAAACAAAGATCTCCTCCTCCCCGAAGAATGCCTCCTCACCATCTGGTCCGACGGCATCCTCGAAATCCTCCCGGGAGACGAAACTTCCGAAAAACTCGAACGCCTCCGGTTTCTCACCCACAACATGCAACACACCCTCAGTGAAGTCATCAGTCTCTCCGGAATAGACCTGCAAGTGGGACTGCCCGACGACATCACCGTCCTCATGATTCGAAGGAGAAAACCCAATGGGTAAGGGCGAAATCCTCTACGCCACCAAAGATCAAACCTGCTTCATCAAACTGATCGGAGACATCCGGTACACCGCCGGGCTCGGCTTCGATTCCTTCATTGACTCCCTCTTCAAGAACGCAACCCTCCAGGACATCTTCATTGACCTCACCGAAACCCAGTCCATAGACAGCACCAACCTGGGACTCCTCGCCCGCATCGCCCGCCTCCTGCGGCGCCAGTCCGGCCACGTCCCCACCCTCTTCTCCTCCCAGGACTCCATCAACCAACTCCTGCGCTGCATGGGATTCGACGAAGCCTTCGTCCTCCTCTTCGACAACGCCGACGAACCCGCACCCGAACACTTCGAACACGTCCCCACCGAACAGAAAGACCGACAGCAGATGGCCACCATGATGCTCGAAGCCCACAAAACACTCATGGAACTCAACGAACGCAACCAGGCCGTCTTCAAAAACGTCGTGGACATGCTCTCGGAAGAACTGAATGACAAAAACGCCACACCCGAATAACGGAAAGCCCCCCAAAATCGGCTTTCGCTCACAGTCACCCGGGGAAATACCCCATCGAGAGACACCCCATCTCAACAATCACGAGAGGCGCAATACGCATGGCAACCGACAACGACCCCATTCTCCTGCCCGATGAAGACAACCTGTTCCTGGCCGACGAGGAAAGTGGAGAAAAACCCACCTCTTCCCTCTCCACCCGCCCCTGGAAAGTCATGATCGTGGACGACGATCCCGAAGTCCACAGCATCACCCGTCTGGTCCTGGCCCGCTACACCTTCGAATCCAGCGCCCTCGAATTCCTCAGCGCCTACAGCGGCGAACAGGCCCGCGCCATGGTCCAGCAACACCCCGACATCGCCCTCATCCTCCTCGACGTCGTCATGGAAACCGAACACGCCGGACTCGACGTCGTCCGCTTCATCCGCGAACAACTCCACAACACCTTTGTCCGCATCATCCTGCGCACCGGCCAACCCGGCCAGGCCCCCGAAAACACCGTCGTCATGGAATACGACATCAACGACTACAAGGAAAAAACCGAACTCACCGCCAAGAAACTCTTCACCACCGTCACCACGGCCCTGCGCGGCTACCGCGACCTGCGCGCCATCGAGCGCAGCCGCATCGGCCTGCGCCAGATCATTGACTCCTCGGCCAGCCTCCTCGAATTCCGATCCCTCAAACGCTTCGCCGCCGGACTCCTCACCCAGTTCACCGCCGTCTTCCACCTCGAAGACTCCGCCCTCTACGCCCACGAATCCGGACTCGCCGTCGTGCAGCAGGGCGAAGAATATCAGGTCCTGGCCGGTACCGGCGACTTTTCCTGCGCCACCGACAGACCCCTGCGCGAAACCGTCGCCCCCGAGGTCCTCGCCCTCATCAACCGGGCCGCCTGCGAGGGACACAGCGTCTTCTCCGAAAACCACTACATCGGCTTCTTCCGCAC
>Ga0116171_10003593_pt1 | contig 14273 bp, 12 predicted proteins | sample AD_JPNHW2_MetaG_FD_89798 | JGI IMG/M metagenome (GOLD analysis project Ga0116171, IMG submission 89798) | Active sludge microbial communities of municipal wastewater-treating anaerobic digesters from Japan - AD_JPNHW2_MetaG | ecosystem: Engineered > Bioreactor > Anaerobic > Digestate | place...
TCATTGCAACTTCAGTTCAATGGACTGATGGTAAGAGGGCGTCATTCAGTCCTTCCTTTTTCTGCCGAGCCTTTCAGATATCATTCCGTTGGTGATGAAAAAGATGGTTAATGCCCCCGGCGCGACAGCGTCCCCCTTGTGGGGGCTCGAACGCGCAAGCGGCGGATCATGACCCCCTCAGCGGGGGTTCGAAGGCAGGAAAGCGGGACAGGCGCTGACAGAAATGCCCCCGGCGCGACTCGAACGCGCAACCGACTGATTCGAAGTCAGTTACTCTATCCATTGAGCTACGAGGGCTTTGACTTTTTGCCGGGATATTCAAAATCTACATAACCCAGGCTGCAGTATTTTATCATCAATTTCAGCCTCGATTCCAGGTTTGAATGGGTTCAATTCTATCCTTCCACTATTTCCCCAATACTTTCACCTCCACTTATCCTGCTAACTTTGGTTCTCATTTCCAGACCTTTTTCATAAAAAACTGTTCGAAAATCCAATAATTATCTGAGCTCGTTGTATAATAAATAAACCTTCCCGTTTTCCACACTCAATTGGAGCAAATATGAAAAGAATAGCCGTAGTCCTGGTGTTGTGTGCCTTGCTTCTCGCTTTTGCATTCCCTTCTCCTGCGGTACGCGCCGAAAAACCGCCCCAAACGAAAGGCGGCGTCCTGTTTGCCACACCCGGGGGAACCAGCACGGCTTGTTCCTCCTGGGCGGACGCCTGTGATCTGCAAGCCGCACTTTCTTTAGCCGCAGCCGGGGAGGAGATCTGGGCGCGAGCCGGCACCTACAAGGCTATCACGGGCACTGACAGCGCGATTTCTTTCGAATTGAAAAGCGGCGTCGCAATCTATGGCGGATTCCTCGGGACTGAGACTGACCGTGAACAGCGGGATTGGCAGGCAAATGAAACGATCCTGAGCGGCGAAATTGGGGATCCGGCGGTCAAGACTGACAACACGTACCATGTGGTGCGGGCCAATGGGGTGGATGCGAGCGCTGTATTGGACGGGTTTTCTGTTATAGATGGTTATACCTCTTATAACGACCCGGATGCTCGCGGGGGCGGTATCTACTGTTCCAACGGCGCGAGCCCGACCCTAAAACACCTTATTATTCAAACCAATCACAGCCGCAATGACGGCGCGGGAATGTATAACAACGCCAGCGCTCCCACGCTAACGGATATAAGCTTTCTGAATAATTCAGCGGCAGCGTTGGGAGGTGGGATGGCAAATAAACAAAGCAATCCCATTCTCACCAATGTCCTATTCCAGGGCAACACTGGCGGCTACGGCGGCGGTATGTACAACGACACAAGCAGCCCATACCTCAAGGACGTCGTTTTCGAAGAGAATACCGCCTCGCTTAATGGCGGCGGAATGAGCAATTGGTTTTCCAGTTTTCCCTATCTGGACGGCGTCGAATTTTCAGACAACAGCTCGGGAACATACGGCGGGGCAATGATGAACTATAACAGCAGCCCGGTTATAAGGAACAGCCTGTTCATTAACAACAGTTCCGCGGATGGCGGCGCCATGTACAATTGGGGGGTTTCCGGCGGCAGCAGCAGCCCGCAGATGACGAACGTGACCTTTGACGGCAATACCGCCACAGCCGGCGACGGGGGAGCGATGTTTAATAAATTTGGCACACCCACTTTCAAGAACGTCACAATCCATGCCAACAGTTCCACCAATCGCAACGGCGGCGCAATATACAACGAATCCAGCAGCCCAATCTTTGAGGAGGTAACTTTTTCGAACAACACCTCGAAGAAAGCCGGGGGAGGGATGTACAACTTTGGCAACTATACTTTCCCTAGCAGCCCAAGCTTGCTGCGGGTCACTTTTATTGGGAACGTGGCTTCCGACTCGATGTATGGCGACGGCGGCGGAATGTTCAATTACGACTGGTGCAGCCCGACGCTCACCGACGTGGTTTTTCAGAGTAACAGGGCAGAGCACGACGGCGGCGGGATGTACAACAATCAAGTAACTTTTGCTGTTTTGCGTCGGGTACTCTTCGCCGGGAATTTCTCGGATAATCACGGCGGCGGTCTATTCAATACCGCCGCGTACCCGGATTTGGAAAACGTCACATTCGACGGCAATACAGCCAATGAGAATGGCGGCGGCATGTGCAGCTGGGCGGTAATTTCTCCGCTGAATATGCTAAACGTGACATTTGTTAACAACACGACCGTCTATGGAGATGGAGGCGGCATCTTTAGTTCAGAAACCAATGGCTTTGCCTTGCGCAACGCGATCCTGTGGGGAAATCACCCGACCCAGATCGTGGGAGGCGGTACAGTCGACTATAGCATTGTCCAGGGAGGTCATGACGGCACAGGGAATTTGGATCTGGATCCGCAGCTTTTGGCTTCGGCAAATAACGGCGGATACACGAAAACACTGGCTTTACAGATTGGCAGCCCCGCCATTGACTCGGGCGATCCCGAGGCTTGCCCCTCAGTGGATCAACGTGGTTTCCTCCGGCCCATCGACGGCGACGGTCTGGAAGGACCTCGCTGCGATATGGGCGCCTACGAGTATGCATCTTATTATGAATCAAAGATCTTCCTGCCGATGCTGGTTAAGTGAGGTCAGCAGCGAACTGTTTCGGCGTTTGTTTTATCTCAAACTCGCTTACTCTGCGGAGAAACAAGCGAATGAGGCAGCTCATCCGCTTGTGAGGTTTCCAGGCACATAACGCTCCAAAGGCAGAAAATACACTGGCACGGGTCTCTCGATTACAACTCAGCGGGGGCTCGGAGGCCAAATACGACGCACTCATAGCGCAGGAGTTTCGCGTTCATCGTCTCAAACCGGAAAATGTCAGTGGGATGTCTTTCAAGTGAATAATTCGCAGTAATAGCCCTGATAACTAAGGAATGCGCGTAGGTAGCGTGAGAAAGAAAGCTCAACCGGCCTTCTTTACGCGGGCCGCTGCAGTTTTACTGATTTTGCAGGTTGAAGTAGTTATACGCTGCGGCGGATAGTTTGGCGACCAATAGGTTAACCGGGTCAAACACCGCTTGAACGGGGTGGTGCGCGAACACGGCCAGGATATAATCCCCTCCCGGTGTGTAAACGATGCCGGCGTCCCCGATGGTATGGATATAGCCGTCATCGACCTCGTAAGCCCAGCCGTGTTTATGCGCGACGGTTACGTTGGCGGGCACGCCGGCCTGGATGAGCACGCCGATGCGGTTCAGACCCAGGTATTCCACCATCATCCGGCACTCTTCCTGGGTAATCTCACCGTTAAAAACCAGGGGCAGCGAACCGCCGTAATCCGCCGCGCAGTAGTAGATATCTTCCAGCAGCAGACCCAAATCCTGCGGGGTGGTCTGGGCGTAGCGGTCCGGCTCTGTGTTGTAATCGAAGCGCTGGTTTGCGGGGGTTTTGAAGTTTTGCAGCAAGGGCGATCCGAAGCTGAAAAAGCCGCCCCAAAAAGTGTTGTTCAACCCGAGCGCTTGCATGTCCTCGGTCACGTCCAGCGGCGCGAAAGTGCTGCCAATCACTGTTTTCGCCAGGGCGTCGGTGGAATCGTTGTCGGAGCGTTCCACCATCTGTTCCATCAACGTGAGCACGTTTTCATCGTAGGGGCTGGAAAGGCGCCGGAACGCAGATATGAGCACGGGGATTTTGATGGTGCTCCAGGAAGAATAAGCAATATTGACCGGTACTTCTTCCTCTCCGATGCGGCTGTGCGTGAAGTGCAGCACCAGACCGGTCCGCAGATCTTTCAGGTACAGTTCCAGCAGGCCGTCGAAGGGCGAGGCGTCGATGATGTCCTTCAGCATAATCTCGAGCAGGCTAATGGAAGGGGTTGGGGCGCGCGTTTGTCGGATTTCGAGGATAGCGATGCGGTTCGTATTGGATGCGAGGGCAGCATTAATGCGCTGCAGAGACAAGGTGTAATCCATCTCGGTGCCGGAGATACCCGGGTAGAAGCCGCTTTCTCCGGGGACGGGCATAGCCGGCGTAGCCGGAATGTTGTAGCGGACAGCGATTTCGTTCTGTAGAAACGCGATGACGCGTTCGTCATCAGTTACAGCGTCCAGGGGGATATCTTTGGAGCTGATAGGCTCGTTCCAGAGATATTTCCAGAATCCGCTCCAGAAAGGCTCTGCTACGCGCTGCTTATCGGCCGCGGCCAGCATATTATCGAGTTTTAGGGAAAAACCAAGCGTCGCTGGCCGCACCTGGATGCGGGCATCCCCATAACGCAGCTCTATCGGGGCAAGATAAACCTGCACCAGGCGCTCCGAGGCTTCCTCATAGGTCAGGCCGCCCACAGGCACGCCGGCAACGCGCAGCCCCGTTGGCAAAGTAGCCCGCACGCGCGCGTATCGCACCAACTCGACGGTGGTAAGGAAGACTGTCATCACGAGCGTGAAAATCGCCGCCCAGCGGATGAGAGAGGATCGTTTTCGCATACGGCTAGATTATAAACGCAGATGAGAAAAAGCCAAATCCAGGCGCGCGCCGCCGGAGCTGTTTTTGACATTCAATGCATCTGATGATAGACTATTCGCATTGAATGCGCCGTAAGGGCGCTTTTTTATGGGAGTTTGGATGCGGTCCATTCGGTGGGATGAAGAATCCCGGAAGCTCATGATTATCAATCAGCTGGCGCTGCCGGCTGAATTGCGCTGCCTGGAAGTCGGCTCCTACACGGATATCATGGAAGCCCTCGAGAGCAGAGCAGTGGACGGAGCATCAGCGCTGGCGGTTTGCGGCGCTTTTGCGCTTTACTTCGCCGCGAGCGAAGCCGAAATGCGAGAACCTACCGCCCTGCGAGAGTCGGTCTGCGCGGCGCGTGAGCAGCTCATGCGGCTTCTCCCCAACGCAGTGAACCTGAGAGCCTTGACAGCCGGCATCCTGCGGCGGGCCCAAACTTTTGAGGGGGGCGCGCAAGAATTGCCCGCTTTCTATTTACAACAAGCCCTGGCAGCAGCCGAACAGGATCTGGAAGCGAGCCTTTCGATCGCCCGGAATGGCGCTGAACTGCTCCACGACGGGGATGAAATCCTGCTATACGGCAATACTGGCGCGCTGGCCGGCGTGGATTACGGCACCGCAATGGGCGTTGTCCGCTGGGCTTATGAGCAAGGGAAACGGGTGCATGTTTACATGGCTGAAACCCGCCCCCGGCTGCAAGGCTCAAAGCTGAGTGCCTGGGAACTGGAGCAATACGGCATTCCTTATGACGTTATTGTGGATGCTGCGGCCGGGTATCTGCTGAAGGCCGGGAAAGTGGACAAAGTACTCTTCGGCGCGCAGCGCGTGGCTGCCAACGGCGATGTTATTAACCATATCGGCACCTACATGCTGGCTTTGGCTGCTTATGATAACGGCGTTCCGGCGTATGCTGCTTTTCCGCTTGCCTGTGTGGATTTTGACAGCCCCAGCGCGGGTCATGCCTCGCTCGAGGAGAGCGACCCGTCGGAAGTGCTTTCCATCCGATATTACGATTCAGCGACCGCGCCCAAAAGCTCCCGCGCCCGCAATTTTACCCTCGATATCACCTCGCAGCGCTTACTCTCAGGTTTGATAACCGATAGGGGCGTGTTGTATCCACCTTTTTTCAGGAATCTTACTGTGTTAAAACAGTATGGGAGGGACGAATGAAAATAGTCCTTACTGGTTCTATCGCCTTCGACTACCTTATGCGTTTTCCGGGTTACTTCAAGGAGCATATCCTGCCGGAACACCTGGAAAAAATCAGCCTTTCCTTCCTGGTGGAAGATATGATCAGGCAGTACGGCGGGGTCGGCGCGAATATTGCCTATACCCTGGCGCTTTTGGGTGAAAAACCGCTGCTCTTCTCCACCGCCGGGCAGGATTTCCCGGAGTACGGACGCAGGCTGGAGCAGATGGGGGTGGACGTAAGCGGCGTGCGCGTCAGCGGCGATAAATTCACAGCCTCTTTCTTTGTGAACACCGACCTTTCCAATGCGCAAATCGCCTCTTTTTACACCGGCGCGATGGCTGACGCTGCGGATTTGCCACTCAGCGAAGCAGGCTTGCAGCCGGGTGATTTTGTGGTCAACTCCCCAAGCGCCCCCCGGGCTATGGCGCGTTACATCGACGAGGCGAAAGAGTTGGAACTGCGTTCTATATTTGACCCCGGGCAGCAGATTATCCGCATGGACAGCGGCGCGCTGCGCAGAGGCATCCTGAACGCGCACGGGTTGTTTGTGAACGAGTATGAATTCGAACTTCTGCAGAAACACACGGGTCTGAGCGCAAATGAGATCCTCTGCCACCCGGAGTTTACAGTCATCACGCTGGGGAAAGACGGCGCTCGGGTGTATACCTGCCATGAAGACCTGCACGTTCCTATCATTGCCGAAGCCCCGGTGGTGGACCCCACCGGCGTAGGGGACGCATTCAGGGCAGGTTTCCTGTTTGCTTATTTACGGGGAAAAAGTATGCGCCTGTGCGGCGAGATGGGTACCGTTGCCGCGGCATATTGCATTGCCTGCAACGGTACGCAAAACCACAGGTTTACGCCGGAGGAGTTCAGGAATTATTTCCGCCGGCATTTTGACGATCAGGGTCAATTGGACGACCTGAGTTAACAAGAAAGAATTACGGAGAGATTATGGAGAACTATCACATCAAAGATATCAACCTGGCCGAAGGCGGCCGGCGGCGCATGGATTGGGCTGCACGGGAAATGCCCGTGCTGACCTCCCTGGAGGAACGCTTCCGCAAGGAACGCCCCTTCGCGGGCATCCGAATGGCAGCCTGCATGCACGTCACAACCGAAACCGCGAATCTGATGCGGACTTTGCAGGCCGGCGGCGCCGATATCGTCCTGACCGCTTCCAACCCGCTTTCCACCCAGGACGACGTAGCGGCAGCGCTGGTTTCACAATACGAAATCCCAGTCTTTGCCATCAAAGGCGAAGACGACGCGACCTACTACCGGAGCCTGCGCGCGGCGCTAGACCATAAACCGCATGTGACGATGGACGATGGGGCCGACCTGGTTTCCACCCTGCACAAAGAACGCAGGGACCTGCTGCCTGGCATTATCGGCGGTACTGAAGAAACCACCACCGGCGTCATCCGTCTGCGCGCAATGGCGGCAGATAACGCGCTGGAATTCCCGATTATCGCGGTCAACGACGCGATGACCAAGCACTTCTTTGATAATCGCTACGGCACTGGGCAATCTACAATCGACGGCATCGTGCGCGCTACGAACATCCTGCTGGCTGGCAAAACCTTTGTGGTGGCGGGTTACGGTTGGTGCGGCCGCGGGCTGGCGAACCGCGCGCGCGGCATGGGCGCGAATGTGGTGGTGACGGAAATCGACCCGCTGGTTGCGCTTGAGGCTGTCATGGACGGCTTCCGCGTGATGCCGATGATGGAAGCCGCGGCACTTGGCGATATTTTCGTTACGGTTACCGGCGACCTGAACGTCATAGATGAGCACCATTTCGCTGCCATGAAGGACGGCGCTTTGATTGCCAATTCCGGACATTTCAATGTGGAAATCAATATTCCGGCATTGGAAGCTATGTCTGTCGCGAAACGGCTCGTGCGTCCCTTCGTGGAAGCCTACGATTTGCCCGACGGCCGTACAATCCATATTTTGGGCGAAGGCCGGCTGATTAACCTGGCTGCCGCGGAAGGGCATCCCGCGTCCGTGATGGATATGTCCTTCGCGAACCAGGCTCTGAGCGCTGAATACCTGATTAAGAACCGCCCCTCCATGGCGAAAAAGGTTTACGCTGTTCCTGACGCGATTGACCGCGAAATCGCCAGGCTGAAGCTGGAATCGATGAAAGTGCGTATTGACATCCTCACCGAGGAACAGGTGCGCTACCTGAACTCCTGGGAGGAAGGCACATAAACCTCTCCGTTTCGCTGAACAAAAAAAGAACCACCCGCGGGTGGTTCTTTTGTCTGTTACCATGACCGTTTGTGTTGGGGTGGCACCTCGAGCAGGAAAGCAGGGAAACATCTCAGGAGCAGGACAGAAATCAACTTCTCTGGCGCTGGCGCCCGCTTCAAGTATTATTTACCAGTTGAAATTCCCATAGAGAATTTCAGGCAGCTTCAGGTCTGGCGCGGAATTTCCCGGTCTACAGTAGAGCGGAAATGCTTTTGCGCCAGCGGGTTTGCGAACGGTCAGCGCTTATTTGTGCTTGAGCGCTCTGAGCACGAGCAGCAGGATCAGCGCGCCGACCAAAGAAGCCAGAATTTCTCCGAGAAGGCCGCTCGTGGAAATTTTGAGCAGGCTGAATAACCAGCCGCCAAGGAATCCCCCGATCACACCAACAATGACCTTAACTACCAGGTTGACATTGATCCCTTTTACGAGGAAATCAGCCAGAATACCGGCAATCGCGCCAACGATTAATCTAACGATCAAAACAGTAAGATCCATGCTTAACTCCTTTTCAGTAAAAGCTGTTAACAGCTTAACAGCCTTCTGACCATGTCTGAACCTTCTTCAGTCAGAATCATGAAAAAGCTTACCTGGCTAATACTCATCGCTTTCCGCGCTGCTTTCTTCACCGGATTCCCAACTGCCGGTGAGGTTGTCCACGCTGCCCAGCGCACGAATGGTATTCTCGATCTCTTTCATCAGCTCGGGGTTCTGGTTCAGGAAGTTCTTGGAAGCCTCGCGACCCTGTCCCAGGCGGCTGTCCTTATATGAATAGAACGAACCGCGCTTTTCAACCACTTCCAGACTGGTCGCCAGGTCCAGCAAATCGCCGGCTTTGGAGATGCCTTCGTTGTACATGATGTCAAACTCGGCGGTGCGGAATGGGGCGGCCACCTTATTCTTGACAACGCGCACGCGTACGCGGTTGCCAACAATTTCCGCGCCGACTTTGATGGACTGTACGCGGCGTATATCCAGGCGCACGGACGCGTAAAACTTGAGCGCCATGCCGCCCGTGGTCGTTTCCGGGCTGCCGAACATCACGCCGATTTTCTGGCGCAGTTGGTTGGTAAAGACCACCGCGGTTTTGGTCTGGCTAATCGCGCCGGAAAGTTTACGCAGCGCCTGGGACATCAGACGCGCCTGCACGCCCATAGTGGGGTCGCCCATGTCGCCTTCAATTTCTGAGCGGGGCACAAGCGCGGCCACCGAGTCCACCACGACCAATTCCACCGCGCCGGAGCGCACCAGCGTTTCGGCGATTTCGAGCGCTTGTTCGCCGGTATCCGGTTGGGAGATGAGCAGCTGGTCAATATTGACGCCGCAGCGGGCTGCGTAGACCGGGTCCAGAGCATGTTCCATGTCGATGAAAGCCGCTGTGCCTCCGCGCTGCTGGCACTCCGCCACAATGTGCTGGCAGAGGGTCGTCTTACCGGAAGACTCAGGCCCAAAGATTTCGGTAATGCGGGCTTTGGGAATGCCGCCGACGCCCAGCGCCAGGTCCAGGGAGAGCGCGCCGGTCGGGATGGATTCCACCTGCATCTGGTGCGCCTCGCCCAGGCGCATGATGCTGCCTTCACCGTAGCGTTTGATAATATCGTTCAGAGCTTTATCCAGAACGGCTTTTTTGGCGTCGTTCATATTCTGGTCTGCGGACAGGTTGGGTTGGGATGAGCTGGTCTTTTTGGCGGGCATAATGTCTCCAGGAATACTTATGGGGATAACTACCTTTAATATAGCACAGTTGTTCGATGTGTCAAGACTCGCGGCTGATGCGCCGGCATTCCATATAGAAGCGTTTGTCCTTGGCGTGACCCATTGAGAAGGTCTTGCGCGGCAGCGCCCCGTCCACGATGACGGTCTTAAAGAACGCCTCTTTTGAAATGGGCGGCAGGAGGAAACCGATATTGCCGGGTTGGGCTGCCAACTCGCGCACGGTGTCATCGCCGTGGACGTAATCAATCCTGGTTTCGGGGTGACTGGCGAGGAAGCGGTCCAGGTATTCCTGCAGGCTGCCGACGGGCAGGTTGTAGCTCGGGCGGGTAAGTTCGATTAACACCAGGTCCGCAGCGCGGATGCAGCCGATTTTTTGACTTTGTGGATCCCGGGTCAACACCGCTTCGCTAAGCTGGTCAAAACTAAGGCCGCGGCGAAACCGGATGTCGGGGGAGAAAGCGCTTTCCATCTGCTGCAGGAAGTCTGGCGGCGCGTTGAACAGAACGCGGTGAATGGCTTCGAAGTTAATCGCCGGATCGTGCAGGTTCACGATTTCGACGAGCGCATACCGCGCAGGGTGGTCCATTCCAACCGAGGGTTTGAGTTCTTCCCAGATGGCTTTCGCGGTGGCAAGCGAGTGATTGCCGTCGCCCATCGCGAACAACAGCGGCGGCGTGCCTTCAGGGAGCTGGTATTTGTCGGCGTACGCGCCTGGTTCAATCAACGCGGAAAGACCCGAGAGCACGCTTCTGATCAATTCGGGTTCGGAAATCTGCCAGCCTTGCAGGTGGCCGCTGCCGAACATCAGATCAAAATCATAGCAGAGCGGCAGCCGTGTTTTCGCTTTAAGGACTGCTTCAAGGACTTTAAACCCCGGGTCGTCGTACAAAACCAGAATGTGGGGCAGTTCGAGCGGCGCCCCGCGGCGCACTTGCATGCGCGGAGGCAGCCTGTCCAGAATAGTGCCTTCGGTCGCTCTGATGAGCGTCTGGGAGCCCTTGTTATAGTCGTAAGTCTCCAGGTCCAGCGCGACCATCAATCCGGTTTGGATTTGTCCGGAATGTTCGCGTTCCACCAGCACAAATCCTTCGTGTTCTGTGAGGATACCGGCCCGCAGGTAGGCGCGCATGGTTTCCTGGGTTGCCTGAATCCGAGCCTGCACGTCCGGGCTGTGCAGCCATACTTCGGGGAGGATCATGCGCAGGGTGGAAGGCGCGTCGCCGACGAATTCCTGGACCTTTTCCCAGTATTCCGGCTGGGAGGTAAACTGATCGCAGGCGATTACCGCCCATCGGGTGTGGTCGACCGTATTATCAGGCAGCAGGACTTTTGGGACTTGGATGCCAGTTTTCTCTGAAAAATCCATTGGGAACCTCTATATAGAAGAGATACCCCAATTGTATCAGAGAATGGTATCAAGCCATCAAAGAAATGCCGACAGTGCCATTGCCCACATGGCAGCCAAGCACAGGGCTCAAGTCCATTGCCAGTTCTTCTTCAATCTGAAAGCGCTTATGGGCTTTCTGGCGCAGGTCTTCCAGCGCTTGCGGCGCGGCTGCTGAGACCAAGCCGAGGAATTCGATTTTGCCGTTCGGCCCTACGGTCTGTTCCGCCAGTTCCAGGAGGCGCTCGTGAGCTTTCCGGGAAGTTCTGACGCGTTCCACCGGGACGATCAACCCGTCTTCAAAGCTTAGAATTGGTTTGAGATTGAGCGCGGACCCAAGGAAAGCCGAGGCAGTGTTGATGCGTCCGCCTTTATGCAGGTATTCAAGCGTCTCGACCGCGAAGTAGACCTTGGTTCTGCGGGCCGCATCCCTGGCAAGATTGGAGCATTCCAGCAGGGAAGCACCCTTTTGGGCTGCCCGGGCTGTTTTTATTACAATCGCGCTCAGCGGGCAGGAAGTAAAAAGCGTATCAATCACTTCCACCCTTCCCAGTGGAAACCGGGCGGCTGCCATCATAGCCGAGTAATAAGTTCCTGATAATTTGGAGGAAATCGGCAGTGTCAGGATGTCATAATCCTGGTTCAGCAGCTGCTCATAGACTTGCACGAAAGCTTCAGCGTTGGGCTGTGAGGTCGTGGGCAAAGTTTTTGAAGAAGCCAGTTTTTTGTAAAATTCGGCCGGCGTAATATCCACCAAATCTATATAATTGATGCCGTCCCAATGAATGTTGAGCGGGACGGTATGAATCTGTAAAGAATCAATGATGGATTGGGGTATAGTTGCTGTGCTGTCGGTAATAATTGCTACTTTCCTGGACATCGTTTTCACCTCGAATTGTTAGAATCACCAGATGCTATGCTTAACCCCAGCTTTAACCCAAAGTTTCGCAACAAAGGCGGACCCACTATTTTGAATCCGGCTTTACTTAAGGTATGATATAGGACTTGGTGATTAAAAATGTTTGAAAACTTATCCGACAAACTGAACAACATCTTCCAAAATCTTCGCCGGCGCGGGAAACTCTCGGAAGCAGACGTGGAAGCGGCCATGCGCGAGGTTCGCCTGGCGCTGCTGGAGGCTGACGTAAACTACGGAGTCGTCAAATCTTTCACCTCCAGGGTGAAGGAACGCGCGGTTGGCGCGGAAGTATCCAAAGCGCTCAATCCCGCGCAGCAAGTCATCAAAATCGTCAACGAGGAACTCATTCAGACCCTGGGAAACGCGGAAGCTCTCAACCTGAAGGGCGAGAAGCCTTATGTGGTGATGCTGGTGGGTTTGCAAGGTTCCGGCAAGACCACCGCAGCAGCAAAACTGGCAAAGTTGCTGCGCGCGCGCGGGGAACGGGTGCTGCTGGTGGCCGCGGATATCTACCGCCCGGCAGCCATCAAACAACTGCAGACGCTTGGCGAGAGGCTGGACGTTCCGGTTTTCACGTTGGACGGCGCAAAGCCTGTAAAAATCGCCCGGGAAGCCTACGAGACAGCCCGCAAAGGCGGCTACAGCGTGATCATCCTGGATACAGCCGGGCGTTCCCAGTTGGATGACGACCTGATGCACGAATTGGTCGGGATTAAGGACGCAGTCCGTTGCAACGAAATCCTGCTGGTGGTCGACTCGATGACCGGGCAGGAAGCGCTGAACATTGCGCAAGGCTTTCATAAAGCCATTCCGGTCAGCGGGCTGATCATGACCAAAATCGACGGCGATGCCCGCGGCGGCGCCGCAATCTCCATCCGGGAAGTAACTGGCATTCCGATCAAATTCCTTGGCACCGGAGAAGCTTTGGATGCCCTGGAAGTATTCGACCCCACGCGAATTTCCTCACGCATCCTGGGCATGGGCGACCTGCTCGGCTTGATTGAAAAAGCTGAAAGCGCCTACACCGGGCAGGGGGACGCCAAGGATGCCGAAAAAATGCTCTCCGGGGAATTCACCCTGGAAGATTTCGCCAAACAGCTGCGTCAGATAAAGAAGATGGGTTCGCTTTCTTCCGTCCTCGAAATGCTGCCGGGGCAATTTGGGGTGGTTGCCAAGAACGTAAATCACCAGGACGCGGAAAATCAGTTGAAGACCGTCGAATCCATCATCAACTCGATGACGGTGGCGGAACGCAGAAATCCAAAAATCCTGAACGCGAGCCGGCGCAGACGCATCGCGGCAGGCTGCGGGAAGGATGTACAGGACGTAAACCGCTTGATGAAACAATTTCGTGATATTCAAACCCTCATGAAACAGTTTCAAAAATCCGGAGGTCGTGGTAATATTAGTCGTTTGTTTGGTTCGTCTCGGAACTGAGGAAAAGGATATGCCCCCTTCAGCATACTCTCAACCTTCGATCCAGAACCGGGAATTATTTGATACATAGTTTAGGAGTATTAAGTCAATGGTACGTATTCGTTTGCGCCGTGTTGGTTCAACACACCAGCCTCATTACCGCGTAGTCATCGCTGACAAAGAAAGTCCGCGTGACGGGCGTTTTCTCGAGATTGTTGGTCATTACAACCCGAAGACCAACCCGAGCACTATTCACTTTGAGGAAGAAAAAATCTATCACTGGTTGGGCGTTGGCGCTCAGCCCTCGGAATCTGTTCAGAAATTGTTCAAGATCGTCAAACTGGACGAACGCTACGCGCGTTTGAAAGCCGGCGAGGCAAAAGAAACCTTACTTGCGGAAGCTGAAGCTATTTACAAGAACCGCGTAAAGGACCCTTCCACCGCGCTGACAAAGAACGGGAAGTAGGCTGTATTTATGGAACGCGAAAACCTTGCGGGTTTGCTTGACTATCTTGCCAAATCACTGGTGGATAAACCGGACTCTGTCAAGGTCGAAAGCTACCGCGATGGTCCGATGGTCCACCTGGATTTGGTCGTCGATTCGGATGATATCGGCCGGGTGATTGGAAAACACGGACGCGTGGCCAATGCCTTGCGGGTGCTGCTGCGCGTCGTCGCTGCCAGAAGCGGCCAGCAAGTAGCGATGGATGTAGTGGATTTCGAATAGTTCCTGGCCTGTTGGAATGAACAATTCTCAAGAACTTAAGGCAGGTTCGGTTTCAAAAGCCGAGCCTGCCTTTGTCTTAATCGGGCGTTTGCAGCGCGTTCATGGGGTGCGCGGCGAGATAGCCATGCGCGTGTTGACGGACTTTCCACAGCGGCTCCGGCGAGGCAGAAAGGTTTTTTTAGGACCGGAACACAA
>Ga0116171_10003594_pt1 | contig 14271 bp, 13 predicted proteins | sample AD_JPNHW2_MetaG_FD_89798 | JGI IMG/M metagenome (GOLD analysis project Ga0116171, IMG submission 89798) | Active sludge microbial communities of municipal wastewater-treating anaerobic digesters from Japan - AD_JPNHW2_MetaG | ecosystem: Engineered > Bioreactor > Anaerobic > Digestate | place...
GAGTGGGAGAAAGAAATCGCTTCGAAGGCAGCGGAGCATGCTCCGCTGCCTTCGAAAATCCCCCAGAAGGTCAAAGAGTTAAACGTGGCTTGATAATTTTACAGAAAAAAAGTTGCACATCTGAGAGGTCAGATTCAATTGACAGAATTAGAACGATATCACATTAATAATATTGATGCTGCTGTGAGAAAGCATTTTGGCTCGTGCCATGATTTGAATCATTTTTTAGGGATCAAAAATTATAGGAACAAAGGAAGCATGTTATAATAGCCCCAGAATCTTCCAAATATTCACGGAGAAAGGCATGACAGTGCTTGTCCTAAATACGGGTATCATATTTCTACCCAAATTTCGATAAAAATATTTTATACCTTTCCGTCTCCTTTAGCCTCTCATGAAATGGTTGTTCGGCATGGCAACGGACGCACAGGCACCTAAGATTAATCAGGGCGTCATCCCATTTTAATCCATTTTTATGATGTGTATCCAACAAATCTTTATCGTTATCCAAATTGATATTACATTTTTCACAAATCCAATGGTTAACTGCTCGAAATGAGTAAGAAATAGTTTCAAAATCTTTTGAATATTCATTTAATGGAGCATTCTGATCAGTATATTTTGGATTCTCTTTGAACTCTGTTGAATATTTAGTGAAGAACTCATCAATCCTGAAGGAGTGATATATCTTTGAATCTCGATTATGATTATTATACCCGTTATAGTTAAGTTCCATAAGACAGTTTTTACAAACATTTAGCTTCTCAGTTTTCATTTCTCCAACCTTATGATCTGTTTTTAGGTCATATGTGTTTATTGAAAACATCCCATCCGTTCTGGTTGAAACAACATATCGGGCAAATCTCTTTGCTTTTGTCATTTCTTCGATTGTGTTGCAGCTACAGATATGAAACTTATATTCAAATAAGCTGTTTTGGTTACGAATATATTGATCTCTTATATAGACTAAGACATGTATTCCCTTATAAACAAAGAGTTTATTATCTAATATCTGAATCTCAGTAAAATTCGCTAATTCAATTCCTTCTGGCGTAGATAGCTTTTGTTCAATTAAGGAGAGTCCATTCATTGTTCCTGGTTTTAATTATCCTACTCCAATATTTTCCTTTGATCCTACAATTATTTATCCATCTATTGGATTGCTATTATTTCCCACGACCATAAATAACTTCTCCCTTTACTCTCGCAGATACTTGGGCGGACTGTGACTGATTTTGTTTCACCTGCAAAATCAATTTCGTAGATTGAGTTCTTCTTTGATTTTTTATCTTCTACTTTTAGCTTAATAAACTCAAATTCCTCAATTTGGTCTAATGAGAATTTTTCTCTTAATCCTGCAATAATGAAATAGGTACATGTATTTGGTGTTATCGCTTTTAAATATAGTTTTTTAATGTCGTGGTCAATATCCCTTTTTCTAATTTTTTCATGTTCTTTAAAATATGATTTTGCTTCAATATAGGCTTTTTCACCTCCAACCAAATTAACAATTATATCGGTTCTGTTTTCTTGTTCCCTTGTTGCGTTAATAATATTATATCTGTTTTGTCTGATTTTGAAGTATTGAAAGATGCGATATTGAATGTCATATTCAGCAATTTCATTTACCTCATCATTTAAATCTAACTCAACATTAAGAAAGACATTTCGCATCATATGCTTATGAGCGTCAGTATAATTAGATTTTACCATAATTTGATTATTAAAATTAACTCGCTTTGTTAGCATATGTGGTGTTAAAAACCGTATCCTGCAACCATGCCTTAAATGATGGATTATCTTGAAATTCTTTGAATAACTCAACACCAGAACTCATTGAGAGTAATATGGCTTTCATTAACGCAGAATCACTTTCAATCTTGGCTGTGGCTCTGTCGGAATTCTTCATTGCATTTTGGTATGCTTCATTTTTAGCCACTTCAGCGGGTAGTGCTGCAATCTGCTGCTTGACCTTGTCAGAATCACTCCATTTCGCATCTCCAAAGCGTGAATTGAATTCGTTGATGATATTTGTCAAAGAATCCAGTTCAGGTTCACGAACCCCAGAAGCAGTAGCATTCGTGATCGGTTCGATCTCCGCATCTTCATTCTTCATGGTTATGGCACGTTCTTCGAGAATAGTGTTTTTATAACTATCAAAATCAACAGCTTCCAAAATGCCCTCGGATAAATCATCTTCTTTCGGGGATGGTAATTTTGGCACTAAGAGATTGAGGAAAATGCATAGTTTTTCCCATTCCTGACTACCATAAGGCATGATAGCTGCCAAGAAGGTATAAGTGCGAACAAATGCTTTTGCACTACTTTTAAACTCAACCTGACCATCTTCATTCAGTTCTTCATAAAGAGTTACACATTGATCAATCAATGGGTCGATTTTATCTCGTTCTGCATCACTGAGCAATAATTCTACTACTGAATTAACATGATATTGGGTATACACCTGTTGCCGCTCCATTTTGGAGATCAGATCATTCAACTTATTTGGGTCGGTTTCAGAAGATAGGATTGTAGTCTTATAATATTGCTGAAATGCTATCTGAATAATCTCTTCATCATTCGCAAAGTCCAGTACGAAGGTGTCTTTCTTCAATGGGTATGCCCTGTTAAGCCTTGAAAGAGTTTGTACAGCTTTTATCCCAGCCAACATTTTATCGACATACATGGTGTGAAGCAGTGGCTCATCGTACCCTGTCTGAAATTTATCCGCTACTATCAAAAACCGATATGGTTCTCTTTTGAATGTTTTTTCAATCATGTTACTTGGAAATCCATTGATGGAGGATTCAGTAACTTTTCCATAAGTCTTATGGTCTTTTTCACCCGAAAACGCTACAATGGCTTTGTATTGACTATTCCGTTCCTTTAGTAACTTCTGGAATGCGTAGTAATATTCAATGGCTCGGTTTATACTTGCCGTAACGACCATTGCCCTTGCTTGACCGCCAATCTTTCCTTTTCCGATTACCTGATTATGGAAGTGCTCCACCATAATGCCAGCTTTCTGTTCAATCGTATACTTATTCCCCTCGACAAAAGCACGTAAGCGTTTCTTTGCCTTGTTTTTATCGAACTTGGGATCATCCTGAACAGCTTTTGAAATCAGGTAATTGCTGACAATTGGTGTGTAAAACTTCAGCACATCCATGATGAACCCCTCCTCAATGGCTTGTTTCATTGTGTATTCATGGAATGGCAGATGCCCGATTGTTCCATCTGGCTTTTGAAATGGAACCCCGAACATTTCTAACGTCTTATTCTTTGGTGTTGCTGTAAACGCATAATAATTGGCATTTTTCAGCATTTTTCTGCCTTCAATAAGTTTGTTCACCTTATCTTCCAATTCATCCTCATCCTCGCTAATATTGCCTGATAAGACGATATTCATTTTTGCAGACAAACTTCCACTTTGGCTTGAATGTGCTTCATCAATGATAATGGCAAAATTCTTATCTCTGTTCTCATTGCTGATATCTCGGAGTATTTCTGGAAACTTGAAGATGGTCGTGATGATTATCTTTTTCCCCGAAGCCAATAAGTCTTTTAGAACACTTGACCTTTCTGCCCATCCTACAGTACTGTTTTCTTGCATGAACTGTCGTATGGTATTTCGGATTTGCTTATCCAGATTAATCCTGTCGGTGACTACAATAATGGAATCAAAGATGTTTTTCCCGTCTTTTTCCAAAACTACCAATTGGTGCGCCAGCCAAGCAATGGAGTTCGATTTACCGCTCCCAGCACTGTGTTGAATCAGGTACTTGTAACCAATTCCTTTGCTCAAGGTGTCATGTAATAGTGCTTTTACAACCGATAACTGATGGTATCTTGGGAAAATCTGGTTCTCCTTGACCTTGCCAGTATCTTCGTCTTTCTCACTGGTTACTTGAGCAAAATTCTCTATGATATTCGATAATTCGCTTTTGGTGAGGATGTGCTTCCATAGGTAATCCGTTTTTATCCCATCAGGATTGTCTGGATTCCCTGCACCATCATTTCGACCCTTGTTAAATGGCAAGAACCATGATGCTTTACCAGCAAGTTTTGTGCACATCCTGATTTCGTTGTCATCAACGGCAAAATGCACGGCACACCGCTTGAAATTAAACAGGAGCTCTTTGGGGTCTCGGTCTATTTTAAACTGGTGTACCGCATCCTCAACATCTTGTTTGGTAAATTGATTCTTAAGTTCAAATGATGCCAGTGGTAAGCCATTGATGAATATCACGAAATCGATTGCCAGATTAGGGTAGGGTATTGAATACTTCAATTGTCGAGTAACACTGAAGATGTTTTGATTGTACAGTTCAATGGCTTTCACATTCTCTTTTGAGGGAGTTACATAGTAGAAATCCAGTGTGCCGTGAAGGTACCGCATTCCTTTTCGCAAAATATCAATGATGCCTCTGGTTGCAAGCTCTTGCTTGAGCTTTGACAGAAATTTTGAATGTTGAAGGTCGGAATCCAGTATATGTAGCGATTCAAGTTTTTCGGATTGTGTAACCCTCAAGAATTCAAATAACCGTTTTTCATCAACGGCAAATTCCTTGTTGTAGTCGGAGTTCAACCCCAATTGATACTGGTTGGTTAATACCAGATAATCAACTATCAAAGTTTCAAAACCGTTTTCTTTGATATCAGTAGTCATTATTTCTGCGAGTTATTGTTCGTCAATTGATTGTTCTTCTTCAACATCTTCTTCTATTAAAGCTGGCTGATTCAACTCAAAACCATGGTCAATCTTTATATTCCTGACATCGACTCTCCCAGTAACCGTGTCACTAATTAGACTGGATTTATATTCTTGAACCAATTTTATTTGAGACTCAATACGATCTATTGCAAAACTAATTTTCGCTTCCAAATTGCTAATATGGTCAATTATCGAAAGTTGTTCCGATAGTTCAGGGATTGCTATTTTAATGTTAAACAAATCAAAGGTATAAAGCCTACGCAAGCCTGGGGCAATACCCCTACTATGTCTTATAAATTGCTGAATATATTCTTTTGTTTTAAAAAGTTTTTCTAAAAATTCAACAGAATCTTGATGGATAACTGAGTACACTGCATAATCTGGACTTACAACACCTTCGTACTTAGAGACAGAAAACACACCCAAATGCGCTTTAAGTTTATTAAAAACCAAATTATTTTTATGTGCAATCTTTCCCCCAACATAGGTGGATGCACTATTTGGAATTGATAATTCAGATGACTTAATAATGCCATATTTCTGACTCATTGAAAGTGGCTCTTCGTCCCCTTGAATTGACCTTTCTTCCAATTCAACTAATACATTCTTAATCCTCTTTAATTTCCAATGCTCAGGAATTTCTCCGAGCCATTCAATACCACTATGTTTTATAGTTGCATTGGGATTTAATCCCTTAGTAACGGCACGGTTTATTTCAGTTTGCTTTTGCTCATTCAGCAGTTCGATTTCCCGTTTCTTTGCTTTGATGAACTTGTTGATTTTATATATTTTAGAATCAAGAAATTTGACGATTTGGTCTTGTTCTGAACGAGGGGGGCATAAAGAGAATAATGAAAAAAACTTATTGGGATAAAGTCTTAATCTGCTCTCAATTACTCCAGTAGAGTTCCTCTTGAAAATGGCTTTGTAAATTTCAGTCCTAAATAGATAATGATAGAACCACGGGTTGTACCTATCTGCTATTTGAAAAACACAGTATGCTGGACTTACTACACCATTGTATCTGGATACTGCTTGGCTTCCATTCCATGCTAACATGATATTCATGACAAAATCATCATTTTTCACAACTTTATATCCAACAAGAGATTCAGCTCTTGACATCCCAATCTTATTTCCATCTGATGTGCCTTTTGGCTTGATTCCAGAATACTGAGAAACAGATAAAAGGTCTTCCTTCCCGTCAATTGATTTCTCCCTTTTTTCGGATATAAAATCTTTGTTCCTGATTATCTCCCAATGCGAAGGAATATCATGTAACCACTGAATATGGGTATCTATATATTTTTCGTATGATTTCACTTGCAGTCGCCTTAGGATAAAAGTAAAATTTCATTCAATAGTCCTTCTGTTTCTTTTTCAATTGTCATGATATCGGCTTTAATTTCATCCAGTGACCTTAATTGTATTGGTTTATAGAAGTATTTGGTGAAACTCAATTCATAGCCGATGACAACTTTACTTTTATCAACGTAGGCATCAGGGGTATATGGTAGTATTTCTTTCTCACTGAACGCATCGATACCACCTTCATACAGCAAGGGTATCTGTTCTGTGTCCTTTAGCTTGGAATCCATTTTGGGATTCCCTTTTTTGTCGGTAACCACATTGCCGTTTTCATCCCTCAAAGGTTGTTCTACAATAATCTCCCAGTAACCAAATTCTGCGTTTGGAAAAATCTTGCAGTACTCGTTCTCCTCATAAGCAAGATAAATATCCATGATTTTCTTTCGATCTTCTTTTGAGAACATGCAATTTTTTTCCCCAAGGTTCTTCCGCAATGGGGTCTTGATACAGCTTGCATCAATTAGTTGAACCTTGTCTTTTCGTTTTGTTTCCTTGCGATTCGTGAGAATCCAAAGAAATGTTGCAATACCAGTGTTGTAAAACATTTTTTCAGGTACGGCTATTATGGCTTCCAGCAGATCATTTTCAATAATATATCGCCTAAGATTGCTTTCACCACCACCCGCACTTCCCGTAAACAGTGAAGAACCATTATGCACCTCCACTATTCGGCTTCCAAACTCTGTGCTGTGCTTCATCTTACTGATATTGTTTGCAAGAAATAGCATTTGAGGATCACCAATATTAGGTATGAATGAATACTCCGCATTACCATAGTATTCCCTGATGAATCGCCTGTCTGTAATTTCCTTCTTGTCCTTATACCCCCAGTTTTCCAAATCCTTTTTCCAAGGTGTTCCGAATGGCGGATTGGAAATAAGAAAATCAAAGGACTTGCCCGAATGACCATCTTGTGAAATGGTCGAACCGAATGTGATGTTCTTCGCTTCTTCCCCTTCACCCTTAATTAATAGGTCGGCTTTACAGGTCGCATAAGTTTCGGGTTGTAATTCCTGACCATAAATATGGGTGCTTATCTTTTTGTGGTTCTTTTTTGCCAGATAAGTAATTCTTTCTTCTGCTTCGGACAGGATTCCACCAGTACCGCAAGCACCATCATAAATGGTATAGGTGTTATCAATTATCTGATCCACCACGGGTGTAAATGCAATATCACCCATAAGTTGAACAATATCTCGTGGAGTGAAATGTTCTCCAGCTTCGGTCACGTTGTTTTCTTCGTTGAATCTCCTGAGCAGTTCCTCGAATACCGTTCCCATCGAATGATTGTCGAGAGCTGGTAGCTTTTCATTGCCTTCATCATCAAAAACAGAAACGTTACTCAAATTCACTCTGGGGTCAACGAACTTTTCAATTAACATCCCCAAGATTCCACCTTCTGATAAAGTATCAATCTCATTTCTGAATTTGAATTTGAATATGATATCCTGAACGTTTTCGCTGAACCCGTCCAGATATGTGAGGAAATCAGCCTTTAACTGCTGTCGGTTGGTTCTGGCTTTTAATTGTTTCAGGATGAAAGGTGACGCATTACAGAATGCTTGACCAGCTACGTTACATAATGCTATTTCTTGATTCTGAACATGTGAATCATCGAGACTCTTCTTCATTGCCAATACAGCATCCTTGGTTGGTTCAAGGATTGCATCCAATCTCCTGATTACCATCATGGGTAGTACGATCTTTCGGTAATCCCCTTTGTTGTATGTGTTGACCAGAACATCATTGGCAATGTTCCAGATGAATGATACTAACTGGATATGGGTTTCTTGATTCATTTTATAATAGAGGATTACAATATGGATGCCGTACTTTTGAGATATTATTTAGCTGTTTTCTTTACCTTTCGACCACTTTCTATGAGTTTCTTTGGATTCACTTCCAAGCATTCAGCTATCCTGAACAAAGTATCCAGTGTGGGTTGTAGTTTATTGTTTACATAGAGGGCAATGGTACCTTGGCTTTTCCCGATCATGTTTGCAAGCCAGACTTGAGTCTGCCCCTTTTCTTTTAGAACAACCTTGATACGGTTCATCTCGTACTTTTTAGCAATAATACTAATTTTTTTAAATCTTTAATGTCATTAATAAAGATAAATCAAATTTACTTGTAAATTGCATTGCTTTCTACGGTTCTACGAGCCGTTACGAAAGCTACACCATGAAACAGATATAACAGAGTGCAATAGGAATGACAGGGGAACCATTTATGAAATATTTACTGAACACCAGTCATTTTTCTGGTTAAGTTTATGGAAACTCTGAAAATGATTGATAGATTTGAAACAGAAAAGTGCTGATGATTATTTGTTGGAGGATGAGGCATTGTAAAATATAATACATTGATAAATAAAATTTTAACAAAGTAATACAACGAGTACCATCATTAATTGGAAGACGTTCATTAAAAAAGATAATTATGAGCACAAATATTACCACAACAATTGAAACAGTAGAAGGAGAGAATGTCACTGTTTGGCGCATTGAAAAAGATGAAGGTGCCATTGTAATAAATATCAATAAAATTTTAGGTGAGGATGTCACAGATTGCCATTGGGAGGGTAATCATCAGACATATCTTATTGCTGAATATTCTGACTGGGATAGTAACGAACTATGGGCAATCATTGATGCAAATGGTCAACTAATCAAAAAAGGGATTCGTTCAATTGAGCAATACATAGCTAAATATCAATTGTTTATTGTCGAAATGTCAGGATTTGCATTGGGCTATGAAGCAACAGAATATGATCTTGCTCCTGATGATTGGAAGATGGCGGTAATTAATAAACATGGAGATTATATCATCCCACCAAAGTACCCCCAGATTGACTTTGAAGAAGGGGACGATTTTTTTTATGTGAAAAATTATAGTAGCGAGGATATTCGTAAGGTTTCAATAAATGGAACATCAATAGATTAGATTCTCCAAAAACATGAAAAAAACAGGCTTCTCCCCAGTAATCGACAAGAATACCGAAATTCTGATATTAGGCTCTCTGCCGAGCGATATATCCATTAGGACTGGTGAATACTATGCCAACCCGCAAAATCAGTTCTGGAGGATTATATTCACTATTTTCAATAATAGTATTCCACTATATCAATACATCGAAAAAACCAACCTGTTGCTAAAGTATAAGATCGGACTATGGGATGTACTTACTGAAGCCCATCGTCAGGGAAGTCTTGATTCTAATATACATGGCGAAGTGCTGAATGACTTTTCTGGTTTGTTCGAAGCATATCCGAACATCAGAAAAATGGCTTTCAACGGGGATAAGGCGTTCCAATTGTACCTTAGAAAGAAATCGGGATTACCCCAGAAAGATTTGGTTTTGGTTACTTCATCAAGTTCGGCAAATACCAGTAAGACGCTGTTGCAGAAAGTGAAGGAGTGGGAAATAGCTTTGAAGCCATAGAATGCACTCTACAGATAATTAATTATTTTCTAAGTAAAATCTCCTGATGGAAATAGACAGAGAAAAGTTTGATGATTGCCTGAGCAAATATGTCGTTCACTGTGAAGATACAAATTGGGTTGACGGAGAATCCTATAAATTTCGTTTCGCAAACTGGCTCAATCACAAAGTCAATTTAAAAACTCAAACAGTTTCGAAAATCCATGAACTCTGCATGCAATCTATGAAAGAGTATTATGATCCCACAGACAGGGGGATTCAGTTTATCATTCAAGGTGCAAGAAAACAATTAAGCCGACCAATACTCATTTCAGATGCAGAAGTGTTTAAGACCCTTGCTGAAAAAGACGATCCAATACTATTAGCAACGTATGATCGTGGTATGAGTTTTCCTATCTTAACCGCTTGGCTTGGGACTCTATTACCCAAAAAATATGTTAGTGCCTCAACAACAGACTTCGTGTATCCTATTGAATTTCTATTCAATACAAGTATTGTCAAAAAAAGTGGGTTTGAGTTCTTTATTCAATCTCAGGAATACTTTATGGCAATCAAGGCTGAATTAATGGAATCATCGCTTAAGCCATATTTTTTGCCAAACATTAATAAATACTTAAATGAACTATATCCTAATTCACCAGAGAAAAAGAAGTATGATGAAGTAGATTGGAATTGGGTGACGGAAGATTTCGCACTCTATATTCATCGGGAGTATTTAAAGTTATATGTACCCAAGGTCAAAAAGGCAGCAACCCTCAGTAAAAAATCAGAAACAAATGAAGTATCAACAGAAGATCAAGGCATAATCCAAGTTGATCCAGATGAACCATTCGATGAAACTCCAGAAATCAAACCATTCGACTCATCACTTTCAATCGAAATAGCTAATCATGAACACGTTGATGTACTTGCAGATATAATTGCAATTGATAATAGGTACCGAAACGCAGCACCAGAGGTCAAAGAAGTAATCAGTAAAAGAATTGAAAGAGGAGCTTTTTCAAATAAATTCAGGCAAGCAGCGGGATATAAATGCATGATCTGCGAAAGGATGGGGTTGAACCCACATGCTTTTAGAAAGCCCAATGGAGATTATTATGTCGAAGTTCATCATGTCATTCCAGTTTCGGAATTGATAGAAGGTAGTTTATCTTCAGCCAATTTGATCACCGTATGTGCGAACCATCACCGACAACTTCATTTTGGAAATTGTCATGTTGAAGAAATTGATGATAAAAAATTCATTTTTCGCATTGACAATAAACCTTGGCATATCCAGAAATTAGGTATCTCCATTCTGAAAAATGGTGATGGTTGAAACTTGAAGAACATGTTTCTATTATAAAAACATAATTCTATTGCATGCCCGATAAAATCCATAATACTGACCTCAGGATTGATCAGATTCCATCCATAAATTCTGATTATTCCACCATTGCGGTCTTTGCACTCACATTTGATGGATACAATAGAATCAAGGATATCGCATTGTTTGCCAACAAAATATTGGCTGAGTTTCAAAATGACCATGCTATTGTTGCAAAACCTACTCTGACCGAACTCCGTGCCTGTTTGTTTTATGAACAAAGACGTTTCCATCATTTTGGTGAAGACCCTGAGGGTGGAGATCGTGAATATATCAATATCTTACTACTGGAAATCACTAAGAGAATTCAGGATCAACTTATAGACTAAACAATCAGGTAATGATCACACGAGGACAAAGACGAGAAGGTCAACCGATATTAATACAATCTGGATCACCAGTAAAACTTGATCGAGTTCCATTTATAGAGAAATCTTTCAGAGAACATTGGATACAAGAGCTAATCCATTCACAGCCCAGCATTTTACCAATTGATGAAATTGATAGTGGATTCGCACCATTGATCCCCATCGGCAGAGAAATTTCAACACCAGTTGGTTCAATAGATAACCTTTTCGTTTCTCCCGAAGGGTATTTAACGATTGTTGAAACAAAATTGTGGCGTAACCCTGAAGCCAGACGGGAGGTGGTAGGTCAAATTTTGGATTATGCAAAGGAGCTTAATAAATGGACTTTTACTGATCTTAATAATGCTGTAATCGCTTATAACGGGAACAAAGAAGGAATTGTGGAGTCAATTAAAAAATTTGAACATTTTGATGAAACCGAAGTCCAGTATTTAATCGACAACATTAGCAAAAATCTTAACCGTGGGAGATTTCTTCTCTTGATTGTTGGAGATGGCATTAGAGAAAGTGTTGAAGATATGGTTGAATACTTGAACCAGACCCCTCAACTGTTTTTTACATTGGCTTTAATCGAGTTACAAGTATTCAAAGTCCCAAAAGAAAAGGATTCATTTCTGGTAATCCCACAGGTTGTGACCAGAACCAAGGAGATCACAAGAGCTATTTTCAGGGTAGAAGGAGCTCAGTCGCAAAACTTGAAGATTACGATTGATGCAGATTTGGAAGGTGAAGATGCCAAGAAAAGCAGAAATCCACATAAGCGATTTACTATCACAGCCGATGATTTTTTTGAACAACTTGAACGGAGCACGGATAAGAAAACTGTTCAAGCAACCAAAGGCATCATTGCAGAATGTGAAGAAAAGGGCTATTATATCCATTGGGGGCAGGGAAGTGTTGTCGTGAAACTTTCTGATCCAGAAGGAAGTGGTATTAAGATAACGCTTTTCGTAATTGATAAGCGAGGAACGGTTGTTTTGGGATGGTCTGCGGGTCAAATAGATCGTCTGGGAATACCGAAAGAAATTTCATATAAATTTTCCGCTGATACTGCTAAGTTGTTTTCCAACATTAAACCCAGCCCAAAATATCCTGAAGGCTGGGTTCGTGCAGCACAACTAACCGACATGATAAAGGTTTCTGATAAATTCATCGCCTGTGTCGATAGTTTCGTTTCTGATATTTCTGAAGCACTGGAGAAGCAAAATGTCTAAAATGAAACCTGTGGGAACTGAAGAATTGATATTTCATTGGGGTTTAGAAGGCTATGGTGCCAGAATCTATCGGATCACTAAAAATGACAATGTGAGGTTCTTAAAGCGTTATTCTTCCATGGATATGGACGACAACGATGATGAAGTATGGCGGCAAGGTGAAGCTGAATTTAAGTCATTTGAGGTTTATTGGACTGAGTTTGTATGTCAGGAGCATTGGCTTCATTACCACCCAGTTTATCTTCATCCAGATTATAAACCATTTGTTCGTGAGTTCTTAACCAGCATTCCACAAGGTTCATTGACAAAGGGTGAACTTCTGAAGTTAGGCTACTGGTTTGAAGAGATAGCAAATGAAAGTTAAAATCTACCGAGGCACAAAGGAGATTGGCGGAACCTGTGTTGAAATAACCGCTGACAATGGGAAAGTCCTATGGATTGACCTTGGAGCCCCCTTGAGCCCCACTAATCCCGACACATCATACAGAAACAATAAGGTTGATGCCCTATTGATCTCCCACCCGCATCAGGATCACTACGGGTTGATGGAATCCGTTGGATCGGAAATACCTGTTTTTATTGGGCATGTCTCACTGGATTTGATTAATGCTACAAGAATCTTTCTGGGGAAGGAGTTAATCACATCACATTTCATCTTGATCAGCCCTTGGCAACAATTCACTATTGAGAATACCTTTAAGGTCTATCCTTATCTTAACGATCATTCAAGTCCAGAGGCTTTTGCGTTTTTAATTGAAGCAGATGGAAAGCGAGTCTTCTATAGTGGGGATATTCGGTCAACAGGGTGGAAAGGCATTCTTTTTTCCAATTTTTTGAATCATCCACCAAGGGATACTGACCTGTTGCTGGTTGAAGGCACCTTGGTTAACAGGACGAATCATCCTTATCCATCAGAAAAATCGGTATTTAAGGCGATAAACACAATTATCAGAGGTCAACAGAATACCACTTTTGTTATAAGCTCTGCCCAAAACATTGATCGATTGGTGTCTGTAGTCAAGGCATGCAATTCCAACAAGAAGAATTTGATTATTGACATTTATAATGCTTGGGTTCTGGAAATGGTTCACAAGAAGTCGAAGAATTTGCCAACCTTGGACTGGGATAGTATTTGGGTATATAACCAGCCAAGCCAAATGAAAAAGGTCATGGGGCGCAACTTTGAAGAATTCAGATTACGATTGATCAAGAAAGACATAGGGAACAGAATATTTCAAAATCCACAGGACTATGTTTATTTGCTTCGTTGCCCAAATGAAAAATTTATTGATGCCCTACTACCATATGGCACTATCACCCTGATTTATTCGCAGTGGGAAGGATATTTGAGTGATGAGCACAAAATGTACTTCACCGATACGATTAACAGGTTAAAGGATCAGAACAAGGTAGAATTTGTTCATATTCACACCAGTGGACATGCCCAAGTTAATAAACTGATTGAGTTGGCTGGAGCAATCAAACCTAAGAGGATTGTCCCGATCCACACTGAGAATCCAGCTATAATGAAGTTGGAGTTTGCTACGGCTGGGTTAACTAATGTTGAGTTATGGGGTGATGGTAAAGAATATTCACTGTAAATACCAATGTTATGGGCAAGTTTGAAAGAGGTATTACTAATAAGGCATTTCTTGATGCTTTGAATGATTTAAAAAAAGACCCAGCATCCTTCTGGAGTAGGATGGTTGCAGACAAAGACCTGTTTATCGCCATAAGAAAGGAAAGCATCAATGTGTATTTTCAGGGGAATAGCCTTGCAAAAATCACTTTTGATAAAA